>Ga0213822_1000134_pt1 | contig 73642 bp, 71 predicted proteins | sample MC6MC0908MG_FD_179872 | JGI IMG/M metagenome (GOLD analysis project Ga0213822, IMG submission 179872) | Enriched soil aggregate microbial communities from Iowa State University, Ames, United States - MC6-MC0908-MG | ecosystem: Environmental > Terrestrial > Soil > Unclassified | place: USA: Iowa... | reverse complement strand
AGAACTCAAAGGGAAAGTGGTTGCGGGGGCCGGATTTGAACCGACGACCTTCGGGTTATGAGCCCGACGAGCTACCAGGCTGCTCCACCCCGCGTCCGAAAACGTGGCGAATAATACGCCAGACCTGCAAAAAATGCAAGTGATACTACGATTTGGTACCGAGGACGGGACTTGAACCCGTAAGCCCAATCGGGCACTACCACCTCAAGGTAGCGTGTCTACCAATTCCACCACCACGGCACTGCACTGACCACAACGATTCGTTGTGCTGACGACCTTACTTAGGAATATCGCTGCCCGGTGTAACCGGTTGAGCTGGCTTTTCAGTCTGTTGAGAAGACTGCGCCGGCGCAGAAAGATTTTCCCACTCACTTCCTTTTGACGCTTTATTGCTGTTCAGATTACCCAGAACCAGGCTGATGATGAAGAACAATGCCGCTAAAATGCCAGTAGTACGGGTCATGAAATTACCTGAACCCGACGAACCAAACACTGTACCGGATGCGCCTGCACCGAATGAGGCTCCCATATCAGCGCCTTTGCCTTGCTGCAGCATGATCATACCCACGAGGGCGATAGCTACAATAAGGAAAACAACTAAAAGAGCTTCGTACATATTCAACCTGTTCCTTGCACGATAATCGTACAGTTAAAGCTTCACCAGTATTGATGGGGAGTCTCGTCATCACCCATCAGAAGCGGGTGTGAATACTAACCAAAGGCGCATATCTCTGCAAGTGCAATTTTTACTACCCGAACTGATTGCAGAAAAAAGCGCCATCCCGGTGTTTTTACAGGCAGTTCCACACTCTGCAGACTGCCTGTTACTGTTTTAAACGGCCTTGACCTGATCGGCGATGCGATTCGCCAGTTCGGTGACCTGCGCTTCATTTTCGCCTTCGACCATCACACGAATCAATGGCTCGGTGCCGGACTTACGCAGCAGAACACGTCCGCGACCTGCCAGCGCTTTTTCCACTTCCGCGGTCACGGTTTTGACGGCATCGCTTTGCAGCGGATCATGTTCACCTGAAAAGCGCACGTTGACCAGAACCTGCGGCAGCATTTTCATACCACTGCAGAGATCGTGCAGGCTCATGTGGTTGCGCACCATTGCAGTAAGTACTTGCAAACTTGCAACGATACCGTCGCCGGTCGTGGTTTTATCGAGCAGGATCACATGACCGGAGTTCTCAGCACCGAGACGCCAGCCCTTCTCCTGCATCTTCTCCAGCACATAACGGTCACCCACTTTGGCGCGGGTAAACGGAATGCCAAGCTGCTTCAGCGCTAACTCCAGTCCCATGTTACTCATCAGCGTACCCACTACACCGCCGCGTAACTGTCCCTGGCGCAATGCTTCACGTGCAATGATATAGAGGATCTGGTCACCATCCACTTTGTCGCCCAGATGGTCAATCATCATGATACGGTCGCCGTCGCCGTCGTAGGCCAGACCAATATCAGCTTTCTCGGCCAGCACACGCTGCTGCAGCAGTTTGAGATCGGTGGCACCGCACTCTTTATTAATGTTCATGCCATCTGGCTGCACACCAATAGCAATGACGGTCGCACCCAGTTCACGCAATACATTCGGCGCGATGTGGTAGGTGGCACCATTGGCACAGTCGACCACAATCTTCAGGCCATTCAGATTCAGTTCGCTGGGGAATGTCCCTTTGCAAAACTCAATGTAACGCCCTGCGGCATCCACGATGCGGCTGGCACGGCCTAACTGCGCTGATTCAACACAGGTAATCGGCTTTTCCATCTCCAGCTCAATCGCTTCTTCAACGTCATCAGGCAATTTGGTGCCTTCGGAGGAAAAGAACTTAATCCCGTTGTCGTCAAACGGGTTGTGCGACGCCGAAATCACAATGCCCGCCTCTGCGCGGAAGGTGCGGGTCAGATAGGCGATGGCGGGCGTCGGCATTGGGCCGGTGAACGCCGCTGTCAGGCCTGCCGCAGCGAGGCCTGCTTCCAGCGCGGACTCCAGCATGTAGCCAGAGATACGGGTATCTTTACCAATAATGATCTTCTTAGAACCATGGCGCGCCAGCACTTTACCTGCGGCCCAGCCGAGCTTCAGGACAAAATCGGGGGTAATGGGGGTTTCACCGACTTTGCCGCGAATGCCGTCTGTACCGAAATATTTACGATTACTCATGATACTCCTTTTGCTCTTCGGGTCGCTTCGACCACGCGCATCGCTTCGGCCGTCTCTTTTACGTCATGCGCGCGAATAATCTGCGCGCCCTGCATGGCAGCAATCACCGCGCAGCTCAGGCTGCCGGTTAAACGCTGTGATGGGCCGACATTTAACAGCTGACCAATCATTGATTTACGCGACATCCCAACCAGCAGCGGCAGACCGAAGTGGTGAAAATCGCCCAGATGAGCCAGCAGTTCATAATTGTGGCTGAGATTTTTACCGAAACCGAAGCCCGGGTCGAGTATCAGCCGCTTTTTTTTAATTCCCGCCGCTTCACAGCGTGCAATCTGCTGAGCGAAGTAAGTGTCCACTTCGCTTAAGATGTTTTCGTAAACCGGTGCCTGCTGCATGGTGCGCGGCTCGCCCTGCATATGCATTAAACAGACGGGAAGTCCGGTAGCGGCTGCAGCATCGAGCGCGCCTGGTTCAGAGAGTGAACGAACGTCATTAATGATGTGAGCACCCACTCGCGCAGCTTCCCGGATAACCTCGGCTTTAGAGGTGTCTACCGAAATCCAGACTTCGAAACGCTGGGCGATGGCTTCGACCACCGGAATCACCCGCTCCAGCTCTTCCTCCACACTCACTTCATCAGCGCCAGGACGGGTTGATTCACCGCCCACATCGATAATGGTGGCGCCTGCATTAACCATCTCATTGGTATGCGTCAGCGCATCAACCAGCGCGTTATGTTTACCACCATCTGAAAAGGAGTCCGGCGTGACATTCAGAATGCCCATCACATGCGGGAAAGATAAATCGAGATGGGAATCACGGGCAAACAACTTCATGGTGAAAACTCCTTGCTGATCAATATCTGGATGTAAAAAACCCCGGACCAGCCGGGGTTTTGTCTGACGATGTTGCGTCTTATTTGTTGTACTGCTCTGACATGGTATTGCCTGGGTTTGGCGTACGCGGTTCATCAACCGGACGTGGCGCCTTTGGCGTACCGTTGCTATCTGAGTTGCTGCCTGGATCTTCCCAGCCTGCTGGCGGACGCACTTCGCGGCGTGCCATCAGGTCGTCGATCTGCGGTGCATCAATGGTTTCATACTTCATCAGCGCGTCTTTCATCGCGTGAAGGATGTCCATGTTCTCACCCAGAATGCGGCGAGCACGCTGGTAGTTGCTGTCGATCAGGTGTTTGACTTCCTGGTCGATGATGCGGGCAGTTTCATCAGACATGTGTTTCGCTTTCGCGACAGAACGTCCAAGGAACACTTCACCCTCTTCTTCTGCATACAGCAACGGACCCAGTTTTTCAGAGAAGCCCCACTGCGTCACCATGTTACGTGCCAGGTTAGTCGCGACTTTGATGTCGTTAGACGCACCGGTAGAAACACGTTCTGCACCGTAGATGATCTCTTCTGCCAGACGACCGCCGTAAAGCGTTGAAATCTGGCTTTCCAGTTTCTGACGGCTGGCGCTGATCGCGTCGCCTTCAGGCAGGAAGAAGGTCACACCCAGCGCACGGCCGCGCGGGATAATCGTAACTTTATGGACCGGATCATGCTCTGGTACCAGGCGACCAATAATCGCATGGCCGGCTTCGTGGTAAGCCGTTGACTCTTTCTGCGATTCCGTCATCACCATGGAGCGACGTTCCGCACCCATCATGATTTTATCTTTCGCTTTCTCGAACTCAACCATCGACACCACACGCTTGTTTGAACGGGCGGCGAACAGCGCTGCTTCGTTGACAAGGTTGGCCAGATCGGCACCGGAGAATCCTGGGGTACCACGTGCAATGATCGCTGCATCAATATCGGTAGCCAGTGGCACACGACGCATATGCACTTTCAGGATCTGCTCACGACCGCGTACATCGGGCAGGCCTACAACAACCTGACGGTCAAAGCGGCCCGGACGCAGCAGCGCAGGGTCCAGTACGTCAGGACGGTTAGTCGCGGCGATAACGATAATACCTTCGTTACCTTCAAAACCATCCATCTCAACCAGCATCTGGTTCAGCGTCTGCTCACGTTCATCATGACCACCGCCTAAACCGGCGCCACGCTGACGGCCAACGGCATCGATTTCATCGATGAAGATGATGCACGGTGCCGCTTTCTTAGCCTGTTCGAACATGTCGCGCACACGGGATGCACCGACACCGACAAACATTTCCACAAAGTCAGAACCGGAGATAGTGAAGAAAGGCACCTTCGCTTCGCCAGCAATCGCTTTTGCGAGCAAGGTTTTACCGGTACCCGGTGGCCCCACCATCAGAACGCCTTTTGGAATTTTACCGCCCAGCTTCTGGAAACGGCTCGGCTCACGCAGATATTCCACCAGCTCAGCCACTTCATCTTTCGCTTCGTCACAACCTGCGACGTCAGCGAAAGTGGTTTTAATCTGGTCTTCCGTCAACATGCGGGCTTTGCTTTTGCCGAAGGACATCGCGCCCTTTCCGCCACCGCCCTGCATCTGACGCATAAAGAAGATCCACACACCGATCAGCAGCAGCATCGGGAACCACGAAATGAAGATTGAAGCCAGCAGGCTTGGTTCTTCCGGCGGTTCGCCAACCACTTTGACGTTTTTGGTCAAGAGGTTATCGAGCAACTTAGGATCATTGACAGGAATGTAGGTGGTATATTTATTGCTGTCTTTTTTGACAACGTTAATTTCACGCCCGTTAATGCGTGCCTCGCGGACCTGATCCTGGTTCACTTCCGACAGGAAGGTTGAATAATCAACCCGACGGCCATTCGACTCGCTGGGCCCAAAGCTCTGGAATACTGACATCAGCACGACCGCGATGACTAACCAGAGAATCAGGTTTTTCGCCATGTCACTCAAGGGATTAACCTCATATTACATCGGTGTTAACAGATAGCGTAGGGTACTATAGTTCCTGCATACATGGAATCGCAGCAACGCTGCGGACTTCTCCAGCAATTTGGTTATAGTTTGCGCCCAGTCGCCACAATGTACACTTCACGTGAACGAGAACGTGAAGCGTCCGGCTTACGAATTTTTACTTTCGTAAACAGGGAGCGAATTTCCCGCAGGTATTCATCGAAGCCATCTCCCTGAAACACTTTCACTACAAAACTGCCGCCAGGTGCCAGGATATCCCGACACATCTCCAGCGCCAGCTCCACTAAATACATCGACCGGGGAATATCTACGGCAGGTGTACCACTCATATTCGGCGCCATGTCGGACATGACAACCTGAACTTTCTGATCGCCAACGCGCTCAAGCAGCGCATTGATCACCGATTCTTCACGAAAATCGCCCTGAAGGAAATCGACACCGACTATTGGATCCATTGGCAGGATATCACAGGCAATGACGCGCCCTTTGTTCCCGATTTGCTGTACCACATATTGCGACCAGCCACCGGGTGCGGCACCCAGATCTACCACGGTCATACCGGGTTTGAACAGCTTGTCACCCTGTTGTATTTCATCAAGTTTAAACCAGGCGCGCGAGCGCAACCCTTTTTTATGCGCCTGGAGCACATATTTATCGCTAAAGTGTTCCTGAAGCCAGCGGCCGGAGCTGGCTGAACGCTTTTTACCCGTCATATTATTTCCAACTAAATCGTCATCGTAGCGATAAACCTGCACGCAATGGGTTGCGTCGATTTGGTGATATACCCGAGATGGCGGTAGAATGAACCGTTTTCAATCCCTGAGTAAGTAAAAAACTACGATGAATCTAAGTACCAAACAAAAACAGCACCTCAAGGGCCTCGCCCATCCACTCAAGCCAGTGGTTATGCTGGGTGGCAACGGCCTGACTGAAGGCGTGCTGGCCGAAATCGAGCAGGCTCTGGCGCATCACGAACTGATCAAGGTAAAAATCGCCTCGGAAGATCGTGAAACGAAACAGCTGATCGTTGAAGCTATCGTGCGTGAGACCGGTGCCAGCAACGTACAGGTGATCGGCAAAACGCTGGTGCTGTATCGCCCCTCTAAAGAGAGCAAAATTTCTCTGCCACGTTAAGTGGGCAAAGAAAGTGACATGCTCTTACCTCAGATAAAAGGCCGCGATGCGGCCTTTTTCTTTTCTTTACATTGTGCTTTAACGCTTTTCAAAGCGTAGCAACATCTTAAAGGTATTCCACCTTCAGGATTTCGTACTCAACGTCGCCGCCTGGGGTTTTAACAATAGCCACATCATCGGCCTCTTTTCCCACCAGGCCACGCGCCATTGGCGAATTGACCGAAATCAGATTTTGCTTAAAGTCCGCTTCGTCATCGCCCACGATACGATAAGTCGACTCTTCGTCGGTCTCGACATTCAGTACGGTTACCGTTGCGCCGAAAATTACGCGGCCAGTTTTAGGCATCTGGGTGACGTCGATCACCTGCGCATTGGAGAGTTTGGCTTCAATCTCCTGAATACGCCCTTCACAAAAACCCTGCTCTTCACGCGCAGCATGGTATTCCGCGTTTTCTTTTAAATCGCCGTGTTCGCGTGCGTCAGCGATAGAGGCGATAATGCGCGGGCGCTTCACGGTTTTCAGCTCGTTCAGCTCTTCGCGCAATCTTTCAGCGCCTCTTAACGTCATCGGAATCTGATTCATTTAAGCTCCTCGCCCTCTTTCCTGTTAACGATGTCATCCTGACCGGTGACTGCAGAAAAAAGCGTTCTGCGGCACATTAGCCCGTTTTTGCAAATAAAAGAATCCTGACCCGGAGATGCTTCCAGGCCAGAAAAGAGTTTTGCAATTTGATACGTATTTTACCCCAGAGTTCACTGCGGGTCATCGTTTACTTTGCACCGTCCGGCAACGTAGTATTGACGCCCTCACCTGCCAGTTACCGCGAGATTATGCGATTTTCACGACTTGTTACCGGATTAAGCTGTGCATTTATGCTGCAGGCACACGCAGCGCCAGTTGATGAATACATGCAGTACCTGCCAGACGGTGCCAATCTGGCGCTGATGGTCCAGAAAGTGGGTGCTTCAACACCGATCATTGATTATCACGGAAAACAGATGGCCCTGCCCGCCAGTACCATGAAAGTGGTGACGGCGCTGGCGGCATTACTGGAACTGGGTGGCGATTTCCGTTTTCAGACCACTTTTGAGACTCGCGGCGCCATTATAGATGGCACCCTGAACGGCGATTTAGTCGCACGTTTCGGCGGTGATCCCACTTTAACCCGTCAGGATCTGCGCAACATGGTCGCGGCGATTAAGAAGCAGGGTATTAACCATATCAAAGGCAATCTGGTTATCGACACGTCCGTGTTTGCCAGTCACGACATGGCGCCGGGCTGGCCGTGGAACGATATGACTCAGTGCTTCAGCGCCCCGCCGGGTGCAGCGATTGTTGATAAGAACTGTTTCTCGGTGTCGCTCTACAGCGCGAATACGCCGGGTGAAAATGCCTTTGTTCGCATCGCCTCCTATTATCCGGCGCATATGTACAGCCAGGTCCGCACCATCGGCCGCAACAGCGGCGAAGGGCAATATTGTGAACTGGATGTGGTGCCGGGCGAGTTGAACCGCTACACGCTGACTGGCTGTATGCGTCAGCGTGCCGAACCGCTGCCGCTGGCCTTTGCCGTGCAGGATGGTGCGGCCTGGGCTGGCGAGATTCTCAAGGCGGAACTGCGGTCGTCAGAGATTGATTACAGCGGGCATCTGGTGCGTCAGACGCAGGTCACGGAGCCTGGCACCGTACTGGCATCGACCCAGTCCGCGCCGCTGCATACGCTGCTGCACACCATGCTGAAGAAGTCAGACAACATGATTGCCGACACGGTGTTCCGCACTATTGGTCATCACTACTTCAACGTACCAGGAACGTTCCGTGCCGGGCAGGATGCGGTTCGTCGTATCCTGAAAGCGAAAGCCAACGTCGATATGGGCAACAGCATCCAGGTCGATGGTTCCGGCCTGTCGCGCCACGACCTGATTTCGCCGCAAACCATGATGCAGGTGTTGCAGTTCATTGCGAAGAATGACAACACGCTGGATTATATTTCGATGCTGCCGCTGGCTGGCTATGATGGCACGCTGCAATATCGGGGCGGACTGCATGAAGCAGGACTGGATGGCAAAGTCTCGGCGAAAACCGGTTCATTGCAGGGCGTCTATAACCTGGCGGGCTTTATCACTACCTCAAGTGGCGCGCGGGTGGCGTTCGTTCAGTTCCTTTCCGGGTATGCGGTACCGCCGGAAGATCAACGAACCCGCCGTATTCCCCTGGTGCGTTTCGAGAGCCGACTCTATCGCGATATCAATCAGAACAACTGATGACGCCGTAATAAAAACGCAGCAGGTGATCAACCTGCTGCGTTTTTTTATGGCTGAACGCTTCAGAAGCGGATACCAGCGTCGCCCTGAAGTGCTGGCTCCAGAAAGAACAATGCCCCCTTTCATTCCTGAAAGGGGGCATCCTATATCACGCTGTAGCAGACGCGCGGTTAACGCTGATAGATGATTTCAACACCTTCGTCGTCTTCATCATCCCAGTCGTCATCCCACTCTTCATCTTCCACTTCGACCGTGTTTTCAATGGTTTCTTTGTGGTAATCGTCCCACATAAACTCCACTTTTTCCGGCTGTTTCTCTTCAAGCTCGGCTTCTTTCGGGTTGGCATTGATGAAGCTCATCACGTCCCAGCAGAGTTCGTTGACACCAGTACGGCTTGCGGCAGAGATCAGGTAATACTTATCTTCCCAGCCCAGCGCTTCAGCAACGGCTTTTGCCCGTGACTGCGCTTCTTCTTCGCTAATCAGATCAATCTTGTTGAAGACCAGCCAGCGTGGCTTGTTGAACAGCTTCTCGCTGTACTTTTCGAGCTCGCCGAGAATAATGCGGGCATTTTCAACCGGATCGCTTTCATCGATCGGATCGATGTCGATCAGGTGCAGCAATACGCGGCAACGCTCAAGGTGTTTCAGGAAGCGGATACCGAGGCCAGCACCGTCTGCTGCGCCTTCAATCAGGCCAGGAATATCAGCCACGACGAAGCTCTGCTCGCTGTCCATACGGACTACGCCCAGGCTCGGCACAAGCGTGGTAAATGGATAGTCCGCCACTTTTGGTTTGGCCGCTGAAACAGCACGGATAAAGGTTGATTTACCGGCGTTCGGTAAGCCCAGCATCCCAACGTCTGCCAGCAGCATCAGCTCCAGCTGCAGGTCACGTTTTTCACCTGGAGTACCCATCGTTTTCTGACGAGGACTGCGGTTCACTGAGGATTTGAAGCGCGTGTTGCCCAGACCATGCCAGCCGCCCTTGCCGACCATCAGTTTCTGGCCGTGACGCGTCATGTCACCGAGTGTCTCACCGGTCCCCTGATCGATAACCCGGGTGCCGACCGGCACTTTAACTTCGATATCTTTACCGCGTTTGCCTGTACAGTCGCGGCTCTGGCCGTTCTGTCCGCGCTCTGCCCGGAAAGATTTTTCGAAACGATAATCGATAAGGGTATTGAGGTTTTCATCAGCGATCAGATAAACATCACCGCCGTCACCGCCATCACCGCCATCAGGGCCGCCTCTCGGGATATATTTTTCGCGGCGGAAGCTCACGCAACCATTACCGCCATCACCGGCGACGACCAAAATTGTCGCTTCATCTACAAACTTCATTTTCTATCTCCGTCACACAATCGTCTGCAGCACTCTGCAGACGGGTCCGCCAGGGTCTTCTGCGCTGACCAGCGGCGGATAAATCAGGATTGGCTTTCGCCAGTGCGTACACAAAGTGTACAGCAAACTTTTGTGATGCGTCGCTTTTACCGCAACAGACCGCAGAATGTAAAAAGCCCCGCAGGAGCTGCGGGGCCTTCAATTCGTGCGTTCAGACGTTAAACGTCTGCGTCACGACAACCTTACTCAGCAACGATGCTGATGTATTTACGGTTGTTCGGACCTTTAACTTCGAACTGTACTTTACCGTCTGCGGTAGCAAACAGGGTGTGGTCACGACCACAACCTACATTGGTACCGGCGTGGAATTTGGTGCCACGCTGACGAACGATGATGCTACCTGCCAGAACAGATTCGCCACCGAAACGCTTTACACCCAGACGTTTTGCATTGGAGTCACGACCATTTCGAGTCGAACCACCAGCCTTTTTATGTGCCATTTGTCAGATCTCCTCTTACGCCGTGATACCAGTGATTTTCACATCAGTGAACCACTGGCGATGGCCTGCTTGCTTACGGTAGTGCTTACGACGACGAAACTTAACAATCTTAATTTTCTCGCCACGACCGTGAGCAACAACTTCTGCCTTGATCATTCCGCCTGAAACCAGTGGCGCGCCGATTTTCACGTCTTCGCCATTAGCAATCATCAGAACCTGGTCAAACTCAATCGTTTCACCGGTTGCGATGTCCAGCTTTTCCAGGCGAACGGTCTGACCTTCGCTAACTCGGTGTTGTTTACCACCACTTTGGAAAACCGCGTACATATAAAACTCCGCTTCTGCGCTTGCCTTTTAGTTCATCAGGCGGCGCGCTAAATATTCACAATAGGGCGCGAATTCTACGCAAAACTCCAGAAGAAGACAAGAGCACTTTGCACACTCTTGCAGAAAAAAAACACAGGCTGAATGCAACCGTTTCTCAGGCACAAAATTCAAGTACAATCAGTAACAGATTACCTGAACGCTGGCTGAGTAAACCACTTACCATGGCAGAGATAACGAGTCATAGCTGAAAAGACGAATGAACTTAGAACAGATTAATGAATTAACCGCACAGGATATGGCTGCCGTTAACCAGACCATCCTCGACCAGCTGAATTCAGATGTCTCGCTCATCAACCAGTTGGGCTATTACATCATCAGTGGTGGGGGCAAGCGTATCCGTCCCATGATTGCCGTGCTCTCCGCACGTGCCATGGGCTACAAGGGCGACCTGCACGTGACCAATGCGGCGCTGATCGAATTTATCCACACCGCCACGCTGCTGCATGACGATGTCGTGGATGAATCCGATATGCGTCGTGGCAAAGCGACCGCGAACGCGGCGTTTGGCAATGCGGCAAGCGTGCTGGTCGGTGACTTTATTTATACCCGCGCCTTCCAGATGATGACCAGCATGGGTTCGCTGCGTATCCTGGCGCTGATGTCAGAGGCAGTAAACGTCATTGCTGAAGGTGAAGTCCTGCAGCTGATGAACGTCAATGATCCCGACATCACTGAAGAGAGCTACATGCGCGTCATTTACAGCAAGACAGCGCGTCTGTTTGAAGCCGCCTCGCAGGCTTCTGCAATTCTGGCTGAAGCCACACCTGAAGAGGAAAAAGCCCTGCAGGATTATGGGCGCTATCTGGGTACGGCTTTCCAGTTAATTGACGACTTACTGGATTACAGTGCTGATGGTGAAACGCTGGGTAAAAATACTGGCGATGACCTGAGTGAAGGCAAACCCACCCTGCCACTGCTGCATGCGATGCAGCACGGCTCGCCTGAACAGGCGAAGATGATCCGTGAAGCTATTGAACAGGGAAACGGCCGCCATCTGCTGGAACCCGTACTGGAAGCGATGAATCAGTGCGGTTCACTGGAGTGGACGCGCAGTCGTGCCGAACAGGAAGCGGATAAAGCCATTGAAGCCCTGAGAATTCTGCCGGAATCGCCATGGCGCAGTGCCCTGGAGTCGCTGGCGCACATGTCAGTTCAGCGCGATTTTTGATCCCTCACGGAGCCTTCCGGGCTCCGTTTTCATCTCATCCGTCCCCATTATTCTTATTTCCTGCAAGCATTTGCACACCTTTTGCGAGTCATCCCACAGACCCGGCGCTGGATCTAAAAATAACTGGAAATTAATGGAAACTTTTTGCTATAAAACCCCTGTTCTTTCCAGATGGCACTAAAAAGGAAAGCCAACGTCCTGCTGGACGACGCAATGACAAGGAAAAGGAGAACAGGTTATGGAAAAAATAAAGGAAGACTGGCATCCGGCTGACATTATCGCGGCGCTGCACAAACGCGGTATGACGCTGGCAGCACTATCACGCGCATCGGGTCTGAGTTCGTCAACACTGGCTAATGCGCTGACGCGCCCGTGGCCCAAAGGAGAATGGCTGATCGCCGACGCGCTAACGATTCACCCGAGTGAGATCTGGCCCAGTCGATATTATGATCCCCACACCCACCGCCTGCTGGATCGCAGAAAACGTATCCGGACGCCTGCAGCGCATTCCGACAGCAACTGAGACCGCAGGCTATTTTCAGGCGAAAAAAAACCAGCCCTGAAGGGGGCTGGCTTTTTGAGTGCCTCAGCAGACTTACTCTTCGCTGACACGCTCGATGTTCGCGCCCATTGCTTTCAGTTTATCTTCGATGTGCTCATAGCCACGATCGATGTGATAAATGCGATCAACGAACGTCGTGCCTTCCGCAATACAACCCGCCAGAACCAGGCTGGCAGAAGCACGCAGATCGGTCGCCATCACCTGCGCACCTGACAGGGTTTCAACCCCATGGCAGATTGCCGTGTTGCTCTCAATCTCAGCATGTCCGCCCATACGAATCAGTTCAGGGATATGCATAAAACGGTTTTCGAAAATGGTTTCGGTAATCAGACCCGTGCCTTCCGCAACCATGTTTAACAGGGTGAACTGTGCCTGCATATCTGTCGGGAACCCCGGATGCGGAGCGGTGCGCACGTTAACCGCTTTTGGTCGCTTGCCGTGCATGTCCAGACTGATCCAGTCTTCACCGGTTTCAATATCGGCACCCGCATCACGCAGCTTAGCCAATACAGCATCCATGGTATCTGGCTGGGTTTTGTGGCACATCACTTTGCCGCCTGAAATGGCAGCAGCCACCAGGAAGGTACCGGTTTCGATACGATCGGGCAGAACGCGATAAACACCGCCACCCAGACGCTCAACGCCTTCAATGGTGATTTTGTCGCTACCTGCGCCACTGATTTTGGCACCCAGGGTGTTAAGGAAGTTGGCGGTATCGACAATTTCCGGCTCACGTGCCGCATTCTCAATCACAGTGGTGCCCGTCGCCAGCGTCGCTGCACTCATGATAGTGACCGTTGCGCCAACGCTGATTTTGTCCATGACAATCAGCGCGCCTTTCAGGCGTCCATTGACTGAGGCTTTAACGTAGCCCTCTTCCAGTTTGATCTCAGCACCCAGCTGTTCCAGACCGGTGATATGCAGATCAACCGGACGCGCGCCGATAGCGCAGCCACCCGGCAGAGAAACCTGACCCTGACCAAAACGCGCCACCAGCGGACCCAGCGCCCAGATTGAGGCACGCATGGTTTTGACCAGGTCATAAGGCGCACAAAACACATCTACCGCACTGGCATCGACATGCACAGAACCGTTGCGTTCGACCTTCGCACCCAGCTGGCTCAGCAGTTTCATGGTGGTATCAATGTCGCGCAGCTTTGGCACGTTCTTAATCTCTACCGGCTCTTCAGCCAGCAGGGCAGCAAACAGAATAGGAAGTGCGGCGTTCTTTGCCCCGGAAATGGTGACTTCACCACTTAAACGGGTGGGGCCTTGCACACGAAATTTTTCCATCAACACGGCTCTCGATTAACTAGCTAAAAATTGGACTCGCTCACGGCGAGTTCACCACGCAGAAGGATCAGAAACCGTTGAGTTTGCGGTCACGTGCCCATTCAGCGGGAGTATAAGTTTTGATAGAGACAGCATGCATGCGGTTATCCGCGATGAATTCCATCAACGGCGCATAGACAGCCTGCTGCTTTTTCACGCGGCTCAGTTCGCCAAACAGTTCGCCTACGGCGATCACCTGAAAATGGCTGCCATCGTTGCTCATCACATGAACTTCGTCTAAAGGCAATGCGGCCATCAGCACGGCCTGAATTTCACTGTTTTCCATTGGGCTTAACTTCACTTAATAATAATAAGGCTGACATAGTAGAGGAAAGCGGCTGACTCTTAAATACGCAAAAGCCCCTGTTGGAAACAGGGGCTTAGCATAACAACCGGAAATCAGGCGCTTTTATCCGCAGAAACAATAATCTGTTGCAGATTGTAAAGGGTAATCAGCGAGCGCAGTTTGTCACTGATGCCTGTAAAGCATGGGGTTATACCCTGTGCACGCGCGATTTCCCGCAAGTGCACCAGCAGGGCGAGACCGGAAGAGTCCACCCGCTCCAGCCCCGCGACGTCGATAGTATCGACATCTTTGATCAGCGTCTCGCGTTGCTGCCACAGGCTCATCAGCGTGTCGCGATCCAGTTCGCCTTTAAGTAATAGCGTGCTGGCTTCCCGCTCCCAGCGTAACGATTCGTGCATTATTGTTGTTTATCCAGCGTGATCGGCTGTGCCGCAGAAGACTTCAGTTGTGCCGTCAGACCATCAATACCTTTGGTACGCAACAAATCGCTCCACTCATTTTGTTTCGTGGTGATCATGCTGACGCCTTCGGCGATCATGTCATAAGCCTGCCATTTCCCGCTCTGGCTATTTTTACGCCACTGGAAATCGAGGCGTACCGGCGGACGTCCATTTGGGTCAATAATGGTGACACGAATAGCGACAATCTGGGCGTCGCCTAACGGCTGTTCAGGCTGAATCTGGTAGCTCTGGCCGTTATAGAGTGCCAGTGCCTGACCATACGCCTGCGCCAGATAATCACCAAAAGCGCTGAAATAGGCTTCACGCTGAGCAGGTGTTGAGTCACGATAGTAGCGTCCCAGCACTAACGCGCCTGCATATTTAATCTGCACATACGGCAGGAGCTCCTGACGCACAATCTCACGCAGGTAGTTGGGATCCTGCTTGATTTTCGGCTGCTCATTTTTCAGACGGGTGAATGTCTTCTGCGCCGCTTCGTTCATCAGCTTGTAAGGATTGCTCTGATCGGCTGCGGTCGCCGTCAGCGGTACCGCTACCACCAGCATGGCAATCATCAGTAAACGTTTAAACATGGTAAACCCTCTTCTTTAAGGTTGAGCCGGTGCCGCAGGCGCAGCACTGTCGCCTTCCTGCGCGTCTTTGGAGTCAGTTTTTTGTTTGTTATCGCCGCTCTTATAAAGGAACTGGCCGATCAGGTCTTCAAGCACCATGGCTGACTTCGTATCACGCAGCGTATCGCCATCTTTCAGCATCGCCGAGCCGAGCTCAGGATCGTCAAAGCCTAAGTTCAGCGCCAGGAACTGCTCACCCAGCAGGCCCTGAGTACGGACAGCCAGCGAGCTGGTATCTGAAATTTTATTCGCATACTGATCGCTGATCTCCATGGTGACACGCGGCAGCAGCGTTTTCGGCTCAAGCGCTATTTCTGTCACCCGGCCAATGACCACACCACCAATTTTGACCGGTGAACTGGCTTTCAGGCCGCCGATATTGTCAAAGGTCGCGTAGAGTTTCCACGTCGGCTCTGTACCCATCGACTTTAAATCGGCGACGCGCAGACAGAGAAACAATGCGGCGATCAACGCCATAATCATAAAAATGCCAACCCAGATTTCGCTTTTTTTGCTTTGCATTGCATCAATTCCCAAACATCAGTGCTGTCAGCACAAAATCCAACCCGAGCACCGCCAGTGAAGCATGTACTACGGTACGCGTTGTCGCGCGACTGATCCCTTCAGAAGTGGGAATCGCGTCATAGCCATTAAAAAGAGCAATCCAGGTGACCGTTACGGCAAAGACGGCGCTTTTGATGATGCAGTTAACGACATCGGTTCGGAAATCGACCGCGTTCTGCATAGCTGACCAGAAGAAACCGGGATCGATCCCCTTCCAGCTCACGCCAACCAGTGCACCGCCTGCAATACCGACCGCAGTGAAGATCATGGTCAGTAGCGGCATGCTGATAAAACCGGCCCAGAAGCGCGGCGAGACTACCCGGCGCAACGGATCCACCGCCATCATCTCCATACTGGAGAGCTGTTCAGTGGCTTTCATCAGGCCGATTTCAGCCGTCAGTGCCGATCCTGCCCGTCCGGCAAACAGCAGCGCGGTAACAACCGGCCCCAGTTCACGCAGCAAGGAGAGCGCCACCAGCATACCCAGACTGGTTTCTGCACCATAGGTGTTCAGCACCAGATAGCCCTGCAGTCCGAGCACCATGCCGATAAACAGACCTGAAACCACAATAATCAGTAACGACAGTACGCCTACACTATAGAGTTGTTTGATCAGTAGCGGCGTATGTCTGCGGAACGCGGGTTTTCCCACCAGCGCGTGAAACAGCATTAATCCTGCGCGTCCAAAACTGGCGCACGTTTCAATTCCCTGACGACCGAATGACGCCAGCGCCTTCAAGACCATCTGTTTAGTTACTCCCTGAGCCGGTTAAATCAGCGAGATAGTCGCCGGCAGGAAAACGGAAGGGAACCGGACCATCCGCATGGCCATCAATAAACTGGCGCACGCGCGGGTCATTATTCTCTCGCAGTTCCGGCGTGGTGCCGTGTGCGATAATTTTTTGTCCGGCCACGATATAGGCATAGTCCGCAATACTCAGTACTTCCGGTACGTCGTGCGAGACCACAATACAGGTCAGGCCCAGAGCATGGTTAAGTTCGTCGATTAATTTTACCAGCACGCCCATGGTAATGGGATCCTGTCCGACAAAAGGTTCGTCGAACATGATCAGCTCCGGCTCAAGCGCAATTGCACGCGCCAGTGCCACACGGCGTGCCATCCCGCCCGACAGCTCAGCTGGTTTCAGCTGGGCAGCACCGCGCAGGCCTACCGCTTCCAGCTTCATTAAGACAGTGCTGTGCAGAATCGGTGCAGGCAGACGGGTATGTTCACGCAGCGGCCAGGCCACATTTTCATAGACCGTTAAGTCAGTAAACAGGGCACCAGACTGGAACAGCATGCTCATTTTCTTGCGCGCTTCGTACAATTTAGCGCGTGACAATGACGGAATGTTTTCGCCACGGAAAAAGATTTCACCGCTGGTTGGCTGAAGTTGCCCCCCAATCAGGCGTAGCAGAGTGGTTTTTCCTATCCCCGATGGCCCCATTATCGCCGTGACTTTCCCTTTCGGCACGGTCAGCGAAATGTCGTCGAAGATAGTGCGATCTCCGCGCGAAAAACTCACGCCACGAACCTCAACCAGATTCGTTTGCTGCTGGATCATTATTACCTCTTGTAAGGATCGGGCGTAAACATGGGGTACGATGGTAGCCTGTTCGGTCCTGATTCACGATAGCTTTACAGAAACTTACCGCTAAGATTTGGCGAAAATGGTCATTAAATTTACTTTTGCCGTTCAGGCGGTCAAAATCAGCGCCTGTCTCGCCAAACAGAACCTTAAACCGGTCGGGAAAAGCATTGCCGGCCCGGGTTTTTACGCAAGGATTTTTCATGTTCTTAGCTTCTGCACTGCTGATTATCGGTTTGCTTTTACTGGCATATGGTGCCGATCGTCTGGTGTTTAGCGCCTCAATATTGTGTCGATCTTTTGGCATCCCGCCACTGATTATCGGCATGACCGTTGTCAGCATCGGCACCTCGCTGCCCGAGATGATCCTCTCCTTTTCAGCGGCGCAGCATGGCCAGATGGACCTTGCTGTGGGTACCGCGCTCGGCTCGAATATTACCAACATTTTACTGATCCTCGGTGCCGCTGCGCTCATGCACCCGCTTTACGTCCATTCTAATCTGATACGCCGCGAACTTCCGTTAATGTTGCTGGTTACCCTGCTCAGCGGATTCATGCTGTTTGACAATCAGCTTAGTCGACTGGATGGAATTGGCCTGATCGCCATAGCCGCTATTTATCTGATGGTGGTGATTCGCATTGCACGGAAAGCGGAACAGGACAATAACGACACCCTGACCCGCGAACAGCTGGCCGAACTGCCTCGCGAAGAGAGCGGAAATACAGTGGCCTTTCTCTGGCTGGCCGTCGCGCTGATTATACTGCCGATGTCGACGCGGATGGTGATCGATAATGCGACCGCTTTTGCCGACTACTTTGGCGTCAGTGAACTGGTCATGGGCCTGACGCTTATCGCCGTGGGAACCAGCCTGCCTGAGCTGGCAACGGTCATTGCTGGCGCGCTGAAAGGTGAAGATGATATCGCAATCGGCAATCTGATCGGCGCCAACATTTATAATATTGCCATCGTGCTGGGCCTGCCGGCGCTGATTCATCCTGGCAGCATCGACTATCACGCTTTTGCCCGTGATTATTGGGTGATGCTGGGCGTCAGCGTGCTGTTCGCCCTGCTTTGCCTGCTTCGTCGCCGTCGGGTTGGTCGCACGGCAGGCTTAATTTTACTCTGTGGTTTCTTCGTCTGGGTGACGCTGCTCTGGATGCAGCCGGCATTTATGGACGGTTAACAAGGACAGACTCACTATGTCATATCAGCAACCAACAGCATTTGATTTTCAGCAGGCGGGAAAAACTGTCCTGCGCATCGAGCGTGAAGGACTGGAACAACTCGATCAATATATCAATGACGATTTCGCCCGCGCCTGCGCCCTCATTTATGCCTGTCAGGGAAAAGTAGTGGTCATGGGCATGGGCAAGTCTGGCCATATCGGCAAAAAAATGGCGGCGACCTTTGCCAGTACCGGCACGCCCGCCTTTTTTGTGCATCCGGCTGAAGCCAGCCATGGCGATCTGGGGATGGTGAGCAAAAATGATGTGGTCATCGCCATCTCTAACAGCGGTGAGTCCAGCGAAATTCTTGCGCTGATTCCGGTGTTAAAACGTCAGCATATTTCGCTGATCTGCATCACCGGACGGCCTGACAGCGCGATGGGACGGGTTGCCGATGTGCATCTTTGTGTTCATGTTCCGCAGGAAGCGTGTCCGCTGGGTCTGGCGCCCACCTCCAGCACGACGGCCACGCTGGTGATGGGTGACGCGCTTGCGGTTTCGCTGCTGGAAGCGCGTGGATTCACGGCGGAAGACTTTGCCCTCTCCCATCCTGGCGGTGCGCTGGGCCGCAAGTTGCTGCTGCATGTGGCTGATATCATGCACAGCGGCGATGAGCTGCCGCACGTCACGCGGGATGCTTCACTGCGCGATGCGCTGCTGGAAATTACGCGCAAAAACCTGGGACTGACGGTGATCGTCGACGGTCTGATGAAAATTGAAGGCATCTTTACCGATGGCGACCTGCGCCGCATTTTTGATATGGGCATCGATTTTCAGCGCGCCACCATTGGCGAAGTGATGACGCCGGGTGGCATCCGCGTCCGGCCAAATATGCTGGCGGTTGAAGCCCTGAATCTGATGCAGACCAAAAACATTACCTCGATTCTGGTGGCCGATGACGACCGTCTGCTCGGTGTGGTACATATGCATGACATGCTGCGCGCTGGCGTAATCTGAACAGGAAGAGAAAATGCAACAGGCAACTCCCCCGATTGAAACCTGCTATGGCCCGGTCAGCGCTGATGTTATGGCACGTGCCAGCAACATTCGTCTGCTGATCTGCGACGTCGACGGCGTGATGTCCGACGGGGTGATCTACATGGGAAATAATGGCGAAGAGCTGAAGGCATTCAACGTGCGGGACGGTTATGGTGTGCGGTGTTTGCTGACCTCTGATGTAGAAGTGGCTATTATTACCGGCCGTAATGCCCGTCTGATGGAAGATCGCTGCAAAACGCTCGGCATCCGTCATCTTTATCAGGGACAATCGGATAAGCTTTTGGCCTATCGTGAACTTCTGGATAAACTGTCTCTTTCCGACGACCAGGTCGCCTATATTGGTGACGATCTGATTGACTGGCCGGTTATGGCGAAGGTGGGATTAAGTGTGGCAGTGGCGGATGCACACCCGATCCTGTTGCCACGCGCCCACTACGTCACGCGGATCGCCGGTGGACGCGGCGCGGTACGCGAAGTATGTGACCTGATATTAATGGCGCAGAACAAATTTGAGGATGCCAAAGGGCAATCAGTATGAGTAAAAGCAGGCGTTGGATAACGCTGATTCTGACCTTGATTGCACTGGTTTTGATCGGCTGGAATCTTACTAACCAGGATGACAATGGCACGCCCGTCGGGCCCGACAGTCAGTCGCCGACCTACACCAGTGCTGATTCACACACTGTGGTTTATAACCCGCAGGGCGCGCTGTCATATAAACTGGTCTCAGACAAAGTGACCTATTTCTCGGATGACGAGCTGAGCTGGTTCGAAAATCCGGTGATGACCACTTATGATGAGAATAAAATCCCTACCTGGACGTTACGCGCCGATAAAGCAAAGCTCACCAAAGATCGTATGCTTTATCTGTATGGCCATGTTGAGCTGAATACGCTGACGCAGGATTCTCAGCTTGAGCGCATTAAAACTGATAACGCACAGATCAACCTTGTCACTCAGGATGTTACCTCTGATGATCAGGTAACATTGTATGGACGCAGTTTTAACTCCACCGGCATGAAAATGCGCGGCAATTTACGGACAAAGAACGCCGAGTTAATCGAGAAGGTCAAAACCTCATATGAAATTCAAAATGAACAAAAATAGCCTGAAGCTTTTAATGGCCAGCATGTTGCTGGCAACCAGCGTTCCGGCGCTTGCCCTGACCGGTGACTCGGATAAGCCCGTCAACATTGACTCGCAGAATCAGGCACTTGATTTGCAGGGCAATGTCGCGACCTTTACCGGCAATGTCATCGTGACGCAGGGTTCAATCAAAATCACGGCGGATAAAGTCGTGGTGACCCGTCCCGGTGGCGACAGCAAGAAAACCATCGTTGATGCCTACGGCAACCCCGCTACGTTCTATCAGATGCAGGACAGCGGCAAGCCGGTTCAGGGCCATGCCTCAAAGCTGCACTACGAACTGGCTAACGACTTCGTTGAACTGACCGGCAATGCGTTCATTGAGCAGCAGGACAGCAACATCAAAGGCGATCGTATTACCTATCTGGTAAAAGAGCAGAAAATGCAGGCTTACAGCCAGGGCCAGAACAAGCGCGTCACTACCGTCCTGGTGCCGTCGCAACTTCAGGATAAAGGTTCGTCCAACAGCGGAAAGAAGAGTAACTGATAGCTATGGCCACATTAATCGCAGAAAACCTGGCGAAGGCATATAAAGGCCGTCGCGTGGTAGAAGATGTCAGTCTGCAGGTAAAGTCCGGCGAGATTGTCGGCCTGCTGGGTCCGAACGGCGCCGGTAAGACCACCACCTTTTACATGGTGGTCGGTATTGTCCCGCGTGACGCTGGCCGTATCATTATTGATGATGAAGATATCAGTATCCTGCCGTTGCATGCCCGTGCGCGTCGTGGCATCGGCTATCTGCCGCAGGAGGCCTCCATTTTCCGTCGCCTCAGCGTCTACGATAACCTGATGGCGGTACTGCAGATTCGTGACGATCTGACAGAAGAACAACGCCAGGATCGCGCCCGTGAGCTGATGGAAGAGTTTCACATCGAGCACCTGCGCGACAGCATGGGTCAGGCGCTGTCGGGTGGTGAGCGACGTCGTGTTGAGATCGCACGCGCACTGGCCGCTAATCCTAAATTTATCCTGCTGGATGAGCCTTTTGCCGGTGTTGACCCGATCTCCGTTATCGACATCAAGAAAATCATTGAGCATCTGCGTGACAGCGGCCTCGGCGTGCTGATTACCGACCATAACGTGCGTGAAACCTTAGCGGTCTGTGAGCGGGCTTATATTGTCAGCCAGGGACACCTGATTGCGCATGGCACACCCAATGAAATTCTTGCGGATGAGCAGGTTAAGCGGGTTTATTTGGGTGAAGAGTTCAGACTCTGATAAGGTGTCGTTAATACCGATGTTTACCTGGGAACTACCATCCTGTCTATGAAGCAAGGTCTACAACTCAGGTTCAGCCAACAGCTGGCAATGACTCCACAGTTGCAACAGGCGATTCGTCTGCTGCAACTCTCTACGCTTGAACTCCAGCAGGAGTTACAGCTTGCACTCGAAAGCAATCCGCTGCTTGAGCAGACTGATCTGCATGAAGAGATCGACTCCAGGGAATCGCCGGAGTCTGAGGCGCTGGATACACGCGAAGCGCTTGAGCAGAAAGAGATGCCCGATGAACTGCCGCTGGATGCCACCTGGGATGAGATCTACACGGCGGGCACGCCTTCCGGCACTGGCACCGATTATCAGGATGATGAGTTACCGGTTTATCAGGGTGAAACGACACAGTCACTGCAGGACTACCTGATGTGGCAGGTTGGATTGACGCCTTTCAGTGATACCGATCGCGCTATTGCCACCTCTATCGTCGATGCTATCGATGACACCGGATATCTCACCGTTTCGCTTGAGGAGATCCTGGACAGTATCGGCAACGATGATCTCGAAGTGGATGAAGTTGAGGCGGTGCTGAAACGCATCCAGCGTTTTGACCCGATGGGTGTTGGTGCGCGCGACCTGCGTGACTGTCTGCTGGTGCAGCTGTCGCAATATGCGCCCGACACACCGATGCTGGCAGAAGCACGCCTGATCGTCAGCGAGCATCTCGACCTGCTGGCCAATCACGATTTCCGTAGCCTGATGCGAGTGACGCGCCTCAAAGAGGATGTACTGAAAGAAGCGATGGTGCTGATTCAGTCGCTGGACCCGCGTCCGGGTCAGTCGATCAATACCAGCGAGCCAGAATATGTCATTCCCGATGTCCTGGTGCGTAAAGTTGGCAGTCGCTGGACGGTTGAACTCAATGCCGACAGCTTGCCACGCCTCAAGATCAATCAGCACTATGCGGCAATGGGCAGTTCAGCGCGCAACGACAGCGACAGTCAGTTTATCCGCAGTAATCTGCAGGAAGCCCGCTGGCTGATTAAGAGTCTGGAAAGCCGCAATGATACGCTGCTGAAAGTAACGCGCTGCATTGTTGAGCAACAGCAGGCGTTTTTCGAGCAGGGTGAAGAATTTATGCGTCCGATGGTGCTGGCAGATATCGCCCAGGCTGTTGAGATGCATGAATCGACCATTTCTCGCGTGACTACGCAGAAGTATCTGCACAGTCCCCGTGGCATTTTTGAACTAAAGTACTTTTTCTCCAGTCATGTGAATACGGAAGGTGGAGGCGAAGCCTCCTCAACCGCGATTCGTGCGCTGGTGAAAAAATTAATTTCGGCGGAAAATCCAGCCAAACCCTTGAGCGACAGTAAACTGACCTCAATGTTATCTGATCAGGGGATTATGGTGGCACGGCGTACCGTCGCCAAATATCGTGAGTCTTTATCCATCCCGCCATCGAACCAGCGTAAACAACTGGTTTGAAAGAAATGAGAAGGAAGACCTATGCAGCTGAACCTGACCGGGCAACATGTTGAAATCACACCGCCTCTGCGTGAGTTCGTCAACGGGAAATTTGCCAAACTGGAACACTATTTTGAACATATCAATCAGGTCTATATTGTCCTGAAAGTTGAGAAAGTCACTCAGGTGGCTGATGCAACACTTCACGTGAATGGTGGCGAGCTGCACGCTACATCGGAAGCGGAAGATATGTATGCGGCAATTGATGGGCTGATCGACAAGCTGGCCCGTCAGCTGACCAAACACAAAGATAAACTGAAAAAACACTAATCTTCACGCTAGCAACGCGCGCCTGGCGCGCAGAGCCGACAGGATGGGGCGGATAATCCGCCCCGTTTTGTCATCTGAGTAAGCGCAGCTTGTCTCAGAGGTAATGACGCGCTGGCGGCGAATGGCCTGGTGAACACGCAAGTGAAATGATAATGAACAACGATCTTACACTGGAATTGAGCACAGTGCTTTCGCCAGACTGCACCCGCAGCGGCGTACACTGCCAGAGCAAAAAACGTGCGCTGGAAATCATCAGCGAACTGGCCGCTAAGCAGCTCAACCTGCCGCACCAGACGCTTTTCGAAGCGATCCTGACCCGCGAACGCATGGGCAGTACCGGTATTGGCAATGGGATCGCGATCCCTCACGGCAAGCTGGAAGAGGATACGCTGCGCGCGGTTGGGGTTTTTATCAGCCTCGAACAGCCGATTGCATTTGATGCCGTCGACAACCAGCCGGTCGATCTGTTGTTTGCTTTGCTGGTCCCGGCCGACCAGTGCAAAACACACCTGCACACCCTGTCACTGGTGGCGAAACGTCTGGCAGATAAAACGGTCTGCCGTCGTCTGCGCGCTGCCCAAAGTGATGAAGAGCTCTACGCCATTATTACGGAAATCCAGACAGAGCAGTAACACGTCTTTACCGGCCAGGTGCCGGTTTTAAAACGGGAGAAAAGGTCATGGTGCTGATGATCGTTAGCGGTCGTTCAGGCTCGGGGAAGTCAGTGGCGCTCCGTGCGCTGGAAGATATGGGGTTCTACTGTGTTGATAACCTGCCGGTCGTGTTACTGCCCGAGTTAGCTAACTCGCTGGCGGAGCGTAATATTTCGGCAGCAGTCAGCATTGATGTGCGTAACATGCCAGAATCTCCGGAAATTTTTGAAACCGCGCTGAATAACCTGCCTGACTCATTTTCACCTCAGCTGCTGTTCCTGGACGCCGATCGTAATACGCTGATTCGTCGGTACAGCGATACGCGCCGTCTGCATCCCCTTTCCAGCAAGAATCTGTCCCTGGAGAGCGCGATTGACGAAGAGAGCGATCTGCTGGAGCCATTGCGTTCGCGGGCCGATCTCATCATCGACACCTCAGAGATGTCAGTGCACGAGCTGGCCGAGATGCTGCGTACCCGCCTGCTGGGTAAACGTGAACGTGAGCTGACCATGGTGTTTGAATCCTTTGGCTTCAAACATGGCATCCCTATTGACGCTGACTATGTGTTTGACGTGCGCTTTCTGCCCAATCCCCATTGGGATCCCAAGCTGCGGCCGATGACTGGCCTCGATCGTCCGGTGGCGGCCTTTCTTGATCGCCATACGGAAGTGCATAACTTTATCTACCAGACGCGCAGCTACCTTGAACTCTGGTTGCCGATGCTGGAAACCAACAACCGTAGCTATCTTACCGTAGCGATTGGCTGCACCGGTGGCAAACACCGCTCAGTCTATATCGCTGAACAGCTGGCGGATTACTTCCGTTCGCGTGGTAAGAATGTACAGTCACGCCATCGTACGCTGGAAAAGCGCAAATCATGACCGTCAGACAAACTGTAGAAATTAAAAATAAGCTGGGCATGCACGCCCGTCCGGCAATGAAGTTATTTGAGCTGGTGCAGAGCTTTGATGCCGAAGTGTTGCTGCGCAATGAAGCGGGCACGGAAGCTGAAGCCAGCAGCGTAATTGCGCTGCTGATGCTCGACTCAGCCAAAGGCGGACACATCGAAATTGAAGCCAGCGGCCCGGAGGAAGTTCCGGCGCTGGCTGCGGTCATTGAGCTATTTGAAGCGGGTTTCGACGAAGATTAAGGCCTAGTCGAGTTTGTTACGCTGTAAAAAACCTTCTCCGCCAAGCTGGCGCATCTGACGCAGTATCCACTGTTGCCGTTCTCTGACATAACCTGAGGGGGCAGCAGCACGATAACGAATCGGATTGGGCAAAACCGCCGCCAGCAAAGCAGCATCTGCTGCCGTAAGCCGGCTGGCAGGTTTATGGAAATAGTGCTGTGAAGCCGCTTCAACGCCAAAGATACCCGGCCCGAACTCCGCGATATTGAGATAGACGGTCAGAATGCGTCGCTTAGTCCAGACCGTCTCAATCCCGACTGTCAAACCCGCCTCCAGACCTTTGCGGATCCAGCTGCGGCCATCCCAGAGAAACAGATTTTTCGCCGTCTGTTGTGACAGCGTGGACGCCCCGCGCATCCGGCTGTCGCTTTTATCCAGTACAGATTCAATTGCCGCAACATCGAAGCCCCAATGCTCAGGAAACTTTTGATCTTCTGAGGCGATAACCGCCAGTCCCATCCAGGGCGACATCTCGTCATGGCCGACCCAGTCTGAATGGGCGACATAACTAAAATCACCGTGTAACCAGGCACCAATCTGTCGTTCAGCCATCACGGCTGAAAACGGCACCGGCAGGAATGAAAAGAGTAAAATACCTGTCAGCCATGCGCCCAGCCATACCAATACGATTCGACCGACAATCCGTCTGATACGCTGTCCGACGCTTCCTTTATGCTTGTTCATGCAATCTTCCCACACTTGTTCCAGACGTTAATCAATCACTCATGTAATCACTGCCACTAACACAGGCTTTTTACGATTATCGCTGAAAACGGGACGACAGTTTCCAGACTTTATTCAATCATTTTGCATCAAAATGCTGCAACAGTTCGAAATAGTTCAAGGACTTCCGTAAAAAAGGAATCGGTTCCATTGCTTACCCTTGCTTAGGCGCTTTCCAGATAAACAGTTAATAAAGAGTAATAAGCGCCGGATTGAATCATTCGCTATATTTAACTATTATTTTTTTCTTAATCAGATGCAGTTTAAACCTTAATCAGAATCTTCGTTATAACGCTCAAATAAACAGCGCTTAACTGACTCCCTCCTGGCCATTATGGCACTGTTGGCTTCCTTTAAAGCCTCAGGTGTGCAGACGGGAAAAGGAGAAAGTTTTAGATTCTTTTTAATCATTCCAAATCGTTTTGGATAATTCGTATCATTTCAGGCTGTGTGCTTGCAATATCAGCGCGTTAGCCACACTGGAGAGGTGAATGTTAACGCGGCTTCACTTTACTGCAGCGCAGACTCTGCGTCCCAGTCTGACAGCCTTAAAACTACACGAAAAAGAGCAAATATGGTCAAAACACCATCAATACAGCGTGTAAAATGATTCCTTACTTGACTGTGTTGGCAAATTAATGTTTTCTGTATTTAAACGCTGCTCAATATCACAAATTTTAATGAATCTTGTCGCACGAGAAGATGAATTTGCTAAGGTGATAACAGTGTTAACCAATACCCTGCGGCTGCATTAATTATTCATATCATAGCGGTCGCAATGATTTCCCTGGTGTTGGCGCAGTATTCGCGCACCCCGGCCTCGGCTGGGGTCATTTTTTTCCGGGATATCACTTCTCCTGCTCTGATACCCAGTCACGCAGTACCTGCACATCATGTCGCCACTCCTGTTTCAACTCATCGATCCATTCAACAACATTGTCCCACCATGCCGGTAACTCCGGACTCTGAATCTGTTTCGCCAGCATCTGCAAACGCTGCAGCCCTACTGAACCCGCCGCACCTTTAATTTTGTGGCCTTCTTCAGCAATCCCTTTCTGATCTCGGGCCATCAGATTGGATTCCAGAACCGCAAGATAGTCTGGCATCATTTTTTCAAACATCGTCAGACTTTGGGTTATCAGACCGGGGCCGACCAGTTCGATATACTGTTCGAGCATGGCAACATCCAGCAGCATCCGACTTTTGTCGTCGCTGACATCAAGCGTTTCTTCTTCCGCTTCTGCCTGATAATCCCAGTACTTTTTAATCATCGCAGTCAGTGCTGGCACCGCAAGAGGCTTGCTAAGCACGTCATCCATGCCTGCGTCGAAGTACTCTTTTTTGTCTTTGAGAACATTGGCGGTAAGTGCAACCAGCGGTGGCAGATGTGTTCCCTGATACTGCTGGCGAATCGCACGCGAGACATCCAGCCCGGTCATATCAGGCAATTGAATATCCAGCAGCACCAGATCAAACTCCAGCGGGTCAAACATCGCCAGCGCCTCACTGCCGGTCATGGCGACCTCAACGCTACAGCCCAGCTTTTCCAGTACTGAGCGCGCCACAATCACGTTGAGCTCAATATCTTCGACTAACAGTACGTGCAGTGCAGGCAGTGGCAGGCTGTCATCCACACCTTCGTCCTCCACCTCTTCAGCAATACGCGGGGCTTTGATTTCAACGGTGAAGCATGAACCTTGTCCTGGTGCACTGTGAACCCGGATATCCCCGCCCATCGCCTGCGCCAGTCGGCGTGATACCGCCAGCCCGATACCGGTACCAGTTGCGGGTTTGCCGCCATGCTGGTCTTTAACCTGATAGTACATGGCAAAAATCTTGTCCTGCTCGTCCTGGCGAATCCCCATGCCAGAGTCCTGCACCTCGAAGCGCAGCGTCTCGTCCTGCTCATAGGTGACCCGCACGACAATTTCACCCTGTTGGGTAAATTTCACGGCGTTACCTATCAGGTTCCACAGAATCTGGCGCAAGCGGGTCCCGTCGGTGGAAATCATATGCGGTAGTGGCAGTTGCGGCGCGAGCACAAATTTCAGCCCTTTTGGCTGTGCCAGCAGGCCGGAAAGATTTTCCAAATCGGCCAGGAAGCCGGTGAAATCAAGCGGCTGATTATCCAGTTGCACTTTACGGCGTTCGATTTTGTCCACCTCAATGACATCATTAAAGATGTTGCCCAGCGTGATGGCAGAGACGTGGATGGTTTTCAGGTATTTCAGCTGTTCCTGATTAAGGTCGGTATCCAGCAGAATACGGCTCAGGCCAACAATGCCATTAAGCGGCGTACGAAGCTCGTGGCTGATCGTAGAGATAAAGGTGGTCTTCTCCCGGCTGGCGTTCTCTAACGCGTCCTGATAGCGCTTACGCTCGGTTATATCGCGGCCAAAACCCATTAGCCCGCTGCGCTTACCCACACGGTCGTAATAAGGCACTTTACGGATCTCGAAACAGGCTTTGCGTCCGTCGGGATATTGCAGCCACTGTTCATAGGTCAGCGAGACGTTGTGGCGGAACACTTTTTCGTCTGTTTCAAGCACCTTCGTTGCCGCTTCATCATCGTAGATATCACGCGGGGTCAGGCCGATCAGCTGCTTTTCGCTTTTGCCGGTGAGTAATTCCATTGCACGGTTACAGCCGGAGAACTGTTTATCGATGTTGCGATAGAAAACCAGGTCTGGCGAAGCATCCAGGAATGAGCGCAGGAAGGAAGATTGCTGCTCCAGCTCAATCTGTGCCTGCTCACGACGCGTCACCTCTTCACGCAACTTGTCCATCACCTGCTCACGAGCCAGCTCCGCCTTTTTACGGTCGCTGATCTCCTGATTCAGCTGCGTAATGGTCTCTTTCATCTGCTGATTGAGTTCCAGATCACGTGTGCGCATCTCTTCCAGCTTGTCCACCAGCCTGGCCAGTCGTTGTCGTGACTCTTCAAGCTGATCGACCACGACGGACAGGAAATAGACTGCCCAGGGCGTAATCAGCAGCCCGAAGAAGACCGAACGCACCACGTCAATACTCTCAACATGGCCCCGCAGCACCATCGTGACCGCCATCTGGACAATCATCGCCAGCACCACCAGCGCAGACGCCAGCAGCAGCGAAAACCTCACCAAACCCAGCTTGACCATTAAATCAACGTAGTACTGCGCCAACAGACGAATTTGTTTCATAACAACTCCCTGGATGAGAAACAGCCTCATAATAGCGCAGTTACCCTGCTGACGTCGCAGCACGTCGCAGGGAGAAGCGGGATAAAACGCCCTGTTATGGTGCATCCGCGCGGCCGATCGGCGACGTTAAGGACAAAGCGGTTAAAACCCTTGACTGACTGTGCCAAATGAATAATCTGTAAGGCCGCCAGCGAATCACCGATTTCTCTGTCCGGCCTTTTTTCAATATCCTGGCAGACTCCTGCTGCGCAGGCACACCTTTCATATATGCATACCCATTCATCTTTAATGATGTTTTACGCACGCTCATCCTGATTAATTTTTCTTATAACCAATGGCTGTTTCATTCAAATAGTCGGACATAAGAAAAACAGATACATGCTATGCATCAACGGTGTTGAACAGCATTTAATGCTGTCTAACACCCCGTCACCAGCATGGTGCAGAGATCTGATGCCTGCACTACAGTGAGTCAGTTCACATTTATCGGCCGATCGACGGGTGCCAAAGTGATACATTTTAAACCATAAAAATCATTTAATTCATAAAGTTATATACATTAAACACCTGATTACCCCGTCTGACCACGCCATTTGACCTGATTACGCTTTCCCGATAAGTTGGAAATCCGCTGAAAGCTTTCCAGACGGGCCATTGTCTCGGCATATCTATGCAACAAGAAGACTCCCGCGTGGTTTAAGTCATCTCCTTTAAGAGACCGGAAATCAGAGAGCAGCTCAATTAAGGACGTTTTACCGATGTCTGGAGAGAAATGCTCAGGGCTATGACGCGCGCTCGACAGAGCATGGCGATGAAAATGATAGCGCCCCAGTGCGCCCAGACCCTGAATCAGTGCAGGTAATGTCAAAGCAGTTTAAGGAGACCCTCAATGTCCACTAAAAAACCTCAATCCTATGGCTTGTATGATCCGACAGCAGGCAGTGACAGCTGTGGTGTAGGTTTCATTACGCGTAAGGACGGCGAGCAGACCCACGAGATTCTGCAGATGGCACACAGCGCTCTGTGTACCGTGCCTCACCGCGGCGGTATGTCCGCGGAAGGCGTCGGCGATGGTGCGGGGGTCAACGTTGATCTGTCGCTGCACTTCTTCCGCAAAATTACCGGCCAGCCGCTGGAAGCGGGTCGCTTTGGTGTCGGCAACTTCTTCGTGCCAAAAGATGCCGGGCTGCGCGCGAATGCCGAACGTCTGGTGGATGAGGCACTCAGCAGCTTTGGCCTGCCGGTGATCATGAAACGCGACATGCCGCTCGACAGTAGCGTGACGCGCCCGGCCGCCGTGCAGTTTCAGCTACCGATTTTGCAGTGGATTTTCACTGCGCCAGAGGACGTGGTCGACCAGAACGACTTCGAAAAACGTATCTACCGCGCCCTGCTGACCATTGAAGCCCGTGCGTTTACCGAAAGCGAATTTGGCGGTCTTTATCCGCTGTCGCTGTCATCACGCACCCAGGTGTTTAAAGCCCGTCTGAATTCCAATGAAGTGATCCCTTACTTCAAAGATCTGACCGATCCGGACCATCAGGTACGCGGGCTGTTCTTCCATACCCGCTTCTCCACTAACACCGATCCGCATACCACCATGGCACAACCGTTCCGCCTGATGGCGCATAACGGTGAACTGAACACTGACCGCAAAAACCGCATCGCCGAGTCGGCGCTGGCGCTGGCGCGTGGCAAGAAAATCGTCCGGCCAAAAGGCCAGTCTGACAGTTCGCGTCTGGATCAGAGCATCCACAGCCGTCTGATGGAAGATAACCTCGATCTGATCACGGCCGTTGTCTCGATGATGCCGCCCGCCTGGGAAAACGACAGTTCACTGCCGACAGAAGTGCGCGACATGCTGGAGTATTTCTCGCTGTATGAAGAGAAGAACGACGGCCCTGCAGCATTAATCTTTGGCAATGGCGAAGTCATTGGTGCTCGTCTGGACCGTCTTGGCCTGCGTCCACTGCGTTCAGTCGAAACGGCTGAGTATATCGGTGCAATGTCAGAAGCCGGGCAGATCGCGTTTCCACCTGAAAGCGTGTTGCGTCGTGGCCGAATCGAAGCGGGCGGCATGCTCTATTTCGATCATCGTGAAAAACGCAGCTACACCACGCTGCAGGCGCTGGAAAAACTGGCTGCAGAGAAAGATTATTCTGCGTTGCTTCACGAAGCGCGCGTCGGTCTTGACGATCTGCCTGAGATCCCGGCAGAACAGCAGGGTTCACCGTTGCGTTATCGTGGCGACCTGAAAACCTATCAGCGCTTTGTTGCCTACTACTACAACCAGGAAAGCTTCAAGTTCATGATGGACCCGATGCTGAACACTGGCGCAGAGAAGATCTCTGCGATGGGTTACGGCAACGCCATCAATGGCTTATCCGATCATGAAGGCGGCATGGCGCACTACTTCTCTCAGCGCTTTGCTCAGGTGACCAACCCACCGCTGGACTCTATCCGCGAAGTGGACGGTATGACGCTGCGCGTCGCGCTGGGCGCAAAACCGCATCTGGGCCGCAGTAAAGGCCGTCAGATTGTGGTGCCGAGCCCCATCCTCAGCCACCTTGATATGCTACGTTTACGTGAGCAGAAAATCGCGCCTTATGCCCGCTTTGAAATGCTCTATGAGCCCGTGATCGGTAAAGATTTGCTGAGCACCACGGCTAACGCGAATGCGCTGGAAAAAGCGATTGATGACCTGGCGCAACAGGTAGTGGATTTTGCCCGCTCTCAGGGTGGCATTGCCGTACTGACCGATCGCCACATCTCGTCGAAACACGCTGCAATCCCGATGTTGCTGGTGGTATCCGCCATTAACCAGCGTCTGGTGCAGGAAGGCCTGCGTCTGGATGTTTCTCTGGTGGTGGAGAGCGGCCAGAGCATCTCTTCGCACCACATTGCCGCCACACTTGGTTTCGGCGCTTCCGCTATCTACCCACTGGGCGTACAGATGCGCGCAGAGGAGAAATTTGGTGAAGGTGAAGAAGGCAACAAAGCCTTTAAACGCTATGCCAAAGCGGCTGAAAAAGCGCTGATGAAAACCATGGGCAAAGTGGGCCTCTGTACCGTTGAGAGCTACAGCAGCGGCGAGTTCTTTGAGCCAAACTTCCTCAACACCGATGATCCGGTGTTGAAAAAGTATTTCCCGAATATCAGAACACCGGTGGGTGGCGCAGGCTTCGCAGCAATCGCGGCGATGGCAGTAGACTGGCACCAGAGCGCACTGAAGATTCAGGGTGAATCTGAAGTGCCATTGCTGGGCCTGTTTAAAGAGCGTGCAGAAGGCGCGGGGCACTCTTACGGCACCATCGCCGTACGTACTTTCATCGACATGACTGAAGAGCCGATTCGCTTTGCCGACAAAGCGCGCGAAGAGGACAACTTTATCCGCCTGATGACGCTGGCAAAACTGGATAACGCGTTTGGCATCAAGCCCGAAACGTTCAAAGACAGCAGCTTCGAGCGCATCCCGGATGACGTCATCAACAATTTTGCCATTACTGCCGATTATCGTCAGTTCTCAAGCCTGATGTACGAAGAGCGTAAACGTCGTCCGGCGGCCCTGCGCGACATCCTGACCTTCCCGGCTGATTTGACACACATCGACAGCGAAGCGGAGTTCCGTCGCAAACTGGGACGCTACTCACTGACCAACAACGGCTTTGCGATTCGCGGCATGGTGTGTGAAGCGGTGGATGGCAGCCTGAATCACTTCATGCTGCGTCTGACCGATGCCATTGAAGGGCTGAAGCCAGAGAGTGAGCGCCTGCAGAACCTGTCACGCGCCCTGAAGTTCCGCTTCGGCGATGATATTGAGAGCAGCGAAGTGGTTGAAGGGGGTCTGAAAGTGACCGCGTACGGTAAAGCGGCTGATTATCTGTCACGTATCTTCACCACCCTGCCCTCACTGCCGCTGAGCGACGTACAGCCAGCCTGTGAAATTACCCGTACCTTTGCCTCCGGCGCGATGAGCCACGGTGCGCTGGTCGCGCCTGCTCATGAAGCGGTTGCACACGGCACAAATATGGTCGGCGGCATGAGTAACTGCGGTGAAGGCGGTGAGCACTACTCCCGCCATGGCACTATTCGTGCCTCCCGTATCAAACAGCTGGCTTCCGGTCGTTTCGGCGTCTGGGCTGCCTATCTGGCAGATCCAATGCTGGAAGAGCTGGAGATCAAAATTGGTCAGGGTGCGAAGCCTGGCGAAGGCGGACAGTTACCGGCAGCCAAAGTCACGGTAGAGATTGCGGCTGCGCGTGGCGGCACGCCTGGCGTTGAGCTGGTTTCTCCACCGCCACACCATGACACCTACTCCATCGAAGATCTGGCGCAGTTAATCCACGACTGTAAAGCCGCGCGGGTGCGCGTTATCGTCAAACTGGTCTCGTCTGAAGGCATCGGCACCATCGCGGTTGGCGTAGCCAAAGCCGGTGCAGATGTGATTAACGTGGCGGGTAACACCGGCGGTACCGGCGCAGCGTCTGTCACCAGTCTGAAATACACTGGACGTGTAGCCGAAATCGGCATCGCTGAAGTCCACCAGGCGCTGTGCGCCAATGGTCTGCGCGATAAAGTCCTGCTGCGCTGCTCTGGCGCGCAACAGACCGGCAGCGATGTCGTGAAATCTGCCCTGCTGGGCGGCGACAGTTTCGAGTTCGGCACTACCGCGCTGATGATGCTGAAATGCGTGATGGCGAAGAACTGTAATGTGAAGTGCCCGGCTGGCTTAACCACCAATGCCGAAGCCTTTGATGGCGATCCACGTCAGCTGGCGCAGTACTTCCTCAACGTGGCGCATGAAGTGCGTGAGATCCTGGCACGTATGGGTCTGCGTTCTTTGCGTGAAGCGCGCGGTCGCTCTGACCTGCTGCACCTGATGGATCACCCGCTGGAAGTGGGCAAACTCGACTTACGCGCCATGCTCACCGTGGTGCCTGAACTGAAAATCGACAAGCCGGTTTATCTGGAAAAAGATTTTGAACTGGATGATGGCTGGATTGAGCAGCTGAAACTGTCGCTGGTGGAGCAGGGAAATCCTGACGTCGCACTGGGCGATGGCATCGTGCTGAATAACCGCAACAAAAGTGTCGGTGGTCAGCTGGCTATCGATATCGAACGCATGCTGAACCATCAGTTGAGCGCGGAGCAGTTAAACCTGATGCCTGCTGTCATGACTGACGATCGCGGTCGCCGCTATCTGGCGCCTGAGAGCGTAAAAATTTCCACAACCGGCTCTGCCGGCCAGTCATTTGGCGCATTCTGCAACGATGGCATGCAGCTGGCACACTATGGCACCTGTAATGACGGTGTCGGCAAAGGACAGTGTGGCGGCGAACTGATTGTGATGTCGCCGGGTGGCGGCGCGCAGGATGCCGATGGCAACGTGCTGATTGGTAACTTTGCGCTGTTCGGTGCAACTGGCGGACGTCTGTTCGTACAGGGCCAGGCCGGTGACCGCTTCGCGGTGCGTAACTCAGGTGCAACGGCCGTCGTTGAAGGCGTGGGTGACTTCTGCTGTGAATATATGACCAACGGCGCCATTCTAAACCTGGGCACCTTTGGTAAAGGATTTGGCAACGGCATGAGTGGCGGCTTTGCCTACCAGTACGATCCCTATGGTTCGCTGGCAAGCCACGCTGCCGGGGACTCTGTGCGGTTTGGCTCGATTGCCGACCAGGATGAGATGGCGCAGGTGCACAAGCAGGCGGTACTGACCATGCTCAACTGGCACATTGAGGCGACGAAATCGCCACGTGCTGCCTGGCTGCTGGAAAACTGGGAAACAGAGTGTCATCACTTCGTTTATGTGATGCCACGTTCGCTGCTGCTCTATCAGGATGGCGGTGAGATCCTGAAAGCCAAGAGCCGTAAAGATCTGCTCGAAGAGCTATCAACGGCGCTGGCAGGCCATCAGGTTGCCAAGTTTAAAGCCGCGTGGCGTCAGGGTAAAACCATCGCCAACGGTGCCGTACCAGCCTATGGCGCGACCGATACGCAGGAGATGTTTGTCCTGCTGAACAACTACACCGTGCTGAGCTTTGCCCAGCAACTGGCACTGGCAAAATTGCCGAAAGGCACGCCGGTTGAAGATCCGGCGGTAGAAAAAGCGGTGCGTAATCTGCTGATGACAGAAGACTTTTCGCTGGTCAGTAAGCTGCAGCGTCATGCCCGTTCCGCCATCGAGAGTTACAGCGATGACGAACTGGCGAGTCTGATTGGGACCAAACGCATGTCAGATTATAAAGCGGCGCTGACGCAACGTAACATCCGCTCCATGGACAGCCTGGCAACCTACGGCTGGATCATGTATCAGGATGCCTGTAACCGGGAAGTGCTGGGTCATCTGCCTGACTTTGAAGAGCTGTTTGCACGTGCGGCATTGCCGGAAATCGCCGCTGCGGTGGGTAAACTCTCCTGACAGTGATACTGATCAGGCTGAACTGAATATTATTAATTGATCATTGCCCGGATTAATCGTTGTACCGGACAGATGCAAAACCGCTCTCCCCTGCTGCAAAATCTGCGGCACGGGAAAGCGGAACGGCTGTCACACCGGACAACGCCACTGATATCGGGCGAGAACGGGATTGAGTAAACGTACCCATGAAAATTCCTTATATTCCAGAAGATGCACCTTTTAATGGCGATCAGAAGTACTGGCTGGCTGGCTTTCTTGCGGGGCTTCACTCCCGTTTGCTGGTGTTAGAAGACAAACAGCAACCTGCCGCAGGTACGGGTGCAGCCGCGACCACGCAACTGCACATTCTGTATGGCTCGCAGACCGGCAATGCCGAAGCGCTGGCGCAGACCGCAGCAAAATCTGCCCGCGCGAAAGGGCTGGTTCCGGTGGTTCAGGCGCTGGGCGATGTCGATCTTGATGTGTTCGCCACCATGCGCCATGTGCTGATTGTTACCTCGACCTATGGCGAAGGGGAAATGCCGGACAACGCACAGCTATTCTGGGATGCGATTTCTGCCAGTACCGCACCGCGTCTGGAGCAGATGCATTTTGCCGTGCTGGCGATTGGCGATACCGGTTACGACGGCTTCTGTCAGGCGGGCAAGTTCATTGATATGCGCCTTGAGCAGCTGGGCGCGAAACGCGTGGTTGATCGTATCGATTGTGATATTGATTATGAAGAGCCTTCCAGCGAATGGCTGAACAGCTCAATGCCACAGTTTGCTGCCAGCGCGGGCAGCAGCGGCACCGTGCTGGAGAGTGCACCTGAAGCGCCTGTGATTCCTGGCAGCAATAAATCGAATCCGTATGCCGCCGCACTGATCACCAACAAGCGTTTGTCAGGCGAGCAGTCAGCAAAAGATATCCGTCATTTCGAATTCGACCTGTCGGACAGCGGTCTGAAGTATGAAGCGGGCGATGCGCTGGGCGTGATTCCGGTCAATGAACCGTCGCTGGTCAGCCTGCTCCTGACTCAGCTTAATGCTGATTACCAGACACCGGTGCCCGGCTTCGACCGCAGCCTCGGCGACCTGCTGACCTACCAGTTTGAGATTTCAGAGCCGTCGCGCAAGTTGATCGAATGGGTAGGACAGAACACCACCAACCAGGAACTGCGTCATGTGTTACAGCATGATGATAAAGATGCGCTGGGCGTGTGGCTGTGGGGCAAAGATACGCTCGACCTGCTGCAGCTTGAACTGACGCGCTCGCTGGCGGTGCCTGAATTCGTCGCTCTGCTGCGTCCGTTGCAGCATCGTGCTTACTCCATTTCGTCCAGTTCTAAAGCCCATCCTAACCAGGTGCATCTGACTGTTGCCTCAGTGCGTTATCACAGCGGCGGCCGTAATCGCGGTGGCGTCTGCTCCACCTATCTGGCCGAGCGTGTGCGTCGTGGCGAGAAACCCGCCATCTTTATTTCACCCAATAAATCGTTCCGCGTGCCGGCTAACAACAGCGCACCGCTGATCATGGTGGGACCCGGTACCGGCATCGCCCCATTCCGGGCCTTCCTGCAGGAGCGTCAGGCAACCGGCGCGCAGGGAAAAAACTGGCTGTTCTTCGGCGATCAGCATCAGGAACATGACTTTATCTATCAGGATGAATTACTTGCCTGGCGGGATAATGGCTTGCTGACCCGCCTGGATCTGGCGTTCTCACGCGATCAGGAGAAGAAGATCTACGTGCAGAGCCGGATGCTTGAGCAGGGTGCGGAACTCTATGCCTGGCTGCAGGAAGGAGCTTATTTCTACGTCTGCGGCGATGCATCGCGCATGGCGAAGGATGTGGATAACGCGCTGTATGAAGTGGTTCGCCAGTTTGGTGGGCTCTCCACCGAGCGCGCTGCAGACTACGTGGATCAGCTGAAGAAAGAGAAACGCTACCTGCGCGACGTCTACTGATAGCAAAGGTGTGCTGAAAGAAATCCGGCTTGCGCAGGCAGCCGGATTTTTTTTATCTCTTTTTTATGAATAACAGGCAAAAAAATACCCGTCGGATGGACGGGTATTCACGGCTATTTCACTACACGGAGTGAAGGGCGTCCGCCACGAGGCGGTGGATCGTCGTCAGGCGGTGTCTCGTCATCGCGGGCATCGTCAGGACGATCGCCATCAATCACGGACATCATGGTCTCTTCATGACCCTCTGACGTCTCCTGCGTACCCAGCTCGTAAGCAGGTTCAGGCTCAAACATCGTCCCGGCACCGTTTTCACGCGCGTAGATTGCCAGAATCGCCGCCATCGGCACATTAACCTGGCGAGGAACACCACCAAAGCGCGCATTGAACGACACCTGATCATTCGCCAAATCAAGGTTACCCACCGCGCGTGGCGCGATGTTCAGGACAATCTGACCATCACGCGCATACTCCAGCGGCACCTGCACACCGGGCAGATTAATATCGACCACGAGGTGCGGCGTCAGCTGATTGTCGAGCAACCAGTCATAGAAGGCGCGAAGCAGGTAGGGACGACGTGCAGTAAGTTGCGACATTTCCATACGTTAAGCCCGGGCTTGCAGGCGCATTTCACGTTCAGCTTCAGTTAATGAAGCAAGGAAAGAGTCACGCTCAAATACGCGGTTCATGTAGCCTTTCAGCTCTTTTGAACCTGAGCCAATCAAATCGATGCCCATTGACGGCAAACGCCATAACAGCGGTGCCAGGTAGCAATCGACCAGACTGAACTCTTCGCTCATGAAGTAAGGAGTACGACCAAACAGGGGTGCGATAGCCAGCAGCTCTTCACGCAGTTGCTTGCGTGCTGCTTCAGCTTCCTGACCCGTGCTGTTCTCGACTTTCCGCATCAGGCTATACCAGTCCTGCTCGATGCGATGCATCATCAGGCGGCTATCACCACGGGCAACCGGATAAACCGGCATCAGTGGCGGATGCGGGAAGCGCTCATCTAAGTATTCCATGATGATGCGTGATTCATACAGCGTCAGCTCACGATCTACCAGCGTCGGTACCGTGCGATACGGATTGAGGTCAATCAGATCCTGCGGCAGGTTATCCATTTCGACCTGCTCGATCTCTACGCTGACACCCTTCTCCGCCAGGACGATACGTACCTGATGGCTGAAAATGTCAGTAGGACCAGAAAACAGCGTCATTACCGAACGTTTGTTGGCAGCGACAGCCATGAAAACCTCCAAGTTTGTTCACAAAAAGATACTGCAAATAGCCAACCACACGGCGACTCACTTGCTTATCGAACTCGCACGCAACCTGGTTAGCCGCGCCGTAGATACTGACGCCCCGACAGTGGGAAGGCGCATAACGCACCGGCCTGCGGGCGCAAAGTGACACAGAGTTTACCAGATTTTAGGCTACTTGTGGGCGTGGAATGAATGTTTGCAGGTAAATTGAGCGCGACGTTACGGTTTTCGCCGGGAGTCGAGGGGACGGCAGCAAATAAAAAACCCGCCGAAGCGGGTTTTTTGAGCCAATTGTCGCAGCCGGAGCTGCAAACAATTAACGCTTGGAGAACTGAGGACGACGACGTGCTTTACGCAGGCCGACTTTCTTACGTTCAACCTGACGCGCATCACGAGTAACGAAGCCTGCTTTACGCAGTTCGCCACGCAGTGATTCGTCGTATTCCATCAGAGCGCGGGTGATACCGTGACGGATCGCACCAGCCTGACCAGAAATACCGCCACCTTTAACAGTGACATACAGATCGAATTTACCAACCAGGTCCAGCAGCTCAAGCGGCTGACGAACTACCATGCGGGCAGTTTCGCGACCGAAGTACTGTTCCAGAGAACGTTGGTTAATTACGATGTTACCGCTACCCGGCTTAATGAATACGCGAGCGGTAGAGCTTTTGCGGCGACCAGTGCCGTAGTTTTGAGTTTCAGCCATTGCCTTTAATCCCGATTAAATGTCAAGAACTTGCGGTTGCTGTGCCGCATGGGTGTGCTCGTTGCCTGCGTAAACTTTCAGTTTACGATACATAGCACGACCCAGCGGGCCCTTCGGCAGCATGCCTTTAACCGCGATCTCAATCACACGCTCAGGACGGCGAGCAATCATCTCTTCAAAGGTCGCCTGTTTGATACCACCGATGTGACCAGTGTGGTGATAGTAGATCTTGTCAGTACGCTTGTTGCCGGTTACAGCAACTTTTTCTGCGTTCAGAACGATGATGTAATCACCAGTATCAACGTGCGGAGTGTATTCCGCTTTATGCTTACCACGCAGACGGCGCGCCAGTTCAGTCGCCAGGCGACCCAAAGTTTTGCCCGTTGCGTCAACTACAAACCAGTCACGTTGGACGGTTTCTGGTTTAGCTGTAAAAGTTTTCATCGAAAAGCTTACCCAAATTAAGTTACACGTTGGTGAAATCCCAAACGCTTAAGTAAACGAATGAGGCTCACACGACCATTTTGACCAGCAAGCCACCCCTTCGGATAGAGTTACTGGAACACAGAGGATTTGGGAAAAAAATCCTTTGCTGTAACGTGGGGTCGCAAGATTATAGAGAAGTCGGTTACAAAAATCGAACCCTATTTCGGTATTTATCCTGTTTATTCTCACGGCAGGTGCGGCAAACGCAGATACTCTTCGCTCTGCATCTCCTGAAGCCGGGATAAACAGCGCTGATATTCGAATTTCAGCCGCGTGCCCTGATAAATCTCGGTCAGTGACGTCTCCGCCGCGACTACCAGCTTCACATGACGTTCATAGAACTCATCGACCAGCGCCAGGAAACGGCGCGCCTGATCTTCGGTTTTATAGATCATTACCGGCACGTCATACAGCAGCACGCTGTGAAAACGGCGCGACAGCGCAATATAGTCATGCTGACTGCGCCCTTCACCGCACAGGGTCTTGAAGTTAATCGCCAGCACGCCTTCGCTGACACCCAGTGTCGGCATCTGGCGGTGATTAATCTCCAGCACCGGCGCCGCTTCTGGCTGGCTGCCCGACAGCGCTTTAAACATCCGCGTCATTTCAGCGTGCGTTTCCGGGTTCAGCGGATAGTTCCACAAGTGTGCGGAGGTCAGCGTGCGCAACCGATAGTCGATACCGGCATCCACGTTCATCACATCACAGTGGCGTTTTATCTGCTCAATGGCTGGCAGGAAGCGTGCACGCTGCAGACCATTGCGATAGAGATCATCGGGCGGAATGTTCGAGGTGGCCACCAGTGCGATACCGCGTTCAAACAGCGCTTCCATCAGCGTGCCCAGCAGCATCGCATCTGTGATATCAGAGACAAAAAACTCATCAAAACAGAGGATGTCCGTTTCGGCTTTAAATTTGTCCGCGATAATCAGCAAGGGATCGCTCTGACCCTGAAGCTGCGTCAGCTCTTCATGCACCCGCAACATAAAGCGGTGAAAGTGCAGGCGCAGTTTTCGGTCGCCAGGAATAGACTGAAAAAAGAGATCCATGACCCAGGTCTTACCGCGCCCGACACCGCCCCACATATAGAGTCCACGTACCGGTTGCGGCGTCTCGTTTTTCTCTTTGCCAATCAATTTTGACAGGCGACCCAGCAGGCCAGATGCGGCTGGCGCGGCAGATTGTTGCCGGGCAACCAGCGCCTGCTGCAGCGCGTCTAAACGGGTAATTGCTTCGCGTTGTACGTCATCGGGCCTGAATTCGCCCTGCGACAGCGCCTGCTCATAGCGTGCAAGCGGAGTTGAGGTTTGCATTGTTGTTTCAAAGTCCCTGAATGGTGTCTGATTCATACCACGGTTGCTGAAAAAAAGGCCGTTCTACACTAAGCCATGCTGCTCCAGAGTTCCACATCCATAAGATTAACGGGTATAGTGACTATTATTGAAATGGTGCAATGCCCTACGGAACAATGGAAATAACACGGGAGTCATTATGACCTGGGAATACGGGCTAATTGGTTTAGTGGTAGGTATTATTGTCGGCGCAGTCGCCATGCGTTTTGGCAACAAAAAGCTGCGTGAGCAGCGCAGCATGCAGTATGAGCTGGAAAAATCGAAAGCGGAGCTGGCTGATTATCGCGAAGAACTGACCAACCACTTCGCGCAGAGCGCGGAGCTGCTGGACAACATGGCGCGTGATTATCGTCAGCTCTATCAGCACATGGCAAAAGGCTCCAATGACCTGCTGCCAAATCTGCCTGGGCAGAAAAATCCGTTTGCGTATCAGTTGACTGAAGCTGAAGCGGATAACGATCAGGTCCCGGTGCAGATGCCGCGCGACTACTCTGAAGGCGCATCGGGTTTACTGCGTGGCGAGCGCCCTGCCCGCGACTAATCTTTTTGGGGCGCAGCCTGTCTGCGCCCACTGAATTTGCGAACCCTGACCGCAAACGACTGTCACATTGATTAATTCCTCCCACCTTTTGCAGCGAGAGCGTTGTAGCAATGAAAAAACAAGCACGCCTGTTTAGCGCATTAGCCCTGAGTATTGGGATGAGTCTTGCCGCCGCGCCAGACGCGATGGCAACGCTGCCAGCACAAATTGCGGGCCAGCCGCTGCCGAGTCTGGCGCCGATGCTGGAGAAAGTGTTACCCGCCGTGGTCAGTGTTCACGTGGAAGGCACCGATTCAGGTGCACAGGCTCAGGATATTCCTGAACCGCTTAAGCGCTTTTTCGGCCAGATGCCTGGCGGGAATAGCCAGCCTCAACCGTTTGAAGGTCTGGGATCTGGCGTCATTATTGATGCCGCCAAAGGTTACGTACTGACCAACAATCATGTGGTCAACGGTGCTGATAAGATCAGCGTACAGCTTGGCGACGGCAGCGAATATGACGCCAAACTGATCGGCCATGATGAGCAGACCGATATCGCGCTGATTCAGATTCAGGGCGCGAAAAACCTTACGCAGGTGAAAGTTGCGGATTCTGATCAGCTGAAAGTGGGCGACTTCGCGGTGGCGATCGGTAACCCGTTTGGTCTGGGACAGACCGCCACGTCCGGGATTATCTCTGCGCTGGGCCGTAGCGGCCTGAACCTGGAAGGGCTGGAAAACTTTATTCAGACCGATGCTGCGATTAACCGCGGTAACTCAGGCGGTGCGCTGGTCAATCTTAACGGCGAGCTGATCGGTATCAATACCGCTATTCTCGCCTCCAGCGGCGGAAACATCGGTATCGGCTTCGCCATTCCCAGTGATATGGCGATGAACCTCGCGCAGCAGCTGATCAAGTTCGGTGAAGTGAAGCGTGGTCAGCTGGGTATTAAAGGCACTGAAATGACGGCCGATATGGCTAAGGCTTTTAATGTCGATGCGCAGCGCGGTGCCTTTGTTTCTGAAGTCTTACCGCAGTCTGCCGCACAGAAAGCGGGCGTGAAGTCAGGCGATATTATTACGTCCATCAACGATAAGCCGATTACCAGCTTCGCTGAGTTGCGCGTAAAAGTCGGCACCACACCGCCAGGCGAACAGGTCAAACTCGGCCTGCTGCGTGAAGGGAAACCGTTAACGGTTACCGTCACGCTGGAGCAGAGCGCCCAGACTACCGCGAGCGCACAGCTGATGTCCCCTGCGCTTCAGGGCGCAACCCTGAGTGATGGACAGACGAAAACCGGGGATAAAGGCGTGAAGGTCGATACCATCGAGAAAGGCACACCCGCTGAGCAGGTGGGTCTGCAGAAAGATGATGTGATTATCGGTGTTAACCGCAACCGGGTTCAGACCATTGCTGAAATGCGTAAAATACTGGAGGGTAAACCGCCGGTGCTGGCTCTGAATGTAGTGCGTGGCGATGAAAGTATCTATCTGTTGTTGAGATAAACCTCGCATTACGGCGGACACAAGCACGTGTGTGTCCGCCGCTCTCATGCTATTCTCCCCTGCGATCTCCCCTGGCGTGATTTAACACCATGTTTCTTAAACTCTTGCGTGCCGTGGTGCTGGGCCTGATTGTGGCGGGTATTTTGCTCGCAGCACTGCCTGCACTGCGTATGGGCAGCGACGCCCTTTATAACCACGAAAATATTACCGACGAAACGCCCTTTAGCTTCAATCAAGGGGTGCGACGCGCCGTGCCTGCTGTCGTGAACGTTTACAATCGCAGCGCCCACACCAACAACAATCGTGGGATCACTACCCTGGGTTCAGGGGTGATCATGAATGTTAAAGGCTACATCCTTACCAACAAGCATGTTATCAACAATGCTGATCAGATCATCGTGGCGCTGCAGGATGGCCGCTTCTTTGAAGCGACGCTGGTGGGTTCCGATGGAATGACCGACCTGGCGGTTCTCAAGATTACGGCCTCCGGCCTGCCGGTTATCCCGATTAATCCAAACCGTCAGCCGCACATTGGTGATGTGGTGATGGCGATCGGCAATCCTTACAACCTCGGTCAGACGGTGACGCAGGGCATTATCAGCGCCACGGGCCGCGTAGGTCTGAGTTCGTCAGGCCGACAGAACTTCCTGCAGACCGATGCCTCGATCAACCAGGGTAACTCCGGCGGTGCGCTGATTAACTCGCTCGGCGAGCTGATGGGTATTAATACCCTGACCTTTGATAAGAGCAATGATGGTGAAACACCGGAAGGAATTGGTTTCGCCATTCCAACGGTCTTAGCCTCAAAAATCATGGATAAGCTGATTCGTGATGGTCGGGTCATCCGCGGCTATATCGGCATTACCGGGCGTGAGTTACCGCCGCTGCATGGACAGGGCAGCAATCTGGATCGGGTTCAGGGCATCATTGTCAGTGTGGTCACACCAGACGGGCCCGCAGATAAAGCCGGGATTCAGGCCAACGATGTGCTGCTCAGTGTAAACGGCAAGCCGGCCATTTCCGCACAGGAGACGATGGATCAGGTGGCAGAAATTCGCCCGGGTTCAGTGATTGAGGTGCAGGTGCTGCGCAACGATCAGAAACTGACGCTGCCGGTGACCATTCAGGAATTTCCGGACAATAGTAACTAGCTAAAACCGGAGCCAGGTCAGGGATGGCCCAGCTGATCGAAAAGAAGGCCGCCATCCATGGCGGTCGGCCTCGCCATCCTGGCTCGGACGCTTTGCTCTTCATCCGGGCCAACCCTTCCCCACTATTCCGTCACCGTTTGTGAATAACCGATTAGCAGCGATCCACCGGAAACGCGATCACGTCACTCAATGACTCCGCTTTCAACGCCAGCATGATCAGACGATCAACACCCAGCGCGACCCCCGAACAGGCTGGCATACCATGCGCCAGTGCATCCAGCAGATAAGTATCAATGGGATGTACAGGCAGGCCACGCGCCGCACGGCGACGGTTATCCTGCTCGAAGCGCTGACGCTGCTCACGGCTATCGGTCAGTTCACGAAAACCGTTCGCCAGCTCAATGCCCTTGTAATAGACCTCGAAGCGCTCAGCCACACGGTGATCTTCAGTACTGATCTCCGCCAGTGCTGCCTGGCTGGCCGGGAAATGATAAACGAAGCAGGGTTTATCCTGACCAATCTTCGGCTCCACGCCCAGCATAAACAGCAGCATCAGTAAGGTATCGCGATCTTCTTCTGCGCGCGCCAGCTCGCCTTCACCCAGCTTCTCAGCCGCTTCACGTAACTGCGCTTTATCCGCAGACAGCGGGTCCAGCTCCAGATGACGGATAAACGCCTGCTGATAAGAGAGCGACTCTGCGCTGTCACACTCCAGCACCTGCTGCATCAGATCGTCGACTTCATTCATCAGGCGGTACATGTCGTAATGCGGACGATACCACTCCAGCATGGTGAATTCGGGGTTGTGGTGACGTCCCGCCTCTTCATTGCGGAAGCTGCGCGCCATCTGGTAAATCGGGCCACTGCCTGCCGCCAGCAGGCGCTTCATATGATATTCCGGGCTGGTCATCAGCCAGAGATCGCGCCCCTGCGCCGCGCCAGGCCCGACAAAACGCGTCTGGAATGGCACCAGATGGATATCGGTAATCGTTGCCTGACTCATCGCCGGCGTATCCACTTCCAGCACGCCGCGATCGGCAAAGAAACGACGCACTTCAGCTAAAATAGCGGCGCGTTTTAACAAATTGGCGATGGATGCGCTTGGTTGCCAGCTTGCCGTTTCGCTCATGGTGATGACTCCTGATACAATTTAGGGTGGGAAGTCTACCTGCAATGCATGTGGCAAACAATCTCGCGCCTATGCTGCCAATAACAGCGTTTCAGCTTCTATACTTAAGCGGTTAAATCACAAAGGAATCCCACTATGTCTCCATGGAAAACAGTTGTTGCCAGCCTGAGTGCTTTTCTCTCAGTCGCCTGCAGTACCACGCCGCCAAAAAACGTCACGGTCATAGATAACTTCGACAGCCAGCGCTACCTTGGTCAGTGGTATGAGATTGCCCGCCTTAATCACCCTTTTGAGCGCGGCCTTGAACAGGTAACGGCAAACTACAGCCCACGTGATGATGGCGGTCTGAAAGTGATTAATCGTGGCTACAACGTTAAAAAGCAGCGCTGGCAGGAGAGCGTGGGCAAAGCCTATTTCACTGGTGAGCCACAGCGTGCATCCCTGAAGGTCTCTTTCTTTGGCCCCTTCTACGGCGGCTACAACGTTATCGCACTGGATCCCGATTATCGCTATGCGATGGTGTGCGGCCCGAATCGCCACTATCTCTGGATACTGTCACGCACACCGCAGCTGGAGCCGGGCGTCAAAGAGAAACTGGTTGAACAGGCACGTCAGAACGGTTTCCCGGTGGAAGAGTTAATCTGGGTAAAACAGAAATAGTGCAAAAGCTGGCAAGCCGGTACGAAAAGCATTTCGTACCGGTTGGAATAACAGGTTACTTCGTGCTGTTCTGAATCGCCTGGCCACCCGCTTCGACATCTTCACCGACGCCACGTGTTGTATTACACGCCGTCAGCAGAGAAGAGAGCACCAGTACAGAGAAGATTGCGGCAATACTTTTCTTTAACATAACAATGTCCTTTTTGATGGATGTAAAGTACAGCGCTTTAAGCATAGCCGGATTTACGGCAGTTGCTGCTGGCGCGACTCTAAAAAAGACAATCCGTTAGGTCATTTTGCCGCACGGGAAATGGCACCACCTAAGTGGGAGACGTCTTCGCCAAAACCGTGGAATGTGTTGCAGGCGCTTAACGCAGAAGAGACCAGCAACGCGAACGCGATTAATTTTGCCAGCTTGATCATTTTTTTCTCTCAGACAAGAAAAAGGCGCATCCGGAGATGCGCCTGCGAATCTTATTTCACGCGTGACACGTATTCGCCAGAGCGGGTGTCAACTTTGACCACTTCGCCCTCTTGCACGAACAATGGCACTTTCACCACGGCGCCGGTAGACAGCTTGGCTGGCTTGCCGCCAGTACCCGCAGTATCACCTTTCAGGCCGGGATCGGTTTCGATAACTTCAGCTTCGATAAAGTTCGGCGGCTGAACGGCGATCGGGCGACCGTTCCACAGCGTAACGATACACTCAGCGTTATCCTGCAGCCATTTCGCTGCATCGTTTACCGTTTTCTCTTCAACCTGGAACTGCTCAAAGCTTTCCGGGTGCATGAAGTGATAGAACTCACCGTCGTTGTACAGGTAGTTCAGGTTGGTATCTACAACGTCTGCGCCTTCGGCGGAGTCGGTAGATTTAAAAGTTTTCTCAACGCGAGAACCCGTCAGCAGGCGACGCATTTTAACGCGTGCGAATGCCTGACCTTTACCCGGTTTAACGAACTCACTGGATTCGATGGCATACGGCTCGCCTTCGAACATGATTTTAAGACCGGGACGGAAATCGTTGCTAGAATAAGTCGCCATGAAGGCCCTCTACGAAAATTGACACTGGTACTAAGCCAAAAAAATGGCACACATTGTAACCCTAAAAACACCTTCCAGAGAAGATTGGTTGCAGCAACTTGCGGATGTTGTCACCGAACCTGATGAATTACTGCGGATTTTAGCCCTGGATCAGCACACCGAGCTGGCTGAAGGTGCGGATGCGCGGCGTCTTTTCGCCTTACGGGTACCGCATGCGTTCATCCGCCGGATGAAAAAAGGCGATGCGCACGACCCACTGCTGCTTCAGGTACTGACCCGTCGCCAGGAATTCATCGATGCGCCAGGTTATAGCACCGATCCGCTCGATGAACAAAGCAACGTTGTGCCTGGATTGCTGCATAAATACCGAAACCGGGCATTATTGCTGGTAAAAGGCGGTTGTGCCGTTAACTGCCGCTACTGCTTCCGCCGTCATTTTCCCTATCAGGATAATCCCGGCAATAAGCGTAGCTGGCAGGCTGCACTGGACTATATCGACGAACATCCCGAGCTGGATGAGATCATTTTTTCCGGCGGCGATCCTCTGATGGCCAAAGATCATGAGCTCGCCTGGCTGATCGCCGCGCTGGAACAGATCCCGCATCTCAAACGTCTGCGCATTCACAGCCGCTTACCGGTCGTTATACCAGCGCGTATTACCGATCAGCTCTGTCAGATGCTAAGCGATACCCGTCTGCAGGTGATTATGGTGACGCATATTAACCATGCGCAGGAGATTGATGAGGCGCTGCGTGAGTCGATGATCAGGCTGAAGCGTGCCGGTGTGACCCTGCTGAATCAGAGCGTGCTGCTGCGTGGCATCAATGATAATGCCCAGACGCTGGCTACTCTGAGCAATGCGCTGTTTGATGCCGGTATTCTGCCCTACTATCTGCACGTGCTGGACAAAGTCCAGGGCGCCGCGCATTTCTTTGTCTCAGACGACGAGGCACGCCAGCTGGTTCGGTCCCTGCTCTCACAGGTCTCCGGCTATCTGGTGCCAAAGCTGGCGCGTGAAATTGGCGGTGAGCCGAGTAAAACACCGTTAGATTTGCAGTTACGTCAGGAATAAAAACGGCCAGCGCAAGGCTGGCCGGTTGAATACGGTAGGATGCCCGACTCACATTATGGGCACTTATAAACCTGGCCAGTCATTTTGCTGTCGAGTGGCGCGAACGCGGACAACAGATTCTGCGTCGGGCTGGTGGCACCATAAATCACGTTGCCGCCCATCTCGGCTGCACGATTGCGCAGATCATTGGCCGCACCACGCAGTGCGCTGGTTTCACCGCCTGCACCGCTCAGCCAGTTGCTCTGTGAGCCGGTGATATTGCCCAGAAGCTGACAGTTATTGCCAGGCTGCTGATCGGTAAACGTCACACGCTGCCCCGCTGAAGAGAGTTGCGTAGAGCTGCTGCAGCCCGCCAGCAATAACGCGCCAGCCGTCAGTCCGAGCAAGAGGTTAATCCGCATTGTAATCCCCATTTATTATCATCAGAGTCGGGTGGCAGCGTAGCAGAAAAAGATCTCTTTTTTCTGAACATTCATTGCCTTAATCCCGTTATATCATCTTCATATTTCATACTGTATTCAGGCCAGCAGAGTGGCGCGTCCCGGTAACTTACGATAATAAGTCCATCCGGCGAGGCGGCAGCAGTCAGCGTGCAGACAGCGGAAGATATCAAGAGGAAAGACGAACGATTGCGACACTACTTATACTATTTTCCTGCCCAAAAGAAAAACCCCCGACCGTTTCCGATCGGGGGTTCTGTGATGACTTAAGCAGTCAACGGCAATTACATCATGCCGCCCATACCGCCCATGCCACCCATACCGCCAGCGCCGCCGCCTAAATCAGGTGCGTCGCCTTTAGGCAGGTCAGTGACCATACATTCGGTGGTGATCATCAGACCTGCAACTGAGGCCGCGTACTGCAGAGCAGAACGGGTCACTTTGGTTGGGTCCAGGATACCGAAGTCGATCATGTTGCCATACTCTTCAGTCTGCGCGTTGTAACCGTAGTTACCGTCGCCCGCTTTCACGTTGTTAGCAACAACAGATGGCTCTTCACCGGCGTTAGACACGATCTGACGCAGTGGAGATTCCATCGCGCGCAGCGCAACTTTGATACCGACGTTCTGATCTTCGTTCTGACCACGCAGATCCGCCAGCTGTGCTGCAACGCGAACCAGCGCCACACCACCACCTGCAACCACGCCTTCTTCTACAGCAGCACGGGTTGCGTGCAGCGCATCTTCAACGCGGGCTTTCTTCTCTTTCATTTCAACTTCAGTTGCTGCGCCTACTTTCAGAACGGCTACGCCGCCTGCCAGTTTCGCTACGCGCTCCTGCAGTTTTTCTTTGTCGTAGTCAGAGGTTGCTTCTTCGATCTGCTGACGAATCTGGGTGACACGGCCCTGGATTGTCGCTTCTTCACCCACACCGTCGATGATGGTGGTGGTGTCTTTGTTGATCACAACGCGTTTAGCCTGGCCCAGATCTTCCAGAGCCGCTTTTTCCAGCTCCATACCGATTTCTTCAGAGATCACGGTACCACCGGTCAGGATAGCGATATCCTGCAGCATCGCTTTACGACGATCGCCGAAGCCTGGTGCTTTCACAGCAGCCACTTTCACGATGCCACGCATGGTGTTAACCACCAGCGTTGCCAGCGCTTCGCCTTCAACATCTTCCGCGATGATCAGCAGTGGTTTGCCTGCTTTCGCAACGGCTTCCAGCACTGGCAGCATTTCACGGATGTTAGAAATTTTCTTGTCAGCCAGCAGGATGAACGGAGATTCCAGTTCAATCGCACCGGTTTCTGGCTTGTTGATGAAGTAAGGAGAGAGGTAGCCGCGATCAAACTGCATACCTTCAACCACATCCAGCTCATCCTGCAGGCCGGTGCCTTCTTCAACGGTGATCACGCCTTCTTTACCGACTTTTTCCATCGCCTGAGCAATCAGCTGGCCTACAGTTTCATCGGAGTTAGCAGAGATGGTACCCACCTGCGCAATGGCTTTAGAGTCTGAGCAAGGCACAGACAGCGCTTTCAGTTTCTCAACTGCAGCGATAACCGCCTGGTCGATACCGCGCTTCAGATCCATCGGGTTCATACCCGCTGCGACCGCTTTCAGGCCTTCGGTGATGATAGACTGAGCCAGTACGGTTGCAGTGGTGGTGCCGTCGCCTGCAGCGTCGTTCGCTTTAGAGGCCACTTCTTTCACCATCTGCGCGCCCATGTTCTCGAACTTGTCTTCCAGCTCGATTTCACGTGCCACAGAAACACCATCTTTAGTGATGGTCGGTGCACCAAAAGATTTATCCAGAACCACGTTACGGCCTTTCGGGCCCAGGGTAACTTTTACTGCATCTGCCAGTACGTTCACGCCACGCAGCATTTTTACGCGTGCGTCATTACCGAATTTTACGTCTTTAGCTGCCATCTTTAAATATCCCTTAAATTCGTTTCGTTCAGTGAATTACGCGTAAAAATTACGCTTCAACAACGGCCAGAATGTCGCTCTCAGAGATGATAAGCACCTCTTCGTTGTCGATTTTCTCGGTTTTAGCACCGTAACCTTCATTGAAGATCACGACGTCACCAACCTTCACGTCCAGCGGCTTAACGTCGCCACTCTCAAGGATGCGACCATTGCCGACAGCCAGAACTTCACCACGGGTGGATTTACCGGCTGCAGAACCGGTCAGCACGATGCCGCCAGCTGATTTAGCTTCAACTTCTTTACGCTTGACGATGACGCGATCGTGCAATGGACGAATTTTCATTTGATAGCTCTCCTTTGAGAAGTCCAATCATTCAGTTTTGGGGTTGAACACCGGGCTGCATGGCTTCCGGCCTCGTGACCAGAGAGATAGGGCCGCCACCACCCACTTTCAAGGGGGCGGACAACAAATTTTTTTATCCGGATGTGATAAGTGGTGACTTTTTAAACAGATGATGGGGTAAATAAAAAACGCAACCCGGAGGTTGCGCTTTCAGAGGCTTAAACTGCGGTTAACGATCCTTGTGATCGTCATGGTGCTCAAGGCGATCGCTATTTTTACGCTCGAACTCGCCATCCATGGTATGGCCGCTGTCAGGGCCAGCACCCGGTCCGCGCCAGACGCGCAGATGGGGCATCAGTTTCAGCGTCAGATGCTTCTGCACCGGTGGCAGCAACAGCAACAGACCCAGCAGATCAGTGAAGAAGCCAGGCAACAGCAGCAGGAAGCCCGCGATGATCAGTGACACGCTTTTTATCATCTCACTGGCCGGGCTTTCATTACGCGCCAGCTTCTCCTGCATCAGCATAAAGTTCTTCATGCCCTGATTTTTGACCAGCGACACTCCGATGCACGAGGTGAACACCACCAGAAGCATGGTAAGCAGCACGCCCATGACGTGTGCCACCTGAATGAAGAGTGAAATCTCAATCCAGGCCAGAATAAAAAAGACTAATAACGGTATCCAGCGCACCGTACTCTCCTGTAAGTAGGGGCTGAACGGCAGCGTGCCGGTCAGCAGAAAGCATTCATCCTGAGGATGATAAGAAAAGAGATGGGCACCCGCGCCGCCATTTTCAACCGATCGTATCAAATTTATCCTGCGGGGTTAATTTTGTAACCAACTTCACATATCGTTAACCAGACTGCAGCATTAAGTGATCTGCATGCGTGCTTTTCTTAAGCATCAGAATATGATCGCACACGCCCCTTTGAAGACGGATAATATGTCGGCACGGGCACACCACGACAAAATAAACACATCCTTTGTGATGGTTAGCGGCAACAATAAGAAGGTTATCATGGCGAACAACATTCGTATCGAAGAAGACCTGTTAGGCATGCGCGAAGTTCCGGCGGATGCCTACTATGGCGTTCATACTCTGCGTGCGATTGAGAACTTTTATATCAGCAACAGCAAAATCAGTGACATTCCTGAATTTGTCCGTGGCATGGTGATGGTCAAAAAAGCAGCGGCGATGGCCAATAAAGAGCTGCAGACTATTCCGCGCAACATTGCCGATACCATCATTAAAGCCTGCGACGAAGTGCTGAACAACGGCCGCTGTATGGACCAGTTCCCTGTTGATGTCTATCAGGGCGGTGCCGGAACCTCGGTCAACATGAACACCAATGAGGTGCTGGCGAACATCGGCCTGGAGCTGATGGGCCACCAGAAAGGGGAATATCAGTACCTCAACCCCAACGATCATGTGAACAAATGCCAGTCTACCAACGACGCCTATCCAACCGGTTTCCGCATCGCGGTCTACAGCTCGCTGCTGAAACTGCTTGATGGCATCAGCCAGCTGGCCGAAGGCTTCCAGCACAAAGCTGATGAATTCCAGACCATCCTGAAAATGGGCCGCACCCAGCTACAGGATGCCGTGCCGATGACTCTCGGTCAGGAGTTTCACGCGTTCAGCGTACTGCTGAACGAAGAAACCAAAAGTATTCTGCGCACCGCTGAACTGCTGCTGGAAGTGAACCTGGGCGCGACTGCCATCGGTACCCGTCTCAATACGCCGGATGGCTATCAGCATCTGGCTGTACAGCGTCTGGCGGAAGTCAGCAACCTGCCAGTAGTACCGGCGGAAGATCTGATTGAAGCCACCTCTGACTGCGGCGCTTATGTGATGGTCCATTCGTCACTCAAACGTCTGGCCGTGAAGCTCTCCAAAATCTGTAACGACCTGCGCCTGCTCTCATCCGGTCCGCGCGCGGGTCTGAACGAAATCAACCTGCCAGAGCTGCAGGCGGGCTCCTCCATCATGCCAGCCAAGGTCAATCCGGTGGTGCCGGAAGTGGTAAACCAGGTTTGCTTTAAAGTGATTGGCAATGACATCACCGTCACGATGGCCTCTGAAGCGGGCCAGCTGCAGCTCAACGTGATGGAGCCAGTTATTGGCCAGGCGCTGTTTGAGTCAATCAGCATCCTGACTAACGCCTGCTACAACCTGCTGGAGAAGTGCGTCAACGGCATTACCGCCAACCGCGCGGTGTGCGAAGCCTATGTCTTTAACTCGATTGGTATCGTCACTTACCTCAACCCTTACATCGGCCACCACAATGGCGACATCGTCGGCAAAATCTGTGCGGAAACCGGTAAAAGCGTGCGCGAGGTCGTGCTGGAGCGTGGTCTGCTGACGGAAAGTGAACTGGACGATATCTTCTCGGTACAGAACCTGATGTACCCGGTTTATAAAGCCAAACGTTATACCGATGAAAACGAACAGTAAGGCTTAACCGACGCAGGTTAACCAAAGGCATACCGCGATCAAAACGGTGTGCCTTTTTTTTTGGTACACAGCACACCCCGGTTTTACCGATTTAATGTTCAGGAGTGATTCATGTTTGTGGTTGAGCTGATTATCGTCTTGATGGCGATCTGGTTGGGCGCACGTCTTGGCGGCATTGGCATTGGCTTTGCTGGCGGGATGGGCGTGTTGATCCTGACGCTGGGATTTGGCATGGCACCCGGCGCTATCCCGTTCGATGTGATTGAAATCATCATGGCGGTGATCGCGGCTATCGCTGCGATGCAGGTGGCCGGCGGCATGGATTATCTCGTCAGCCTGGCTGAACGCCTGCTGCGGCGTCATCCGCGCCATGTCACGCTGCTGGCCCCGCTGGTCACCTACCTGATGACGCTGCTGGCCGGTACGGGTCATACTGCGTTCTCGACGCTGCCAGTGATTGCGGAAGTGGCGAAGGAGCAAGGCGTACGCCCTTCCCGGCCGCTGTCGATTGCAGTAGTGGCTTCACAAATAGCGATTACTGCGTCACCGATTTCAGCCGCCGTGGTCTTCTTCGCCACACTGCTTGAACCGCGCGGTATCGGCTATATCACCCTGCTGGCGATTGCCATCCCCTCAACCATGGTGGGTCTCTTCCTGGCCGCGCTGGTGACTAACTTCTTGGGCCGTGAGCTGAAAGATGATGAGGTTTATCAGGCCCGCCTCGCCAAAGGCGAAGTCACGCTGCGTGGCGCCAGCCGTTACCAGGCAAAACCGGGCGCGAAAAAATCGGTGCTGCTGTTTCTGACGGGCATTGTGGCTGTGGTGCTCTATGCCACCGCAACCAGCGGCAGCGTCGGGTTGATCGTCAATCCACCGCTGCCGCGCAATGAAGCGATTGTGGTGTTTATGCTGACCATCGCCACACTCATCAGCCTGACCTGCAAACTCGACACCAGTGAGATCCTCAGTGCCAGCACCTTTAAATCCGGCATGAGCGCCTGTATCTGCGTAATGGGCGTCGCCTGGCTGGGTGATACCTTTGTAAAAGCGCATCTGGCCGAGATTCAGATGCTGGCTGGTGATACGCTAAAAACCTATCCATGGATGCTGGCACTGGTGCTCTTCTTCGCCTCGATGCTGCTCTATTCGCAGGCCGCCACCACCAAAGCCCTGATGCCCGCCGCGCTGCTGCTGGGCGTGACGCCGCTGACGGCCATCGCCTCCTTCGCCGCGGTTTCGGCGCTGTTTGTGCTGCCGACCTACCCGACCCTGCTGGCCGCCGTTGAGATGGATGACACGGGCTCAACCCGGATTGGCAAGTTTGTCTTTAACCATGCCTTTATCATTCCCGGAGTAATTGCCATTGCGCTGTCGGTGCTCTCTGGCTTCGTCTTCGGTGGGTTGCTGTTATAGCCCGCTCATCGTGTTACGGATGGAGCGTGCTATCATCGCCGCTCTTTTAAACAGGAGTCTCAGGATGAATGCTGTCGTTATCCTCTGCACTGCGCCTGATCAGGCCACGGCAGACCATCTTGCCGCCTTAGCGCTGGAGGCCAGACTGGCAGCCTGCGTGACACTGCTGCCGGGTGCCACATCCTGGTATCTCTGGCAGGGCAAAATGGAGAAGAGCAGCGAAATCCAGATGCTGCTGAAGTGCGACAGCGATCATCAGCAGGCGCTGTGTGAATTGCTTAAAGAAGCACACCCTTACGATGTCCCCGAATTGCTGGCGCTGCCGGTTCAACATGGAGATAGTGAATACTTGTCATGGCTGCACGCATCTCTCGCTTAATTACGCTTCTGCTGACGCTGTTTATCTGTCTGCAGGTGCACGCATCCCTCTTTTCTAATCCGGCGACCAGCCGCTTTGTGCCCGTTGATCAGGCGTTTACGTTTGACTTCGACCAGCAGGGCGCTCAGCTTAATCTGCACTGGAAAGTGAAATCGGGCTATTACCTCTATCGCCAGCAAATCCACATCACGCCGCAGAACGCGACCCTCGCGCCGCTGACGCTACCGGCTGGTCAGCCGCATGAGGATGAATTCTTTGGCAAAAGTGAGATCTATCCGCAGGACCTGACGCTGCCTGTGATACTGCAACAGGCGGGCACCGGTGCCACACTCAGCGTGACATATCAGGGTTGTGCCGCCGCCGGGTTCTGTTATCCCCCCGAGACGCGCAGCGTACCGGTGAGTGCGGTAGCAGCCAGCAACGCACCTGCGCCGGTCAGTGCACAGCCCACGCCCGCTAATCCGCTGCCCTTTTCCCCGCTCTGGGCGCTGCTGATCGGCATCGGCGTGGCATTTACGCCCTGTGTGCTGCCGATGTATCCGCTGATCTCCGGCATTATCCTGGGCGGAAATCGCCACTATTCGCTGGGCCGGCTATTTGCGCTGGCGATGGTTTATGTTCAGGGAATGGCGCTGACCTATACGCTGCTGGGCCTGGTGGTCGCGGCCGCGGGCCTGCGCTTCCAGGCCGCGTTGCAGCACCCATATGTGCTGTTGACGCTCTCCGTGCTGTTTATCGTGCTGGCCCTGTCGATGTTCAGCCTGTTTACGCTGCAACTGCCCTCGAGCCTGCAAACCCGTCTGACACTGTGGAGCAATCGTCAGCAGGGGGGATCGCTGCCCGGCGTCTTTCTGATGGGCGCGCTGGCCGGCTTGATCTGCTCGCCCTGCACCACTGCCCCGCTTAGCGCTATTTTGCTTTATATCGCGCAGAGCGGAAATCTTTGGGCCGGTGCCGGGACGCTGTGGCTCTACGCGGTCGGCATGGGATTACCGCTGATCGCTGTAACCCTGTCTGGAAATCGACTGCTGCCGAAAAGCGGTCCGTGGATGCAAACCGTCAAAGAGGGCTTTGGTTTTGTCATCCTGGCGTTGCCAGTCTTCCTGCTTGAGCGGGTACTGGGCGACGTGTGGGGATTGCGACTCTGGAGTCTGCTTGGCGTGGCGTTCTTTGGCTGGGCGTTCAGCGTCAGCCTGCGTGCCAGCAGCGGTAAGTGGCGCGTGGTGCAGATTGTCATGCTGGCTGCGGCGTTAATCAGCGCACGTCCGTTACAGGACTGGGCATTTGGCGGTCAGGCGGTACAGCATGCTGTGGCACCGCTGCCGTTCCAGTCCCTCCAGACGCCGCAACAACTCGATAGCGCGCTGCAGCAGGCACATGGTCGCATCACTATGGTCGATCTCTACGCAGACTGGTGCGTCGCCTGCAAGGAGTTTGAAAAATATACCTTTAGTGATAGCGCCGTGCGCGATAGCCTGAGCAAGGTACAGCTACTACAGGCTAACGTCACAGCCAACAGCGCCAGCGACAACGCGCTGTTGCAGCACCTTCGGGTGCTGGGCTTACCGACCATTTTGTTCTTTGATGCGCAGGGCCGTGAAATCCCCGACTCGCGCATCACCGGGTTTCTCAATGCCGCCGATTTCCAGGCGCATTTGCAGAAACTTACCCCATAAACAACACTGGACAGGTCATTGCCCGGCGAAATTGCCGGGCCTGCATACCAGAGGAGAGTCACTTGCAGCGTGAACAGATACTCGAGCATGCATTGAATGTGCTTGAACAGAACGGCCTCGCCGCCACCCTCTCATTGGAAACCCTGGCGGGAGAGACTGAATTAACGCTTGATCGGCTTCAGCAGTTCTGGCCCGATCGCGACGCGCTGCTTTATGATGCGCTCCGCTATCACGGCCAGCAGATTGAAACCTGGCGCCGTCAGATTCTGCTGGATGAATCTCTGTCGCCGGATCAGAAACTGATGGCACGCTATGAAGTCCTGAGTGAGCAGGTCAGCAAAGGCCGTTTCCCGGGCTGCCTGTTTATCGCCGCCTGTAGCTTCTACCCTCAGCCCGATCAGCCCATCCATCAACTGGCCGAGCAGCAAAAACGCGGCTCATGGCAGTTCACCCATGACATTCTGGTGCAACAGGAGCTGGATAACCCAGGTATGGTGGCCGATCAGATGGAACTGATCCTTGAAGGTTGTCTGAGCAGGCTACTGGTGAAGCGTAATGTGCAGGATGTCGCCACCGCTCAGCGGCTGGCGGAGGATGTCTACAGCATCGCGCTGTGCCGCAAAAATGGCGCGCTGGCCTGAGGTTTTACCCGCTTTGACTGAAATTCAGGCAATCAGTCACGTTTCCTGGGGTTTTTTAGTGAAAGCCGTTGACGACCCGCGGCCTTTACGGTTTAATGCGCCCCGTTGCCCGAATAGCTCAGTCGGTAGAGCAGGGGATTGAAAATCCCCGTGTCCCTGGTTCGATTCCGGGTTCGGGCACCAAAATTTAAAGAAACCCGCCTCTGGCGGGTTTTTTTCGTTCTGGAGCGAACCCGTTATCGAAGGTTCGATATACTCGCCACATCCTGTGGCTCGCCCTCCGGGTCGCGCAGGCGCGCGAGGCAAAAATGCTCCCGGCATTTTTGTCCGGGTTCGGGCACCAAAATTTAAAGAAACCCGCCTCTGGCGGGTTTTTTGCGTTCTGAAGCGCCAGATTCTACACCTCAGCAATACTTTTTTATGCCACTCATCTTCGCTAAAGCCGATCCGCATTTCGTGCCTGACTCCGTTTGATGGTCAGTGATCTCTGGTGGTGGGTCAGATCGCCCGCCATATCTCTTTGGGTAACCAGATGAATTAACGAGTTTCTCCCGCGCTTACTCTTTAGCGGTCTGTTTAATTGCCGCATAGCGGGCTATCAATTGTTTCAGGTGCATCTCCAGTTGAACTCTGGCTGTGACAGGTAACGGTAAAACGGCAGGATTTGCGGACAACTCGCGCAGTTGCTCCTCAGCCGGTATGGATCGATTAAATGACTGCATTGAGGAAAAGACCACTGACTTCAGCTCACTCACCGTCATATATTTTCCCTTCTTCTCATCCAGCCCGTTTAGCCTGTCACTCAATTTCTGTAGCGTCGTCATCCCCTCATGCCAGCCATTCAGGCGATCTGTCGGAATTGCTGCAGCATTAAACTGTTGCTGCCAGTGCAATGCCATAGATGTTGCCTGCTCTGGCCACAGTACCCTGGCCTGCTCAATCAACAGACGGCTATAGTCAATATTCCAGTCAGCAGGTAATTCATCCAGCCGGGCAAGCTGCTGCTGCGTCTGAGTGAGGAGTTCCTCGGGTAGTGGAGACTGCTGGCGTAATTGCGCCAGTTTGTCAGGCGCAAGAACTGCAGGTAATGGTGCCAGCGAGGCGGCAAGCTGAACCCTCAACGGGGAAGGCCGTTGAATAAGGTGCCAGCTCCACAATGCGGCAGCGCTTATCAGCAGCATGGTACACATCCCGGCCATAAAGGATTTCCACTGTTTCACCGGCGTGGGCACTGTCGCCAGCACATCCACATTCGGCTGCGGTTCCGGCTGCGCAACGTACACCCACTTCACTGTGCCGCCTGGCGTCTGGATATCTTCAGGCGAACCATCCGTAAGCTCTCTGGTGGATGCGGCAGCCGCATTCGTCACGGAAGCTGGCGACACAATACCAGACTGATTTTTTAACCCTGAACAGGTTGTATCATCACTGTTTTCCAGCCGGACAGCACTGTTGTGCAGCAGTGTTCGCAGGGTATCAAGCTGGCTCAGATGCTTAAGCTCCAGACGCTGTAATACTTCTCCCAGCCGGGTAAGTTTTTGCTCTGCATGATAAAGCTGGCTGAGGTCGCTGTAATTCAGCGGGATCATACGCATCAGTTGATGCAGACGCTGACTCAGACTGCTGAGAATTTCCATACGAGCATGGACAGGCTGAGGCCATAGCACACCCCACTGATGGCTTATCAGCGCTTCCAGTATCGCCAGCCCTTCATTGAGACCGAATAATCCGGTTAGCTGCGTGCGGGCCAGCGTATACCAGGCCACTGTCTGTAGCTCCACTCCATTTTGTTCAAACAGCGAGAGGCAGAGTTTTTCGACATAATGCCAGTTAACATCAGGACGCGCCGGATGTGTCAGCTTACTCAGTTCATCGCGAAGGGCGGCGTAATCCGATAGCGTACGCGGATCGCCACCGGTTTTAATTTTACGTTGGGTGATGTCATTCATGACAGGTTGTCCATTTGACGGATCTGAAACAGTGGAAGAGGGTTTGTATAGGGAGTTGCGGATTCGCTTTCAGATTGTGTGATTCTGCAGAAATAGTGGTACTGACCGCTACGGCAGGAGCGCCAGAATCAGATTAAAAAACGTGCTTTCATCGAAATGCTGTACAGGCAGAGATAAAGCATCTGGCGACATAAAAGACCAGCCACCCGAATTACCTGACCGCATGCACAAACGCCCCAGGAACGTTATGCCGCCTGCTGCATGGAGCGTTACCTCCACACATCCGGTCACGCCCTGACCGTAAAGAAATAGCGGCATAAACTTTACGATCCTGTCGTCGTGACGCAGAACGATAGCAGAAATATCAAAAACCCCACCCTCCACCAGCAGGTCCGTCACGGATATACTGAGCGTCTCTACCTTCAGTCCGGTATCCACCAGCCACACGCCGATCTGCTCCTGAAGCTGCGTCATTCGCAGGCGAAACTACGCGATATCAGCCTGATTTTTGCTGGTAAACGAGACAGGCGCGGGTTGTCTGGCCCGTAGTTTTTTGAGGAACTGCGATTTTACTGTCATGGTGTTGCCTGACCTTACATACGGATTGCGGAGTCGAGATACTGCTGCTGTTTAAGATGGCGCAGGAGAACACGCCCTTCGGGCATAAACTCCGTGCCATATCGCACCAGTCCAACCCCTTTAAGTTCAGCGTCAATGGCATAGCGCAGTTCGCCGGGAATATTCTGCTGCTGAAGAACAACATCTATCTTTTTCAATCGGGGTTCATATTTGAGCAGCACGGCCGACAGCGTGCCCATCAGCTCATGGGCCGTTCCCGGCATCCCCTGCAGAATTCTGGTCATATCGGGCAGGCCGTAATCCGGCAGATGTGCAAGCGTGCCGGCACGGCAGTTAAGGATGCGCTGCATATTATCGAGTACTGACAGGATGAGCTGATTTTCCTCACTGACCTGGTTGAGACCAAGGCCACCGGTGAAATGGCCGGTGAGCATTTCATACAGCGAAGGTGTGTTATGTCCCTGGGTCATCAGCGGTCCTTGAACGGCAGTAGTGTCAGATGATTGTTACCCGCTTCCAGAATGCGCGGCTTATCGGGATCGAGGTCTTCACGCTGTAACACCCGCTTCCAGGTGTTGTTGTCAGTATCCGGGTGGCGGAACAATCCCACCACCGCCACAAACTGCGCGTCGGCCTCCATCGGCATATTCAGGCTGACATCACCGCCCGGCTTCACCACCACATCACGGCTGGCAAGCAGGTCGGCTTGCAGAATGGCCTCTCCCTCTTTCAGCAGCTGTTGGTAGACCGTTTTGTCAAAGTTATTGCGGTCTTTCAGTTGGTAAACCCGGACCACCACCGGTTCAGACAGCGAGTTACTTTCCCGTGAATCGGTGTTCAGCGCTTCACGTGCGGTGAAATCCAGATGCAGAACATTAATTTTTTTATAAAACAGAGCGTTAAATGCCGATTTGGTACCCTCAGTGATGCCCTGCGTTACCCCGCAGCCCGTCAGACTGCATGCCAGCAGTGCAGGTAGCCAGCACGCGGGATTAATCAAATGTGTACGTAACATGTCGGTTTCCTTGTTGTGGTGTAGCGGGCTGCAGGCCGGTGTAATAGCCCAGTTCCGTGGTAAAAGTCTGCGGGATGTCGTCCGGCAGATTATCTCTCTCCACACCCAGTACGCCGTTCATACCCAACCAGAAAGGACCGTCGCCGAGCGGTGGAGCGGCCAGCAGATGAGTCCGGGTGGTCAGGGTGATTTTTGCCTTAAAACGCCAGCCAAGATAAACGCGCAGCATCACCAGAAAATCCTGATACAGCAGGCCATCCGGCTTCCAGTTTTGCGACTCCTGCTCATTATCTGTGGACAGAGCAATCAGCAACTGGCTGTTGGCATCCATCGCCTCTTCGCCAAGCGGCGTGTTACCGTCCAGCAGAAAATCGTTATCACCGTAAAACCCCAGAGGCTGACTGACCTCCACAGGCCGAAGACAGTAAGGACTGACCTGCACAGTGGTATCCGGGGCCAGCAAAGTCACCAGTCCCTGCATCCCCTCCTGGGTTTTACCGGGCTGTTGCAGCACACCCAGCAGCGCCAGAAAGCGGGAGACGGGTGTGGCAATATGGTTAGCGGTGCCGGGAATACCCAGCCCCACCAGACCCAGAAGCGACTGCGAAATGGTGTCGGTCCCGCCGGGCTCAAATGTGGCCGGGTAAGAATATTTACGCCAGATGCGGTAAAACTGCGTCAGGATGCGGTGGCTGAAGATATCCAGAAACCCCTGCAGCGCTTCATGCCCTTCACGGCGCTGAGTGATGTCATCAAGATAGGTGGTCGGCAAGGGGGAATCGACACCATACATCCCCATAAAGGTTGTTCGGATGAGCGGAGGCCTGCTGTCATCAGCCTCGTCATAGTCGACAGCTTTCAGTTCACTGACCGGAAACCCCATTCCCGGATGCGGTGCAAATCGCACCGGGTCATCCGCCGGATGACTGGTTGAGCCCATTAGCGGCCCGCCGGGATTACGCTTCTCCAGCAGCTGACATAAACGGTAAAAGTTAATGCGGTGAAGATCAGCTTCCAGTCGCGGGCTCAGCCGGGAATGCGGCGGTTGTGCTTTTCTTCCCATTGCAGGCGTTCTCCGGTCGGTTGCAGGATAATAATCAGGCGGTTAAACAGGTAGATATCGGTGTAGAGCGCGAAGAAGCGACTCAGCATCTCGCCAAATAAACAGATGTCGCCACGTCCGGCAAAACCGTGGCTGTCGAGCGTCACTTCGATCTGCACACCACGCACCAGGTAGCCCTGCTCAAAGCGCTCGGTTTCGCTGTGCTTCACGTCAATGATGGCTTCCAGGCGGCGGCGGTTCATCTCGCTGTCAGTCCACTCGTACAGCGCCAGGGTGCCGCGCAGCACGTCGGCGTTGTCCATCATCGACAGAAACCCGCTGCCGAGATGGCTCAGCACGCGCCAGTGAAAACGATCCTGTGCCGGGGGATAACAGGGCAGCGTCGGCGCGCAAAGGTTGAGTACGGCGATGCTGGCCGAGGTGGTTTTCATCACCGTATCGAGAACCGTGCTCTGCAGCGCACGGCGTGGCAGCTGGCCGTTGGTGCCGGTGAGCGTCAGTGACAGACTTTCATCTTCCGGGACCGTATGGTTATCAAAGGCTTCGCCGCCGAGGATAAGCCAGGTGTTATGCAGCCCGGAAGGCCCCCGACGCACGCGGGTATGGTAGTAATATTCCGGCGCTTCATGCCGCATCATTCCGCCTTTGTGGCGAAACCCGGAAAATGGGACATAGGTATGCTGGCTCGATGACATCACCGAATCCACCGCATATATCTCGGTATGGCCATCCTGCACGCGCATCGGACGCAGCATATATTCAGTCTGCAGTGCGTTAAGCGTCAGCGGATCCGACTCCAGCGGGAACAGGTTGATTACCGGTACGCAGTTCAGGCGAAGGTGCTTTTCCGTAAAATTGAAATCATGCTCCCAGCGTTGCGCCAGTACCACATCGATTTCAAACCAGGGGAGCTCAGCCGGAAAGACCACTTTCTCCAGCCCACGCAGGCCCGTGAACATGAATTTCTCACGGAAGGTGAAGTACTCCAGCAGTAACTGGTAGCCGCTGAAGCTGCAGTTTCCTTTCGGCCAGAGGGTATCGTCATCGCCAAATCCCAGCGCGGTGAAATGTCCGGCAAGCGGTCTTCTGTCCGTGTCACCCGGCATCCGTAGCCAGAGCTGCGCCGTGTTCATGGTAAAGGCTTCATGCATGGCACAGGCCAGGGGTGCGTCAGCATTGAAGTAAAGGGGTATCTGTCGGAGATCGACCCGGCTCCAGTCGGCAAGATGGCTGCAGTTAAAGCGCAGGCTGATGATCGAATGCCCGTCAGGATCCGTCGATAATCGGGCATATTCCAGTGACAGCGGCTGCAGGATAATCTCTTTAGTCGTGGTATAGCGGCAGCGCGTGCCCTTCTCACCGACGGGCCGCGAGTTCACCTCAAAACCTTTTACAATGCGCATCTGCTCTTTCATTTCACGCCAGTCGGGCGTGAACTCCACTACCGACATCGACGGAATGGTGCGCAGGTAATGCGGCCATAGCAGGCTGACCAGTCCTTCGGTCAGCTCCGGCAGATCGTCATCAAGCTTCTCGCGAAGCCGGCCCATCAGGAAGGCAAAGCCTTCAAACAGGCGCTCCACGAACGGGTCACGCGCCCCCGCTTTATCAAGGTTGAGCATGGCTGCCTGCTCAGGGTGAGCACGGGCAAACTCTTCACCGGCTTCCAGCAGGTAGCGCATTTCAGCGTCGTAATAACGCAGAGTTAAGTCATCCATAGCATTTTATTCTGATTGGTCAGGGGAAGGTTCAGGCGAAATAAAAACTGACAAGATGGAAAAAACCGGGGCGGCAAAACAGAACGAATCAATACGATCCATCATTCCTCCATGTCCCTCGATCATCGCACCGAAGTCCTTTACGCCGCGATCTCGTTTAATCGCGGACATGCATAGCCCGCCCGCAAAGCCTAGCAGCGTAATCACCAGAGAGATCAGCGCGGCCTGCCACGGTGCGAAAGGAGTGACCCACCACAGCAGTGCGCCCATACGCTCAGGCAGGTAAACGCCAGGCTAAATGCGACGCACGCCATCAGCGCGCAGACAATACTGGCGAGCGAAATCTGGTTCGGTGTGATGTTCATTTTCCCTAACCAGCGGGCACTGTTTTGCGCCCAGCGCTTGTCGCGTGTGGCAAGCGGGCGGCGTTCCTTACTATTTATTTCCATTAAATAAGCTCATAAAAAGAGTCAAAGGGGGGAGTTAACAGATTCAGCCGCAAAGCACTGCGCTGCCAGCCGGATCGATCGCAATCAGATTGGACAGAAGCAAATCCATCTCGGGCTGAAGTCGGGATTTATCGGTTTCACTGCGTGTGGCTTTCATGCGCAGCAGTCTGAGGCGGCGTGATTTCACTTCAAACAGCAGTGCGGGTGTCCAATGCGTGAGGGTAATTGCCTGTGCGGCACTGTCGAGCTCACCCAGCAGATGCAGGGCCAGTTCATTCCTGCCCTTCTGTTCAGCCACGCGAGCCATCACCAGACGCAGCAGCCATTTGTCTTTTGTGGCGTCTATGCCCGGGCGAGTCTGCAGCCAGTGAAGTGTGGCATCCAGACCATCGGTGTCCGCTTTCTCCAGCGCTTCCGGCTCAAGGGCCAGGATTTGGTTATCCATCTCACTGACGGCACTGATCGGTTCATCACGCCAGCCTGACATATCATCCAGTACGCTCTGATTTATCCAGTTCAGTGTGACCTCATCGGCAAACGGCGTACCGTCATTAAAAGCAAGGGTTTCAAGCCCGGTCAGGCGGCACAGCAACCCTTTAAGGTCGGCGGCGATGATGTCTGCCAGCACATCCTGCCCCGACTTGATCAGGGCCTGGTGGATATACCACTGCAAATCCAGCCAGAGGTGATTGGCGCCACGCGAGAAGGTGCTGTCCGCCTGCTCCAGTATCTCTGACCAGCTCTGCTGCAGGTACAGACGTTTGAGCATGGCCCGCTGATCGGCCCGCGGCGGTTCGATACGCGTTTTCCCTTCGGCATCCGGTGCCGGAATCGCTCTCAGCGTGTCATGACGCAGGCTTTTCATCAGCCGGTGTGCGGCCAGCCAGCCGTCGGGTTGCTCACGCAGATATTCCGTCAGGGTTCGGGCCTGAGTCAGCAAATCCTGACCAGAGGCAATATGACTCAGGCTCGGTGCGTCAGGTGCAGTGGTAAGCGTGGAGGCCTGGGAAAGTACTGTATTACCTGCATTCTGCGGCACCACAGCATCCACGCCACCCGCCTTTATCAGCCGAGATTCCAGCGCACTGTAAAGGGCATTCAGCTCCGGTCGGGACGCTTCAGGTTCAGCGTCAAGGCTAACGCGGATGATCAGCAGCGCGCCGGCGGTACGTTGTGCATCCTCGCGTACGACCTCCGGGTAGAGTGAGAGACTGCTCAGGAGACGGGGACCCGCGAGCCACTCCAGCGCGGCCTTCCGGCTGCGATCACGCTGTGGATGAAGCTGCATGCCGAAGCGCAGCAATAAACCCGCCAGCAACTCAAGCCCTTCGGCAAAGCCTGCTTCGCCATCCTGGTGCAGGCGCGCCCAGCAGTAATAAGTCGCAATCCGGATATCTTTGACCTCAGTGGTCAGTAACTTTTCAGCAAGCCCACATATCAGCCCGGTATCAATCCCGGAGAGTTTATTGACCTCCTCCCGGATACGCTGAAAATCATCATCATAGCCTGGGTCTTCTCCGGTCGGACTGACGTCACTTACCGGAGCTAACCAGGGGTGCCAGCTTTCTATCCGTGCCTGCGCCTGTCGCCGCAACTGAATTTCATCCGCCTGACATGCGGCAACAAGATTCTGCAAAATGCTCATTCGAGACCCTCCATGTCACTGTTTCCTGTATTAGCCATCAGCGCCTGCGCGGTGGCGGCGCTGTCCACACTGAATATCTGATCCGGCAGCGTGAAACCGCGCAGATCCAGCAGCGCCAGCGGCCCTTTTCCGAGTTGTGAGCGCAACACCCACTGCAGAGTACGACCGTCCGGGGCAGTGAAACTCATCATCCACTGGCTGCGGTCAAGCTGCTGGCGCTTGCCCTGCTCCAGCCAGCGAATAAACCCCCAGGTCCCGCTGTAGTCACCGAAGAGACGTGCCCCGGCGTTGACCGTAGTCCAGGTCAGCATGGTTCCCGGCTTGTAAGTGTCTCCCGGCCAGCGAAAGCTTTGCCAGTCAGCCATCTGGTTGAAATAGTGCAGTCTTTGGCCATCCATAGTCAGTTGAGTTTCCACTACCTGAGGTGCCGGACGTGCCTGAAGTTCGAAGCTGATACCCTGACTGCCGTCGGTAAACAGAATGTCTGACAGCTGGCTCAGTTTATTGATGGCACGCAGGAACGTCGGGTTAAAGGTCAGCCCCTGGCTGTTGACCTTATCCGGTACCCACTGGCTACCTTCTTTGTGCAATACGCCGCTCAGTTCCGTGGTCAGGAAGCGTTCAATACGCCCGCTGTCCTTGCGTATAAACTCGGCCAGCATCGGCAGAGAGGCATCGCTTTTACTGGCGGCAAACGGGAAACGACCGTCAAAGGCAGTTTGCCAGTTCGCGACAACTGACCGGCTCCATTTGTCATTCAGACTGGCTGCCGATGGCTGAAGCACGGTCTCCCAGGCCTGGCTCAGTGGCTGCACAAACATCGTATTGCCAAACCCACTCCACTCTTCACCCAGACTCGCGGAAATCAGGCTGCCATACTGTTGAGTATCAGTGAGGTCCACGCTTTTACCCTGAAATACGGTTTGTGCCAGGTTTTGCATCATCTCCTGCGGATCAGAGGCACTGGCCACCTGTTGCAGGCGCAGACGCACGCGGGTGATACGGGTCAGATACGTCTGCAGACTCAGAGAGTTGTCCGCCGACATGACGTTGTTGCCCTTGTTTTTGCCCAGTAACTGCAGCAGTGGGCCAAAGGTCTCGTCCAGCGGCCCCTGCGGAATTGAGGCGGACTGGTCGATTGCAGGTTTGTCTTTCCCGCCTGTGAGGTCTTTAGCTGATTTGATGAGGGAATCTGAAAGGCCTTCGCTTCGCTGTCCGGTCTGCCCCTGCCAGGCGAGGGTATTCATCAGGGCAATCAGTGGCGACTGGCGGACATCACTCATGAGCGTCAGCTGGTCGGTGACGTCCGCAATATTGTTTGCCGGGTTAAGCCGCAGGCTGTTGAGAAAGCTCAGCCAGCTGCCGGCAAAGTCGGTGAAGTAACGCTGTATCAGACGTGCTTTCAGGGCTTCCGGCGACAGGTCTGACGATACTGCTTTACGGGAATCGCTCAGTACCCAGTCAATTTCGTCACGGCGGGAACTGGCAGCCTTTTCTATAGCCTGCTGAATGCCGCCTTCCCAGGCCTGGCGGGTGAACATGCCTGGTACCACTTCATCGGTGGTGAACAGACGACGGGCATCGGTGCCGCTGGTCATGTCGTCAAGAGAGAGATCGGCAAAGTTACGACTTACGGATTTGAGCATGTTCTCATACAGCGTGCTTTCTGCATTGCGGCGACCAATCTGCTGCAACAGTACCTGACGACTCTGACTCACCAGTTGTGCATCCGGTGTGACTGTCCACTGTGGTTGCTGAGGCAGTTCATTCATGTAGAAAGCCCACAAATCCGGGGAGAGGCTTTGCCACAGGCCGGTTGAAATGCCCATCCGCGTCGGCTGCACGTCTTTCATAATCCGGGCGTAAAACGCGCCATCGGCTTTATCCGGACGCGCCATCATTAACCAGGCTTTTAGCTGGTCATAGCCTGGTTTCGCCAGGAGGATCCGCTGGTCGCTATTAGGTGCGGAGTTTGCCAGCGCACTGAGTTTCTGCATCAGGGCCGTATTCGCTGGATCGCGTATCAGCCGGTTGTTCGCCACGCCGTACCAGGGCAGCATCGCGTCGAGCAACTGCGGGTTGTGATCCAGACCGAAGCGCTGATACCACGGAGCGCCATCGCGAATACGGTGGTGAAGGCGTCCCGCATCATTACGCAGGGCATGCAGAGCCGTGAGGTGGTAATCCGATACGGAAGGATGCCCGACCAGACCATGAGCCTGCTGCGCAACAGAGACAATCTGCAGACGATTAACTGCAAACGACAGCAGCATCCCCGCGCCCCATACGCAAAGGATGGCCATCAGTGCCCAGCCAGTCGTCTGTTCCCACGCCATACCGACGCGGCGACCACGTATGCGGGTACAGTCATCCACTATTCCTTGCCAGGTCAACGGCAGAATCAGCGCATGACGTTGTGATTCCGGGAGATATTTCCCGACGCCGGCAGTTGCATCACCGGTTATTCCCTCATCAATATCAGCAGGTTTACTCTCAGGCAGGCTGAACATCAGGCCCCGCAGCGGAACGCGCTGCTGGGAGGCAGATAACCAGGGTACCAGCTGCTGAGCCCAGCGCCTGATACCTCCCTCTTTAAGGTGCTGACCCAGGCGCAGCAGAAAGTCGTGGCTGTTATTTTCCACAACCTGTTGTAAACCCTGTGTCTGCAAGGCAGGCAGCATCAGTTCCAGCTGGTGAATAATATCGTCTTCTTTTGCACGCGGGGGGAAGCTTGCCCCTACTGCCTGTTCCGGGCGATTCTCCTGCGGCCAGTGGCTGTCGCACAATTGCCACAACCAGACGGGCGCTGAATAACGCAACAGTTCGCTGATTTTTTCCAGGCTGCGTAGATCGTTGTCACTGATTTGTGGGGTCAGATTAAGCGACTGCGGCATTACCCGGACAATACCGTCCAGAGGACGCCCGCAGCGCAGTTTACGCAGCGCGGTGTATTTTTCCTTATCGGGTTCAGAAGTCAGACTGCCGCCGTATATCAGGACGGTATGATTGCCTTCGAGCCACTGGTTTTCGTGCAGGCCCGGTACCAGCTGTTCGATTGCCGCTTCATCGCCAGTGATTAACAACAGACGGGTTTTACGCCGCCAGAAGAGGTTATAGCGGCGACGGAGATGGCTGCTGATGTCCGTCCTGAGAGTCAGACAGGGCATTCTTTTCTTTTTGACCGGTCTGGAAGAAGCCTCCCCCATCACTTTATCCCGTATCATTAAATGAAAAGCGATAAACCCCAGCACCAGTACGCAGAGCGACACTCCCCAGACAACAAAACAGGCCGTCATGATTCGACGTATCAAGACCCATTCCGTGGAGAGATCTTCCCCCCAATACCACCACAGCACTCCACCTGCCAGCACAAGCAGCGTGATAGTGGCAACAAACAACACCGCCGTGGCAAGCACAGAAAATTCAGCGGGTTTATTTTCCTTCACCATAAGGTTTAATAATTCCAAGTGCGAGAGTATGAAGAGGGTCTTTGGCTATCCAGCCGCAGGGTTCTTGATAGTTTTTTGCGTAAAGGGCTGCCAGAACCAGCACGATAAGCATTTCCATATCATCGGGGTTGCCCCAGTTGAGGTCCTGAACGTGATGGGTCACATTCCAGCCGCTTTGCGCCAGGGCGGGCAGCGTCGGCTGTGAGAACAGCATGCAGGCGTCAGGCGGCTCTTCGCAGCCGCTTTGCTGCTCCGCTCGTTCGCAGGCTGCGGTTAAAACCTCTTTCCCGGCGATATCGTAAACCTCTCCACGGGTGAGGCTGACCAGTCCTTTCTGCGCGACCAGACACAGTGCAGCGGACTCACCGGCAGGCAGCACAGAATTAAATGAGGCCGCTATCGAATGACACCCGGCAACCAGAATGGCCTCTGTTTCAGGAAGCGTTTGAGCCGTTGAGGCAAGTGCAGACAGCGTCTCTTCGCCTTGCCATGCCTCCGGTTTTTTCGGCAGCACCACGTCCGAAAATGAAACCTTCATTTGGGTACAGAATGCATGCCAGGCATCCAGAGAACCCTGCCAGTAACAGCGACATAAGTGTGGGAGGGGGGAATCTGCGCTTTGCGTCTGCCATTGCAGCACCAGCATTTTTGCCAGCAAAGCCTCGCGTTCAGTCACCGTATCGACCAGTGTTCGACCAATACGCAGCGCTTTCCCGCCCGGCTCATTTTTTATCTCAGGAACCCGATGCTCGCGTTTTAACAGCCGCAGCCAGTGTGACGTATCGGTTCCGGCCGGGCCCAGCAGCACCATTTCACTGAGCGCGAAACGGTGTCGATGCTGCTTCCACCAGGCCTGCTGCTGCTGCTCAACCAGTTGTTCATAATATCGGGCGTTATGGGCCGAAGTCCGGTAATACAGCAGGTGTATTAACCAGAGCATGCCCATCAGGATCACCGCGCCAGCCATTCCTTTTATGGCCAGCCCGGCACCGTTCCCGGCAGGTTGAAGCAGCGCACCGCCCCCACCGCACAGCAATATCATCAGCGCGCCCGCTGACAACCATCGCTTTACCGCAGGAGGACGCGCAACCCGATAGAGTGGATACTCCGGTAACGGTCTCACAGCTCAATGCCACAATCGGGAAAGGAGCTCACCAGCGTACAGCCACAGGCACAACGGTGACCGTGCAACGCCACCGGCTGTCCGTCAACTTCCGATAATGAACTGCCTTCGCTGATGACCGTCATCCCATGTTTATTGCACTTCACCGCATCGCCTTTGCAGGCAATCCCGTTACCGAAGAGAAGATAATGCCCGCCCAGCACTTTTCCACCGTACTCCCGCAGGGTATCGCCCTCGCGTATCACTGCTTTCATCCTTAATTCCTCCCTGAATCAGGCCTTTACGGTTGCCTTTAGATTTTCCGCCCAGCCGGACTCAATCATCGATTTTGCCAGCGCCAGCCGCTGATCGCTGATGATCTGAGTTTGCTGTGCAACCACCGTGCCGGGCTCCATCGTTGGCGCCTGCAGCTGTGCGGCATCAGACAGCATCGGTAATGGTTTACCGGAAAGCAGATCGATGGCCTGTTTTTCGAAATAAATGCCCCCCGCGGTACCGGCAAGCCCCGCAAGTTTGCCCTTCACGGTTTTCTGTTTAATGATTACGGCCGCGCCTGCGGCAAGGGTCGCAGCGCCAACCACCGCCCCGGCAATCATCAACGGCGTCATCGGCTTACTGCTGCAGTTGCCGAAATAGATCATCCGGTAGAGGAAATAGCTGCCCCAGGGTTCGCGGGAGCCTAAGGCGTTGTGCATAAACCACGCGCGGGAATCATGAACCTGATCGTCAAACAGCGCGCGCGTCAGCCCGGCAGACCCGGTCGCGTTGCTCGCTTCTCCGGTCCCCGGGAAAAGCACGTCCTTGCGATCGTCACCCGCGGTTTTTATTTTCAGCCACTCACCGTACTGATTGTCGTTATTCAGCAGGAAGACGGCGTTACTCACTGAATCGATGACGGTAAACCGCCAGTTCCCGGTATCCGACCGGGAGAGGCCGCTGTAATCTTCCCTGAACTCTTCGGCGGCCTGGCGCAGCTGAGTTTGCGCCAGTGCGGCGTCGAAATCCTTCGGACCCGGCGGAAGCATCAGGAAGCCCTTTTCCGCAGTGTGGGCGGCTTTCATGGCCCGGCGAGTATCGTCAATTTTTCTCTTTGCTTCTTTCCAGTCTGCCTCAGACTGCTTTCTGACCAGCGGATCGCTGTCTTTATCCAGCCCGTTCGCCGCCGAATCAACATAGAAGCGCTGTGTTTTGTAGGTTCCACCGGCATAGCGATTGATACGCCACGCGGTGATCCAGCCCATCTGATTTTCAAGGGCTTTCTCCAGGCTGACCGGCGCGCGTGGCGGATCATAGTTTGCGGCTTGTTCGGGGGAGAGGGGTTCATCGGGAGCTGTAAGGCCGAGGGTTATTTCGCGCCAGGCATTGAAACGATTGATTAATATTTCTGATATATAAAATTCCCGTCCTAAATCAAAAGGCATAGTTCTCCAAGTGCTTTGTGCCAAATCCACAGGCAGCACTTCCTTAGGTACTTTTAAGGGGGCACCAGATCCGAAGGCAGAGGCATACATTTCATGTAGCGCTATTTGTGACAACAAATAGCCGTCGTTGTCTGCATTGGCCTTTCCCTGATCCCCCGGTGGATAGCCTCCCCCTAAATCCGAGTGCATTCCCGGATAAACTACCTCAAGGCTGTTCGCCGGATACCTACCATCCGGGCGGCGAATCGAATCCAGTGGAAAGCAGAGCCGCTGCTCATGAGAAGAGACCAGGTGGACGCACTTCTTAACCAACCCGCCGTAAGTCTTCTCAGCCGGCAGCTCCTGGGTCCCGTTCGCCCAGCCCATATGCCCTTCCGCCACCGGGGCGATATGCGCCACGCCCACCGAGGCCACGGTATCCAGCAGGCCGAGGAACTCCACGCTGAGCGGAATTTTCAGCCCGTCCACCGCCAGACACTGCTCGGGTTTGTCTTTTCCCTCCTCAGGCTTTGGCAGCAGCTCACTAAGCCAGTTAACAAAAGCCCTCGCCGCTGCTGCCCCGCGCGAAAAGCCGTACACGTAAAGTTTGATCCCCAACAGCTTCGGCTTTCCAGGTTCAACAGGTACCAGGGCCTTTTGCAGATCTGGTGTCATCTCTTTCAGCAGGCTCTGGAAGGTCTCAAAACGGTTGGCCGCGCCGGTCAGCCCAAAGGACGCCACAGAGGTTGCCATTTTATTCACCGCGCTCCAGCTCACACCGTTCGACAGACTCTTCTTAGTTGTCGTACGCTTCAGGGCATCGATAATCCGCAACAGACCCCAGTTGATGCGGTCCTCACCATAGGTCGCCGCCGCCAGGCCCATCATGCTGAAATCCAGATCGTTCACCTCGGGAAAAGGCGTCCCGACGCCGGGAATATAATATTTGTAGTATTTGTCATCGCCGCTGCCATCAGCATCCAGCGACTCCTCATCGTTTACTACTCCCCCGGCAGCCCCCTGCCCGATAGTAGCGCGAAACAGACGGGCAATATTGGTGGGGTGCTTCGGGTCAGCAATATATAAGTCATGATTAAGGTTATTGCCGGTGCCGTCGAAAAACAGGCTGATATGCAACGTTTTACAGCACGGGGGCTCCACGCGTCGCCCGGCGGCCAGACACAGTTCCTGCCGGTACGCAAGCTCGTGATTGTCCTGCTGCGCGCAGTTTTTACCGACCAGCGCAGCCTGAGTGGGTAAACGCCCCTGAGCCGGAAACACCGGCGGGAACCACGCCAGTTCGGTGATTATTTCGGACATACTCTGGGCTCCG
>Ga0213822_1000132_pt1 | contig 74163 bp, 83 predicted proteins | sample MC6MC0908MG_FD_179872 | JGI IMG/M metagenome (GOLD analysis project Ga0213822, IMG submission 179872) | Enriched soil aggregate microbial communities from Iowa State University, Ames, United States - MC6-MC0908-MG | ecosystem: Environmental > Terrestrial > Soil > Unclassified | place: USA: Iowa... | reverse complement strand
AGGGAGCCCAAAGCGGTCAATGGTGTAGTGATCGTGCCGGTGTTGCCGGATGGTCGAGTGGTGCTTGCCTCGCTGATGCGCAAGGCAATCGGAGAGGTGTCGATTGAATTCCCTCGCGGCAAAATCGACAACGATGAGACGCCGTCGGAGGCGGCCATCCGGGAATTCGAAGAGGAGACCGGTATGAAGGCGCTGGGGGTGAAACAGATTGGGCAATTCCACAGCAACACCTCTCTCCTGGCCAGCGCGGTAGCGGTGTGCATGGTGTCTGTCAGCGGTGAAGTTGGCGGTGGTACCGACGGTGAGGTTGATTACACAATGATCAAGTCGATGGCCGAGTTGAGGGCAATGATCCTCGCAGGTGAAATCACCGACGGGCACACGTTGTCGGCGCTGGCGTTGGTCGCTGCGCAGGGCTAATCGCAGCTTCAGCCGAAGGCTGCCTCAAGCTTTTGTTTCAGGCGGCCGTTACAGGCCGAGGTCGCTGGAGAACGCATCCTTTCGATATTCTGCGAACTGCGGTGCCTGGAGCAGCATGTTCTTGATTGCGGTGCTTGGCTTAAAGAAGCCATTAATCAGGAACTCCACCTTAGCATCTCCGCGCATGCTCTCTGGGTAAGCATGTGTGACGCCGTCCAGGATGGCATCTACCAATCTAGCGGCGTTCGCTTTGAATGACTTGAGCTGATCTTCTGTAAAATTGTCCGGAGCTTGAGAGAGGGCTTTTCCAATCTGGTGGCGGGCAATCGCAAACAGCTGATTACGCGTCAGATCAGCAACGCCGAGCCTGAAGGATGACACCTCCAAGATGGGCTCCTGCACATCGGTGCATAGAGCCTTCTCAACAATGGTCGGCCAATTTTTCAAAGGGACAGGCCGTTGCTGTCAGGTGCTGGCGCTAAAGGGAGGCCGGTTGCCTTGTGCAGAACAGCTTTGACCTCGCCGTGGCGGTCGTACGCCGTGATGCCGAAATGACCCTTGGCAATGGCGTCGATGACTTCAGCGTACTGGGCCTTGGTCACCTCGGTGATCCCAACTCCGTCAATGATGGCCAGTGTTGGTTTGCCGGTGTGGTATTCCCAAACGTACTGATCACCAGGGTGCATCCGACCGACCACATCATCAGGGGAAATCCCTTTGGACTTGATGTAGCTATCCCAAGCGGTCAGGACGGCTTCCGGGGTCGTTGCCAGGGTTGGAGCGGGGGCCTTGCTCATAACGTTTCCTCTTTTGTCATTACCTTATCTTAAGTCGTGATCAATGAGCGACGCTAGTGGTAGATGTCAGGGAAAAGTTCGACGTTAGATAAAGTTATTAACCGTTCCAGTTAATTGGTGACGTAGCGAAGAAAGAAAGAAAGCTCTACTAGCAAAATGTAAACAGCGAGTGTTAATGAGAAAAATATTACAAAAATGTCGACTTTAGATTTTTCGTAATTTACAAATTTTGGCAAATAAGACAGTGCCCCATAGGAGAATAGTGATAAATTAGTGGCAGCCAATAACGCCAAATTTACGATCAATGATGAATTCGAGTTAATAGAATTCAATGCTGCAAGCAGCGTGGAGCAAACTAACGCTATTGTTCCGCAAAGCCACTTAATCGGCCTATTCTTGTTGAATTCGTAGGCGATAATGAAGATGCTTATAATGATCGAAAGGAGTGAAAACGAGTGCAGTAACACTTCCAAGACTTCAGGGTTTATTAGTATGGATCTAGCGGTCATTGTTATTTACTGCCGTGTCGGTTTTTGAAAGTATCTTCGCGTCAAATTGATGTTTAGGCACAAAGGGTAAAAACACAGGCTGAATAGCTCTGAATAGCTCTGAATAGCTCTGAATTGCTATTAATGCCGAACCTTCCATTGAAATAGCCTTTAATTAAATTTTAGGGGAAATGGTTTTTGCGTAATTTGAGAGCAATTCGTTTAAAACCAGCTCATCGTCCAGGAATGGTTGACAAAATTTATGTTCGGTAGAGATCTGTGGACAATGCCTGGTGATCCACGGCCCGGCCTGCTCGATTTCGTCCGTGGTGCTCAGGAAACAAACAATAGAGGTCGCCAGGTCGTTTGGGATATTTTGCTTGGAGCGGCTGCCAAACCAATGTTCCCGCCCTGCAGAGGCAGTCCCCAGGTAAGCGTTCAGCTCCGAGTGGGTAATTTCCTTATTCAAGACACGCTCAAACACTCCAGGGTTTTCCTGCTTGAGGTATGCAACCAGGATCATCAACATTGGCCTGTAGCCGAGTTGGCCGCTATTCAGACGGTCAAAGTCGTCGCTGAGAGCGTCAAGATCGATGTCGAATGGACGCTTAAGCTTAAGGTATTCCAGCAGGTCGGCGATGACCTCAAGGTCAAACTCGGTCAGTGGCTTGCTTGAAGATTTGAGTGAGATCATGCTGCAGCTCCTTCCGATTCTTCAGATTCTTCTTTCTCCCAGGTTGAGAAGGGGCGCTTTGCCAGGTGCGAGTTGTAGTAGCGAGGATCGCCAGTAACCTCTTTGCCGAGCCATTCAGGACGCTCGAATTCCTCGTCCTCGCGCTTGAGCTCAATTTCGGCCAGGATCAACCCGAAGTTTTCGCCCTGGAATACGTCGACCTCATAGGTGTGCTTGCCCACCCGGATGGAGTGGCGAACCTTTTCGATTTTGCCGGCGAGGCATAGGGCGAGGAGGGCCTTAGCGTCAGCTTCTGAGATTCCGTGCTGCTCCCACTCGAATCTGGACATGCCGGAGTCGCTTCCTGCGCCCTTGATCGTGAGGATGCCCTTTCTATTTTTGAGCCGCACCCGGACAGTGCGTGCAGGATCGTCATTTAGGTAGCCTTGAGAGATGAAGTCGACCTTTTCGCCCTTAGGCACAAACCCGGCCTTCACCAGGAATTTCCGCTCAATCTCGACATTGATTTTAGGGCGCTTCCAGTAATGGATCGCCAGTCGAAATGCCACGAGTATTGTGAGAGGGATGGTGATTGCGAGCAGTACGGAGGAAAGAAGGCGGATGTCTGAATTCGCCTCTGCAAATCTCATGGCCAGGTTTTGAGCCAAAGGCATAGGGCCAGTCACCATTGCGGCACTCCAGGGAGAGAATATTGAGGATCGGACGAATATACCTCCGGCGACCTCGATGTCAATATATTGCATATGTTATGGTGGTCTTAACGCTTTCTTGCTCAGCAGATTCGAGGTGTTAACCGTGTACCGAGCCATCAGCTACCAAGCTTTACTCATCGCCATCGCCCTGACGTCAGGTGCGGCCCAGGCACGTGAAAACGCACCACCTGTGAAAGAGTCGATGCCGTTTGTTGAGGTTACGAGCTCGTCCGATCCGAAGGTCAATCTGATTAACCTCTCTGTGAAGGTTGAGCAGGCTATAGACAACGACACAATGAGCGTCAGGCTTTTCAATGTTGCCGAGGCTGCGACAGCCGGCGTGGCTTTTACACTCAACAGCAAAGCCTTGGAGAAGGTTTTCTCGCGCATCGAGAAGCTGGATTCGATCAAGGCCTCCGCCAGCAATCGTCGCTCGACCCCGGTGTACAGTGAGGTCACCGCTGAGGCGATCTTTGCAAACAGCTTGAAATCCGACAGTAGGAAGGCCGCAGAAGATGCCCGTCGCCCCAAAATCGTTGGTTGGCGGGAGAGGGCGGAAGTGACCCTGACCAGTCAGGACTTTCAGGTACTATCAGCGGTCATATCCGACCTTTCGGGCGACCTGCAGATTGAGTCAATGGGGTTCAAGGTTTCTGACAAAGCTCTTGAGGCTCAAGAAAGTGAAATGCTCTCGCGTGCGATGGCGGAGTTTCGAAGCAAGGCGCAGTCGGTCAGCACTGCTTTTGGGGCACGAGGTTATGGCCTGGTGAACGTCTCGGTGGGTGAGGTTTCACCTGGCTATGACATCCAGATGCGTGCCGCTCCGATGATGGCTTACAAGGCGTCTCGAGGCATGGAGGCTGCGCCGGAGATTGCTGGCGGTGAATCTAAATTCAGTCTCAGTATCAACGGCACCATCCAGATGATGAACGCCAGCAATGACACAAGCGTCAGTCCAGGGAAGAACTGAAATGCAGATGACGAAGGTTGTTAAAATTGGGAAGTCGCCCTACGACGTCTATATCGGTAGGCCGAAGTTGGCCAACACGATGCACTGGGGTAACCCCTTTGGGCTTTCTGGGGACAAGGCAGCGGTGCGTGTTTCCACTCGCACAGAGGCGATGCAACGCTTCTGGGGCTGGCTTGAGGGCACAGGTGACCAGGACGTTGAGCCGGAGCGCCGGCGCTGGATCCTGGACAACCTGGAGCAGCTTAGGGGAAAAAGGCTTGGTTGTTTCTGCATGCCTCAGCCATGCCACGGCTTGATCTACCGGGCGTGGCTTGGCGAAATCACCAAAGAGCAGGCGTTGAGCACATCTCTCTGGCAGGAGGTGCAGAACGACATTTTCGGAAAAGGAACAGAGCCTGTCGGCCAACCGGTACCCATTGAGCAAGCAACGGGAGCCGTCAGAGGCTCATCGCGCAAGCAAATTGAGGAGTTTGATCAGCCTGATCTGTTCGGCTGATTGCCCGCACGAATGAAGAAAGGCGGCCTAAGCCGCCTTTTTGTCGCCTTCGTTCTCATCTTCGTACAGGTGTCGAAGGTAAGGATCGATCCATCCAGACTCGCGTGTATGCTTACGCATAGGCGGCTCGTCCTCGATTTCTAGATCGATGGGGTCAGTCTTTAGCGAAGGCTCCCCCTTTTCAATTTTCGTTTTTGATCGGCCCTGCAAGCTAGAAAACTTTCCCAAGCGGGCTTTTAATGCAAGCAACCAGTTATTCGCAACTGGGGTTCTAGCTCTACGCGTTTCGGGTTCTTCAGTCACACTTGGCTTGTTACTCTTTTCCGGCTTCAGCGCCTGGAAGCGTGAAACCAATTTGTCGCGCATGGTCACGTCTTGACGTGGGGCAAACAGATGCGCCAGCACAATGACGTCGAGCAAAACGAACATTCCCACTGGTACATGATCTTGCACAATGAACCAAATCGCACCTGTGATGAGTACAGCCATCACCGATTTCCCCAACATGAAACCTCCTGTTCTTGTGGTTAATCCAGCAGCCCCAGTACTGTATATGCATACAAATTCAGCTGCAACCCTAGATTTTTGTCATTTGTTTGATTCTGCACCTATCGTAAATGTCAACAAACAGGCATAGAATAATGCGCAATAATTGACGGCATTTTCCAAAGGGGAGCCGTGGATGGACAATGTTCCGCGAAAAGCAGATTACGACCGCCTCGAGCTCGACCTCAAGCTCATTGATGCTAACCTGAGCGACGTGATGCGCCATCTGTTTTACAGCGAGCAGTCCAGGAACAACGAGGAGGGGAGGCTGGCCGGCCTGGCTGACGCAAAGCGCCAGCTTAACAAGGCGATGGATAGACTCGCCGTTGTTAGGCGTTCAGTCACAGCAAATCCGACCTCAAAGACCTAGGTCGCTGCTGAACGCATCGGCGCGGAAGCTCATCGACCGCGTTGTTTTTCCTTTGTTGAAGAAAGCATCCCCAATTTCGAGCCCGAGTTTCTTTCTGAGATCCTCGCCATTAGAAGTTCTGAACAATGTATTGATGGTTGTTTCACTAGCTTGTTCAAGAACTGATGCCTTGCTGTTATCGATCAAGTCCTTGGCACGCGCTATCGCTGTACTTCTGGTTGAAAAGTCGAAATCACGAGCTAGTTCAACTGCGGCATCGAAGCCAAGTTCGTGAATGACCTTCTCTAATTCATGATTGAAGCCACCGTGTGATGTAATGTGAAGAGACCCTTCCTGGTTATAGTGCTTTAAAAAGCTAATCATGTGCCCTAGGTCTTTTGTGAAGGCCATCACGCCAGCATCTATGGCCACCTGAAATAATCTCTCAGTTAGCGTATCATCACCTCGCGGACATTGGTCGATAACACCGATCATCCTAAGTGGTGTAAAATAAGCTTTACGCTCAAGTGTGATTTGTGATGCGGTTTTCTTTAGTTGCGACAATTCGTGCATGCGAGCAAAAGTTTCACTTATTTCTGATATCTTCGCCAGGTGCGAAACTTCATGAGGCTGACCATTTTTCAATGCAGAAAGGAATCGTGAAAAAACCAAGTATTGGTTGAATTCACGATGCCCAGAAAGAGCATCAGCGTCCATAGAAATATTCAATATCGGGTTATAACTCGGTATCTTTTTACTGATTCGTCTAATCGCATCAAAGCACTTTTCGATTTGATCATCTAGTGGCGGGTCAGTTTTCTCTGGCCTGCAGAGGGAAACGCCGCCCTTGTCCAGAAAATGCTTCATTGCGACAACCATTCGGTCATGATCTTTGTTTGGTATGAATGCTGATGAATTCATATCATTGAACATTTTTGCAACGTACTGAGGTTCTGTTAAATACAGGCGCCCACCCATGCTGCTTAGAACATTCATGGTTTGCACAAAATCATGCTCAGACATAGGCGTCCTGGGTAATTGTGACAGGCGTTTGTCACCATAACCGAGCATTGCGATGCCTAGTGGTTTTAACGGATTTGGAAATTTTACCTTACCGTTTAGTATGGCTTCCGGACTATATCCGTACAAATTATAATCATCGAGAAATGAGTCATATCTTTCGAAGATCGACAAAGTAACACCATGATCTCGGTAGACCGCCAAGGCTTCATGGTGGCCTTCAGCAGCGCAATCGCAGATGTCTTGCTCGATTGTCGACCGTAGTGTTTCAGGCGTAGAGCCCAAAACGCGCCCTCTACGCTTTGCTTTCGGAGCTGGCAGGTACCCAACAGCCTCAGGCATGTTGTCCAATTGTTCACAATACGTCCTGGCAATCTCCACGGAGCGCTCGGCAGGGCTTGATGTATGATAGTTATACTGATGTTTTTGACTCATGTGTGATCAGGCTCATGTTCATGACTGAAAAAGTTTTCGAGCTTTAAACTTCAGATTGGTTATATCCCAATGTCGTCCGCAAATGCCCTTGCTCTAAACTCATTAGATTCGGTAAGTTCGGCTAACTTGCTTTTGTTAGCGAATGCATCACTCAGCGACAGACCTAGCTTTGTCCGGTAGCTGCCGCTAAAGCTATCTACGAACAGGCGCTTCATCGTCTCTTCGTTGGCGCTTGCAATCGTAGCCACCTTATCTTCATCCAGTAGCTGCCTAACTCTAGCGAGAGCCGCAGGGTTGGCTTTAAGAACATGACCTTTGCAAAGTTTCATAGCTGCATCAATATTTAAGCATTCAGTATATTTTTCGAGCTCATCATTAAGTTCACCAAGCTTGTCAAGATCAAGGTGTCCGTTCTTCTCGTACTTTGAAATAAGTGCAAATATATGGCCTTTGTCATTTATCATGGTATCCATACCAGCTTTCATACTTGCAGTAAATGATGGCGAAATTCGCTCCGGCTCTTCCCTAAACATATTCGAAGTATCGACTACCTTGAGTAACATCAGTGGGGTGAATGGCTTCCTACCACCCAAGACGATAGCATTTGGCTCCATCTCGATGGGTGACAGATCGTGGATGCGTTGAAAGATAGATCTAAGATTTGTATTTTCGGCAAGCCAGGTAATGACTTTGTCCTGACCTTTACTCAAAGCGTGCATAAAACGGTCAAAGACAATAACTGGATCGAAGTCTCTAACTCCGAGCCTGGCCTCGCTTTCCATTGATTGCTGTATCATCAAATTCATGGTTGATGAGTTGAAGCTCATGTTTTGAATTTTTTTAATGATCTTTAAGATTGAATCGTCGAAGCTTAGGTCGGAGTCGTACTCCCTGCATAGAGATATTCCGCCAGATGTCAGGAATTGATCTGTAGCAAAAGCCAAGCGTGAGATGTTGCATAATTCCATGTATTGAAAAGCCATAGATCGGAACATCTTTGATACATATTGCGGATCTGAAGCGAACTTATTTCCGCCCATGCTCATTAAGACATTGAAAGTCTCTTTTAGATCATCTTCAGTGATTTGAGAGCCTTCATATCGAATATGTTTGGAGTATCCTACAATCGCGTGAGCTATGGGATCCAGAGGGTTTGGGAATACTGTTCCGCGATTTAGAATATCGCGAGGGTGTGGGCTGTACAGGTCAGGGTTGTCCAAAAAGCAGTCATAGCGCTGAAGAATCGTGAGGGTAACTCCATGCTCCTTGTAAATTTTCAGAGCCTCATGATTGACTTCTTCGGCTACCTTATTGAGATTAACCTCGATAGCGCGGCGCAGGGTTGAAGGTGTCCAATTGTCCTTGCTCTCTCCACTACCATTGCTGGGGGCTGGGAGATACCCAAGTGCTTCTGGCATTTTTTCTAAGGCCCGGCAGAAACGAGTCGCCAACGTAACGCCCCATTCAATCTGACCGTTTCTTTTATGCTGGTTAATTCGTTCAAGTTCGGTCATCACAAAGCCCCAATGTTTTTTCTAAGTATGGGGCGTGCGGAGCATATGGCGCAACGAGAGGCGGGTTGTTTAGGGTTTTGGCAATTGTTCCTGCTCGATAGCCAAGGTAGATGCTTCTTCAGGTTCGTTTTTACCAACAAAGCGAGCCCGTGTTGCCTGGTAAGCCTTCTGTCCGGCAAGACCCAGGCAGTACGCTGCGCCAGCCGATGCTGATGCGGTCACAATTACACCACCACCCACTGCTGCAGCTGCGGCTAGACCCAGTGCAGCGCCAACGGACGCGGCACCGATCTCGGCAGACTTCTCGGCCAGGGTGTCGGCAGCCTCAGCGACCGTCTTTCGTTTTCGGACGACCGCGATGGATTCTTTGCCGACCGTGATGGCGGTCTCCACGATCAATGCCGCAGGCAGTCGCTTCATGAGGCCCGATGAGCTGGCTGCAAGCGCACGGGCCAAGCCCTTTTTGGCTCCAATCTCCAGTGCTCTGCCGGCTGCTGCTTTCAACATACTCATGCTGATTTTCTCTCACTGAGTGGTGGGCCCCGCTCTGGGCGGGTAGCTGTGCTCAGCCTCTGAGTTTGGCTGATGCATTTGAAATTTTTGAGTCCAGCTCATCTTTGCGACTCTCAAGGTTTTTCAGTTTGGAGCGACCTTCTTTGATCCAACCTTGAGTCCGCTCCAGCGTCACGCGAGCATCTGCGACCTTCGCGTAGTGATCCTGGATCTTCTGGCTTGCAGCCAGTCGAGCTTCAGGGTTGCGGTGCTCTCTAGCGTTTCGCTCCGTTCGCTCAAGCCATTCACGTGTCGCGGGAGAATCCAGACGATCCAGGTACTCGACGGTTTTGCGCACACGGCTTTCATTTTTAGCCAGGTTGCTCTCCGCACGATCAATGGCTTCAGCGTTTCGGTCGAGCTGCTCACCCCAGCGTCTTATATTTCCAGTCAACCTTTCATGCATTTCTTCATAGTTGTCCTGCCGCTGGAAGTGGTCAAGCACCACCGCTAGCTTGAATAGGGTACGAACAGTACGCATGTCTCGCATGTTAAATTCCTGCAAAGGTTTCCGTTTTCTTGCACTCGAATCTTATCCGCTGTCGGGCACCGGTTCAAACCCATCAGCGAGGGCGGAGTCTTTAATGCAGCCCTTTCTCAGCCAGGGCTGCACCATGCCCGGCCTGGTCAAATCTTGCTGTTGGCGTCGGAAATCTTGGACTTGAGCTCGCGTTCGCGATTTTCCATCTGGTAGAGCTTGCTCTGACCTTCCTCGATCCAGGCTTGCGTACGCTCAAAGTTGGAGCGCGCATCAGACACCTTGGCATGATGATCGCTTACCTTTCTGGCTGCCGCTTGGCGTACATCAGGGTTACGATGCTCGCGAGCATTACGCTCGTTTCTCTCCAGCCACTCCTGGGTCGAGGCAGAGTTCATGCGCTCAAGGAATTCGCCAGTTTTTATCAGGCGATCCTTGTTTTTTGCAATGTTGCCACGAGTCCGTTGCTGAGCATCGGCGTTGCGTCTCAACTGCTCCTCCCAACGCTGGATGTTCCCTTCAACTCGTTCGCGGAACTCTTCGTAGTTGCGGCGTCGCTGGTCATGATCCAGAGCCAAGGCCAGTGCCACCAAGCCTCTCACGTTAACCATCAGTATCTCCCGTCCTGAGCTGTGTGCTGCGATAACATGAGCTTAACCGGAGGACTCAGAAGGCTCAAATATAAACCTCGATAGTCCAGAATCGAAACTGCAAGCCGGCTACGCCGGATAGTCGATTTTTACATACCATTCCATCCGCCTCACAACCAGCGAAGATCAGTCATTTCCAGGAGCTACCATGAACATAACATTCCATTCAGATCTGCACTTTGATTTCAACCATCCTGAACTGACATCAACCGATTCGCGTGGTGAAAAAATCCAGCCAGCCTCACCTAGCGACTCCAGCGATGCTTTACCTTTATCATCTCCAGCAGAGTTGGAAGCTATCGAGATGATTGCTAGCCCTAAGAATTACGGGTGAAGCAGATGGTAGGCGGCTGAACCGGAGAGATGAAGTCAAACTTAAAGGTGACATTTCATACCATATGTTGTATAGACTTCGTCTATTTAGCCGGAGTCATGGCCATGAGAATTTTGATCCTTTCTGACCTTCACATCGAATTTGCGCCCTTCAAGCCCCCAGTGACGGACGTCGATGTGGCGATCTTTGCCGGCGACATTGGCCTAAACGTACGCGGAATAGAGTGGGCTGCCGAAAATTTTTCTTGCCCAGGGTTCTACATTCCAGGCAATCATGAATACTACGGCGGTCAGCTTGGCCGATCCTTGAGAAAAATGCGGGAGGCCGCAGCAAAGACTCCGAACATCAAGGTGCTCGACTGCGATGAGGTGATCATCGACAATGTTCGCTTCCTCGGCGCGACTGCATGGACGGACTACACCGCGACTGGGAATGAGCCAGCAGCCAGGATGGCCGCGACATGCCTCTCAGATTTCTCCAAGATTCGGACTGAAAGATTCAAGAAGGTTCGGACGGATGACTTCGCTTACGAGTGTCGCAAGGCAAAGAACTGGTTCCAGTCGAAGCTTGATGAGCCCTTCGACGGAATAACCGTTGGGATCACCCACCATGCGCCTTCGGTTGAATCCTTGCACGGTCATCCGGATGCCGGTACCCACCTGGATGCAGCCTTTGCCAACAGGTGGGAGGGCATGCTCAGCGGATTTGATCTCTTCGTGCATGGTCACAATCATCAGCGAGCCGACTACGACGTCTACGGCTGCCGTGTAGTTTCAAATCAGCGGGGATACCCTGGGGAAAACAGCGGCTTTGATCCTGGTTTCGTGATCGACACAGCAACCCTTCGCAAAGCCGCTTAAGTACTACATCGACATGCTGACATAGGGCTCATTAGAGTCCTTCCGGCGCCACCATTGCCACAGCCTTGGTGGCTTCCAGCCCTCCTTTTCGGCCATGCTTTTGCAATCAGCGATGGCCTGGTCTTTGATTGCCGAAAAGGCCACGATTTGGCGTGGCTTAGCCAGCGGCGAATCCGTAACGGTGATGCATGCGCTGTACTCGGTCTTTCCAAAGAACGAACAAAGGCTCATGAAAACTCCTCGACGGCCTCTTGGTAGCGGAGGCTCTGGTTTGATCAAGCTCTGGTTGGATCAAAGTCTGGGCGCAGAGCCCTCACATCTACACCTGACGGCTGCTGATGAACCCGCAAGCCAAACTCAGGAAGGATCGAGATTACGTGGTCAAAGATGTCACCTTGAATGCGCTCGTAGTCGACCCACACTGTGGTGTTGGTAAAGACGTAGATCTGTACAGGAAGGCCGGTGGGTGTGGGATCTAGCTGGCGAACCATCAGCGTCATGCCGAGGTGTACGCCGGGATGCTTGCGCAGGTACTGCTCGAGGTAAGCTCGGAACGTACCAAGATTGGTCAATCGACGCTGATTTACCTCATCTTGTTCAGCTGCAGGAAGTTGCTGATTCCACTCCTTGATATCTCTCTCTTTTAGTGTAAGGTACTCGCGGAGTAGCGTAAACCTGGACAGAGATTGCTTGTCTTCCTGACTCAGAAAACGTACGCTATTTTGATCGATGAAAATTGATCGCATGACCCGGCGCCCCCCAGCTTGGCGCATATTAGAGTAATTTTTAAAACTTCCCTCGACTATTGCTCGTGTTGGAATCGCCGATAGCGTAAGGTCATGATTTTTCACAAGAATTTGATGTAGAGCTATGTCAACTACATCGCCATTTGCATTGAATTGAGGAACTTCAATCCAGTCCCCGAGGCGAACAATCTCACTCGAAGAAATCTGTATACTTGCAACTAAGCTGTGAAGAGTTGATTGGAAAACCAGAACAGCAACGGCTGCTAAAGCACCAAGTCCAGAGAACATAATTAGCGGCGACTTGTCGACCAATGCCGCGATGCAGAGAATTGTGGTCAGACAATACACAACAATCTTGCAAATCTGTATGTAGCTCTTGATCGTGCGTTGCGTAGCCCGAGGCCGGGTCTGATAGGCCGTGTTGATCATGTCCAGGACGCCACAAAGCGCCAGCGCCAGGGTCAGCACGATGAAGGCGCTGCAGAGGTTGGCAATGATGGTTGCCACTGCCTTGGAAATCTCAGGGATGTAGGGGACGCCGTACATGATCGTCATCGCTGGCACCACATGCAGGATGCGGGCGATCACTTTCGTGGGGACTTGCTGAAAGGTTTGGACAACCGCAGACTGGCTGAATAGCCGGTAGATACCGTTGATGAAGATGAACTTCAGAATGAAGGTACTCAGGCCGGCGACCAACAGCAAGGCGGCCCCCATGCTCGCTGAGTAAGCCTCTGGGTAACCCTTCAACCAGGCAATGGCCTGATACACATGCTCGAACATGATGCGATAAATCCTGCAGGATCTGCTCTGCCGCTCTTGGCAGAGTGAGCCGTCAATTTATCATGAATGACAGTTTCGATAGGAGAGGGTGCCGCACAATAAAAAACGCTCGACCACTTGTGGGTGGCCGAGCGCTTCGCCTAGTAGTGATTCCAGCTGTAAAACTTTTTCAGCCGCACCAGGCACACATCGAAATCACCAGTGCTAACAGCTACGCGGATGGCCTGCAGGTGTTTGGCCTTTTGCGCATTGGTGTCCAGCTTTCTGGCTTTACGCGGCACACCGCTGAAGCAGTAGCTGTAGTAGTCGCCGTGAAATTCGCGGATTGTTTTCCGGAGGTACTGGTCGTAACTTTTTACATTACGGTCTTCCCAAGAGTACGCGAATTTCCCATCAGGGTAGAAGAAACCAGCGTTCTCATGACGAATTACGCCGAGCTTCAGGTACCGAGCGAAGTTACGCGAGGGCTTCCCGCGTCGGATGGTTCTGGACATGTTGAATCTCCGATTTATGTCTAAATCGGGAGTACCTGTCGTGAATGTCTTTGATTTTCATTGGTTTTTCACTTTTTTGTGGCAGAGCTATCAGCTCCAGGGCTCGGGGCGGCTCAACAGATCCTGCAAAGCTTTGTTTTCACTGATCGGCTTGTCCCGCAGTTGCTGATCGATGCGTTCTAAGGCTTCGTCCGACAGGCTGAACTCATCCTGATCAGGGCTTACAGTACTGCCTTTCCTAGTTTCTGGCGTTTCCAATGCAGCACTCCAGTTTAACGATATTCAATATTAAAGCAAGAAGATTTAAACGCCTGACAACGTTAAGTCAGCGATTCGCTGACGGAATCCACTGGCGCTGCAGCTGGCAGCAGTCCACGGAAGGTTAAACTGATCCGAGGCCCGCAAGATGCGCTGTGCTTCGGAATACGATGCAGATGCGTGCGCTGCATGCCGGCTGGCATGACGAACAGAGAACCCGACGCCAGGGTGTATTTGGCCACTTCGTTATCAGGGGATTTCACCCAGATCTCGCGCTCTGCGCCGAAGCTGTAGACCAGAATAGGGCGGTCGTGATCGATCACGGCGCTGTCATCGGCATGCCAGTTCAACGAATCATGCTCGTCGACGTAGCCGTTACAGAAGCACGCTTCAAATTTGACCCCAAAGTCTTCCTCGGCCTTTTGCTTGATTTCGGCGATCAGTTCGTCCCAGGCATCAGCCGGGTAGTAGGTTTTCTCACCACGGCCAGTACCGTAGGTGTATGGTTTGTCGATGTCGCTGAAATACGCCTCACGACGGGGAACATCACGCTGCTCCCAGGGCAGGTTATTCCAGAAGTGCTCAAAGCACTTTTCAGGGTCGGTGACTGCGTTGGGGGTGTAGGTGATATTGATCATTTGAAGAACTCCTTCCCTTCGAATTGAAAGACGGCCCCGAAGGGCCGTCAGTGAGGTTGCTGGCGCTTACGCTACAAGCCGCGTGATCGTGTTGTACAGGCCCATGTCGGCCTCAATAATCAGCTTGGCCTGCACCTTACCTTTGGCAATCTTCTGACCATCGAAGTAGACCCATGGGCCGGACTGGTACAGAACTTCTTTGTCGAGGGCCTTCTGGAACCAGGCGTCGGGATCATCGGCTGCCTGAGGGGCTGGGGTTGCTGTCGCTGGCGCCTGGGCTGGCGCCGCCACCGGCTCGTTCACCTTCACATCAGGTTGTTTGGCCACTTCAGGGCTGGCAACTTCTGCAGTAGCTACAGCGCCGGCGTCATTGGAGCCCAGGAGCGCGTCCAGCGGCTGATCGAAGAATGCGTCGTCGTCCAGGCTCTCCGGGTCTACGGGATTCGCCGGCGAACGCTCCAACTCTTCGAGAGGTTCGTCAGCATGCTGAACCTTTGCTTTGCTCTGAACCGGCGCTGCGATCTCTGCTGCTGGGCGAAGCTGCAGGGCGGCCATCGGCGCGACGGGCTGTCCCGTGGATTTGACCTGATCGATTTCGCTGTTGTTTCCAAGCAGCTTCTCCCGCAGCTTGCGCTCCAGCTCTGCAGCGATGTGCGGGTTTTCAGCCAGGTATTTTTTCGACTGCTCCTTGCCCTGGCCGACCTTGTTGCCAGCGTAGGAATACCAGGCGCCGGATTTTTCCATGAAGCCATGGGCAACGGCCAGATCAATGATCTCACCGTTCTTCGAGAAGCCCTGACCGTAGATGATCTGGAACTCGGCCTGTTTGAACGGTGACGCAACCTTGTTCTTGATGATTTTGACGCGGGTTTCGCTGCCCACGACATCTTCACCAACTTTGACTGCGCCGGTGCGGCGGATGTCCATACGCACCGAGGCGTAGAACTTCAGCGCGTTACCACCAGTGGTGGTTTCCGGGCTACCGAACATCACGCCGATCTTCATACGGATCTGGTTGATGAAGATGACCAGTGTGTTAGAGTTCTTGATATTGCCGGTAATTTTCCGTAACGCCTGGCTCATCAACCGGGCGGCGAGTCCGACATGCTGATCCCCCATGTCGCCTTCCAGTTCAGCTTTCGGTACCAGAGCGGCAACGGAGTCGACGATCAACACGTCAACTGCGTTCGAGCGCACGAGCATGTCGGTGATCTCCAGCGCCTGCTCGCCGGTGTCCGGCTGCGATACCAGCAGGTCGTCAACGCGGACACCAAGCTTGGCGGCGTATTCTGGGTCGAGAGCATGCTCAGCGTCGACGAAGGCGCAGGTGGCGCCGGCCTTTTGAGCTTCAGCGATGACGGACAGGGTCAGCGTGGTTTTGCCCGACGATTCCGGGCCGTAGATCTCGACGATACGGCCACGTGGAAGACCACCGATGCCCAGGGCAATGTCCAGGCCAAGCGAACCAGTAGAAATGGATTCAATGCGCTCACGCGGCGCATCACCCATTCGCATGATGGCACCATCACCGAACTGCTTCCGGATCTGCGCCAGAGCCGTATCGACGGCTTTACGTTTGTCATTGGACATGAATGTCTCCGCTGAAACTGGTGGGGAAGTGGCTTCGATTATTAATCTAAATTGACATCATGTCAACGAATTGATGATGAATTGATATCAAGTAAATTTTGAGATATGGAGGATCTCTGTTCGCGTGGAAAGTGGCGATCTTCAGCTTGCCACGCGGGGGTTGAATGGTCGCATTTAAGGATTGTGGGCGTCTAGCTAGGGACGAGCTAAAGCCCTGGGTAGGCACTCACTAAAGTGCCGCACAGCAGGGGCATTAAGCCTCCTCGTGGGGTGCTTTTAAATAGCTACGCCTCATTCTGATATTTGCCAGCCCAGGGCTGCACTTCACTGGCTGGAATGATAAGGTACGGCGCCTTGTTCAAAACATTGTCGAAAGCCAATTTACGAGCCGAAATAGGGTCTTTCGTGCCGTCTTTATCCATTGCCGAGAGCGTCTTGCCAATCCCGTCTACCAAGAAAATGGGATCAATCCCGAAGCCTGGTGTGTCGTAAGGGCAGATCGTACCGTGAGTCTCGCCAAGGTAGGCGTACACGACACCTTCGTGCAGGACGCCGAGACGCACCTGCCAGACGGCCTCTGCTGGGTGCTTGATTTCACCGGCCAGGAGACTCTTCAAGCGCCAGCGGATATCGACCATAGGCTCGCCGTCGATGACCATGATAGCGTCCTCAACCATACGGCCAGGGCCTGCAGCCAGAGCTTTATGAACAATCACCTCATTTGGCGTGCCATCAACCTCCTCAAGATCGTCACCGCACTGGATGCGCAGGGAGGTATTTGAGAACCGCTGGTACTCGGCAATTTTTACTGGGTTGGAGGTGACTAAGGTGAAATCGAGGAGGGTTGGTGCAGACATCGCAATCGAATCCTGTCTTGGAATCAGGGTCGATAACTTTAATGGCAAATTACCATAATGTCAATTCATGCAATATATGTGGAGAAAAGACCAGTTTCGACATTGCGCTGAAGGCGCCTACAAAAAAACGGCGCCAGGAGCGCCGTTTTTCATTGATGCCCGCTTACTTGCGGCTGGCTTTATCCAGCATGCGAGCGGCTCGCTCGTTGGCTTCATCAGCCGTTTGTTGAGCACGCTGGGCGGCTACCAGGGCTTCGTCAGCTTTCTGGTAGGCAGCGTCAGCGGTTTGCTGAGCTTTTGCGGTGGCGTCTTCGTTCGCGGTCAGGCGAGCTTCGGTCTCCTTGGTGAACTGAGACGAGCAGCCGGTAGCCAGGGCGGCAGCGAGGGCGAGGGCGGAAAACTTCAACATGCGGTTCATGCGTGATTCCTTGGGTTGGGTTAATTCCGGTCATTTACCGGATGGACAACTTGAAGCAAAACCCATTGTTGCAGTGTTCTATTTGCTTGTAAATATTCCATGAGACTAAATTTTATGTACGATGTAGGTGTGGATTAATCAGCCAGTTTTGACATTTTTATGGCGAGGAAGCAGCCGGCATATGATGCTCTGCCGGCAGCACAATTAGCCTTCCAGCTCACAACCCGAGCGTTTGCTCAAACATAGCACCTCGGGCCCTTATGTTCTGGAACAGAACGGCGAGAACCTTCTCCTCGTAAACACCGCTAAGGGCCCTGGCGTTTTTGACCGAGTCGCCAACAAGCGGAACCACTTCACTTGCTGGGAACTGAGACAGATAAGATTTGGCTAAAAGTTCTCCGGTAGTGCATCTATTCTGGACGATACGCCTAACAGCTTCAGGGTGAGATTTTGGGAATCTTGAGTCAGGCCGTATTTGTTGCAAAAGCAGGACACTCTCATAAACATACTTTTCTGACACCCATGGGTGACACTCTAAATTATCGAGTAGGGCGTGGAAGCATATAAGCTTTGTTTGCTCGTTTTTAGGTATGAACTGAATAGCCTTTCCATCACGCTTGACGGCGGCCAGGCGAATTTTTTCTGACTGCTCCTCTATCGGGATCTGGCCGAGCGTCATAGGATCGTTCTCTACAGCTTGAAGCCTGATCCTCTCCGTCCGTAGATGCGGCGGAATCGCCTCGAGCGAGGCTGCGTGAGGGGCGTTGATGGCGGCCTCGCACAACCTTGGTGTCAGCGAATGAGGAGGCACGTAGGCAATGGCGCCTCCGTTTGAGCGCACTGCCGCCAAGGCGATTTCTGATGTGATGGTATGCGGCGGGCAATCACGGAGAATCATCCCATCTCGTTCAGCAGCCGCAAGCCAGACGTCCCGCTTGAGATGCCTTTCCGGAATTTTGTGGATTAAATTTGCATCTCGACTGACTGCCAGCTTGCACAGATCTCGCGTAATCAATTGATCTGGTAGGAAAAATAGCATTGAAGGCTCTTTTTTCATTGCCAGCTGGCATAGCTTCTCAGTCCTCAAGGCTTCAGGAACATAGCAGAAGTCTTTCGCATTTAGGCGAATTGCCTCAGTGCAGACACGCGAAGTTCTCTCAAACACAGGGATGTCTGAGAAGACACACTCAAACTCTTTAAGTGCTGAGATCCAGCCATCCTCGATGAGCTTGGCTTCAGCATCTTGAGGCTTTATCGAAATAGATTCATTTAGAGTTGACTCATCGATATCCATAGCGAGTGCGAGATATTTATAGAAATTACTCAATGTAAGGTCGGATGCATCAAATATCGGCTCGCCATGAAACGCATGAAGCATTTCCCATGCATCATGTTCATTAAAGTCTCTTTCAGCCGATATCACTTCGTAATTAAAGTATCCATCCTTAATGGATTGCCTGGCCAGGGCTTCTCGTCTGATTCTTGAGCTCATAACAGAATCATCTCTCGCCGTCATACTACCAGTTTAGATATGAGCTCTGGCATAGACAATCTTCTGTCTGAAATTTCTTTTTCCATCTTTACTTCCTTGTTTTTCTCGATTTTAAGTTCGGCAGGCGTCGTTCCTCGGCGCGCAGTGTAACACTAAAATCCGATGAATGGTGGCAATTTGACACTTGACGTCTGGCCTGGATATTCTCGCCGCGACGTGGCGTGGTTCATGTTAGGGGTTGGCGATCTTGGCGATGGTCGACGTTTGCTGTAAATTGCCGCGATCCGATTTAGCCTGATCCCCTTACCATGCAAAGCCCTTACGATTATTTTCAAGAATTTTTCCGCGTCAACCACCTAGGCAAACCAGAGCCAAAATTCCCAGTGTGGATCTGTTCGGGGCCTGATCAGGAAATTTTGAATCCTCGGCACAGTGTTCACATCCTGCCTCACCTGCAAAAAATCGACACGAGGATCTCGGCCTTGCTAGAGTTGGTGGCCGACAGGGCGGCGACCCCTGATCCAGGCCCGTGTTATGACGATCTGTTAAGGCTCCATCAGCATGCGGAAAAGCTTTTCCAGCAAGCGGTCTACCTTGATACCAAGGATCGAGATTCCTGGGGCAGCATCCAAGAGCGCTACACCACCGACGCTGAGCGGGCGAGGCCATCCTCCCGCCTGGCTGACCTTAAAGCCTTTTGGAAAGGACGTTTGGAACAAATTCTGGAGGCTGAGGCTGATCACGCCTATGCGCTCTAGCCTTTTTAAGGATTTCGCGAGGTTTCGATGACAGCTTACGTAGACGATGCCGCCATCATGTTCAGGAGCAAACTCAGGTACCACCTGATTGCTGACTCGGTGGAGGAACTGCATGCTTTCTGCCGCAAGGTGGGAATCAATCGCTGCTGGTTCCACAATTCCCCGAAACACCCTCACTACGACATTACTGGCCCGCAGCGGGATGACGCCATCGCTGCCGGAGCTATTGCGGTTACCTCTGAGGAGCTGTTTCTGCGTACAGATGGTGGGCAACGAACACTGAAACGCCTGCTCGAAGAGCGCAAGGATGATCCAGAGGAGGTGGCCCGTCTGACACGATTCTTAAAGACGGAAATCGCCGGCGTCACTGGGCAATTGTTCTAGATCACACCAGGAGGCTTTACCTTGTCGAACCAAATTCATACCCTCATTGCTGAAGCGAAAAGCTCCATCCAGACCGGCATCGGTACGATTCGGGACGGACTCAATCCACAGGCCTCTGGCTTCGATCACCTCAGCCGTAAAGAGATTGCGAAGGCTCAGATTTCGCATCTGCACAAGGCGCTCTCTACCCTGGAGCAAGTTGAAATCAGGCTCGAGCGAGATGTAAAGGCTGACTCAGTTTCGCTCGATCAGGCGAGGCAATTTTCGCAAAATTTCGACAAGCTGTTCGCCAACTCTGCAGGTATGGCTCCAGACGTTATAGCTGCCCTTTGCGCATCTCAGGACATACTGCTGATGGGGATCCTTGCTAGCGACCCGTTTGCACTCAAAGAGGAAAGGCCAAAGCCTGCGCCAGAGGGTATGGCCGGGTTGTTCCCAAGCCCTGCGCCTTATACCGGATTCGCCCCCTGCAAAGCGTGTGACTGCAGGATTGTCTTGCTCATTCCGATGCACCGGGTCGAATGCGCACGCTGCTCGGCGTGCTTCAATACACCTTCCGAATGGATGGCGGAGAATGCCCCCGACCAATCAAGCGCGGAGAGTGCACCATGCTGAATCTCGGTGAGTTGGGTGAGGTGATATCCTCACTCGGCGAGAGCGCCAAAGATCTGAAAGTGATCGTTCCCGTGTTTAGCCCAGGCTCGATGGGTGGCACTAAGGGCGTGGCGATTACAGACATCGACATTGGTTTCGACCATGATCATGGCAAGGCCATCCTTCGCTTGGATGGAGATGTCTCAAAACTGACTGACAAGCAAAAGTCGGCGATTATGCAGAGTGTCCGGCGCGGATCTTCCTGGCATGCGTACCAGCAGTACAAGGTCATGAAAGAGCGGGAGCAGGCGGAAAGATCGCGATTACATGCTTTGCTGGCGTCTGCTAGGGCGTCCGTTCAGGACAGCTTGAATCAGCGCGCTGCGGATGAGTCGCAAATCGATGAGTGCAGGCGACTGCGCGATCTGTTACTGGAAATCGACAAAGAACTAGCCCCTAAACGCCGAGGGTAAGCTGTAGCTGGTGGCGCGGAATAGCTTGACGAACCTTGGCGAAAACATCCTTTCAGGAGGCAATTTGATTTACTCCACTGAGTATCACCACCGGCATGCCCGGATCTCAAAGCTGCGGACAATTCTCACAATTTGTGTAGGTGTCTTCTCGCTTGGCTCCCTCTTGAGCACGTACGCCTTTGGGGTAGTCAGCCTGGTATTGATTGCTGTTGCAGTGATCTTCATCTGGTGTGGGCGCGAAATTCTATCATCGCAAGATCGTCGATATGCCCACCAAAGGGAGCTGCTCGATCAGTTTGATGGCCATGAGGCAGCCTTCTTGAAGGCGTCACCCGAGCAAAGTGAGCACCCGGTCATGATCGTGTGTTCGTGGGATGAGCTGAAGCCAAGCAAAAATCTCGTTCGTTTGGTGCTCATGAAACGAGATGATGATGATTTTGTACTGGTTGCGATTGCGGTCGACGGGGATGGGGGATATGCCAAGATAGTGGTCGAATCAGCGCCCTTGAATATCGAGACTGCTGTAAATCATTTCGCTGCGTCCCAGGCCGACAAAGTCAGGCAGAAAGAAGAGCAGCGACGCCGTTCGACTGGTGTTGGCGGTGGCGGAGAGGGATCTTACGCCGGTGATGGGTGTAGTGATGGAGGTTGTGGTGGAGGTGATGGTGGCGGAGGTGGCGGAGGCGGGGAATGAGGCTGGCTTACTCCGCAGTGAACATAACGCGCAGGTGAAATGATGGTTTGCCTGCGCTTGTCGGCAATGTCATTCTTATAGCAGAGATGAATTCCACGGATTTTAAAAACATTCTTGGATCGTAAATTTACGGAGCTAGAAATGACAAGTCAGTCGATCACGGGCCGCCCTTCCAACGCCAATCTTTATGCCTTTGCGCGGGCAAATGATTTTTCCCACAAATTTGAAGTCCATCTGAATAATCCTGATTTTGGTTTTTCAAGGGTGTTTTCACATTTGGCGCCAGTTGATGCGCCAGTCATGGTTGATAAGATTGATCTGACTTTTGGTCAATTCATGCAAGATTTGGCAGACCTTGCAAAAAAATACCGATGCCATGTCAGAGAGCCTGAAGAGTCACTGAAATCCCTAAAGATTACTGGCGAAATGGCCTATATCATGAGCGTGTACATGATAGAGTCGTCAGCAGGTCAGCATCGCGAGATGAAGCCGCTATTAGAGTTGAAGCATTTGGTTGCAGATTTGTATAGCAACCTAAAATCGTACTCTGAATTTAATCGTGAGCCGCGAACAGTCAGGGATTTTGATGACAACTTTGTATATACGGCTAAGTGTGAATTCAGGCGACATGGTAATGACTTGTCTAAGTTTGATGAAGAAAAAGCAAAATCTAACGCCTCGAAATTTGCAAGTATGCTTGCGATTGATTTCACTCCAGAGCTTGGGCAAATGTACCAATGTTTGTTCGTTGAATCATCGTTCATAAAAGGCAGCGCCGAAGGAGCTCGTCAATCGGCCAAGCTTCTGCCTAAGGTTGATAACGATCCCCAACCTTAGTATTCGAATTTAAGGATGCGTAGCCCCTGAACTTTCAACGTGATGGGGCTTAATTTTTGAGGGGTATTTGTGTCGGATAAAGCTAGAAGTGCGCTCCAGATGCACAGCACTGACGGAATGTCAGATACTCAGATTTTTGCTATGGGCAATCTGATGCTTGGATACATCACAGATACTGAGGCCGGTGTCCAGTACTGGCCTAAGATAGCTGTGGGCGTCTATGACGCAGTGTTGTTGCATGCCTTGTTTTTTGCTCATTATAGGCGACACCCTGCTAATGGAGAGGAAAAGTCTGATGTCTTCGCGCTGCGAGGGCTGGAGAATGTCAAACGGTACCTGAAAAACATTATCCAGGCACTGCTAGACCCGGCAGAGTCCTTGCGAAACCCCCTCCATAACCAGGCGTTGATGGAGGATTGTAAGAATGGCTGGCGCGACATCAAGGCTGATCAGAAAGCAGCAGAGCAGGCCAGCAAACGCCTGGCGCAGTCCACCCGAGAGGCATTCAAGGCTCAACATGCGGTAGCCCCCGAGGGTACGGTAGCTGAGCTAGCGGCGAAACACGGCATAAGTAAATCTGAGGTGCGTCGACTCAAGGCTGCTGGGCTGCTTCACACATTGGGCCAGCCCTGAGTTCCAGGGATCGTTGCCTTTCCGCATCCAGATGAAACCGCGCCTTAGGCGCGGTTTTTTCTAGCAAGAAATTCAAGGATGAGTATCAAATGCCAAGTTCTGAGCTAAACCGGCTGCCGTTTAACCGCAGCATTTCAATGCTTGTGAAAAGATCCGTCAGCTCCATTCGTGTGACAAAATTGTATTGCTCACCTTGATCTACGGCCTTCCTAAATGCTTTTTTGAACTCATCTGGCCTGAGCATGCTTCGCAGGTTAAATCCTTCTAATTCTGCGCCTTTTTTCTCCAGATACAGACAGAGGTTCACTAGGCCCAGTTGATCAACCTCAGTTCCTGCGTGTGTGGACAAATCCTTCAGAATCGGGATCCAGCAATCTTGCCTATGGTTTTTCTGACGGGTCAGCGCATGCAGGGTCGCATCGAAAAGGCAGGTGAACCGACCAAGTCCTTCTTCCCGACTGATAACGCCAGCAGCCATTAGATCTAAGGTGGCTTCCTTGATGAACGAGTACATGAGCGGAAAGCCCTTTTCGTTCAACGATGTTTTTGGCAAGTCACTCATTATAGACCGGGTAAGCATGTCCAAATTGGCACCTACGGCCTTGACTCGCTCAACACCGCCACGCTCCTGGATTCTGGAGGCATCTTCAGACTCAGCAAAAATAAGATGGGCGTTCTGCAGCAGCTCAGGCACAGTCTCGAGTAAGCTTGTTCCACAGCCGGCATCTACCTCACGGAGCGCCTCCTGGAGCTCATTCCAGTTTTTACCGCCCTCAAAAGCAACCCAGGCTATGACATGCTTGAGGTTCGACTTCCCGATGTCAGTCACCGATTTATCGCCTATGGCTTGCAGGTAGTACAGTGCAGCAATCCAAGCAGTTTGATGCTCGTTCACGATACTGAACTTCACCGGCTGGCCACTGAACGGGCCGCTGTCGCCAAAGACATCCTCAAGCATCTTGATGACCTCCATCGGCCCCAGGTGTTTCTGAGGAATCCTGATGAAGTTTTCTAGCATGCTGGACGAAAGTGAGTTAATAACCTGCGCCCGAAGTGATGGGTGTCCGTCCATGTGATCGCTGATCACTGACGCAAGGTGAATTACATTGATCGCAAACTCTTCAGGATTTTTACGAATCTTGTCAATTTCTTTGTAGTAAGGCTCCTGAAGATCGAAAGCAATTAATTTTTTCATGTGAGAAATCCTGGGTTTTTACCAATGTACTCATGGAGAGTGGGCGTGGTCAGCAAAATTTCCTGTTACCGATCTTTCGCCAACCCGAGAAAGCTCAACATTCTGGTGATGATTCCTGGCCTCTCCTCGATAGCCTCAGGCGCCGGCATGGAAAAAAGATCCAGCATCAGATCTTCTGTCGCAGGGGAGGTGGGCAATATCCAAGGGGCTTTGATAGGCGAGCCGTAGCGTTCTTCCGCCCAGGGATTGCCACGGTTATGGTAGTTGCGCTGCTCCCAGTAGCCCGGCTCGTCTTCGACTAGGATCTCGATACCTGTGACCCATTTCGCGCTTTTCCAAAAGTAGAGGTGTGGGACTACCAGCCTTGCCGGGGCTCCGTGATCGAGCTCCAAAGGCATGCCCTTCATCGTGTGGGCAATGAGGCAATCCTCTGCAAGAAAGTCCTCTATTGCGAGATTGGTGCTGTAGCCGTCGGCACTGTGCATGAGTACGAATCTTGCGGCTGGATCTGGAACGACCAGGCTCAGAATGTCTCGCGTGAGAACGCCTTCCCAGCTGCAATCCAGGTGCGACCAGGTGGTGACGCAGTGGATGTCCACGACAACCTCAGTTTGCGGAAGGCTATGCATCAGGTCGGCCCAGGTGACCGTAACCGGCTCAGCCACGGCGCCAAAGATCTTGAGCTCCCACTCAACGGGTGAAATTTCCGGTTTGATGCCCAGGTCAAGCACGGGAAAGCCTTTGACCCACGATTGACCTGGCGGAAGTCGCTCCTCATCTGGTGACGACTTATGGCCCGTGAGAAAACGCTGCTCCTCGGCAAATCGTAGCTTTGTGCGGGTTAATTTTGAATCGTCGGCATCACCCTGGTCGTGCATCGATAGTTCTCTCGCTCGTTAAATCCTGGCAATATACTCGGATTGATTCGCAGGCACGTCAACAAGGCGCCGCCTGTTCGACGCCTCCGCGAAGCGGCTGTATGGCGTCAAAAGCTCTTTCCGAAAACCCCAATGGGACTCGAATGACGGCTCTTGACCACACTACCTGCAATCAGCGCCAGCCCGGCATCTCCCGGAAGATGCTATCCCTGAACTTCAGCTCTACCTGGCAGTGGCTGCCACTGATGATCACGCTCGCCGGATACATGAGGGCCAAGTCAGACTATTTGGACATCAAGGTGAGGCCGATTGATGAATCAGCCTTGGCGCTTTTGGTGGTGCTGGTGATTGCTGGTGCTGGAGGGTTGAGCGCGGGTATTCTAGCTCTGCGCGATAGGAGGCCGATTCTGGCTCGCTGGTGCTGCCTTGGTGCTCTGGGTATGGTGTGGGTACCGGCCTTGCTGCTGATGGAAGGGATGCCAAAGCTGGTTATGCTTGGTGTGTTTGGGAGTCTTGTTCTGGTGTCTTGCAGAATCGCTTGCCTTGCCATCCCGAGCAATCAGCAAGCCATACCATAATGCCGGCATGCATGGGTGGCCGGCACTGGCCACCGGTGACATTTTGCTGGTCGTAGTGTGCACCTGGGGATCATCGCCAGTTGCACACTTAGTGTGAGGCCGAATTAAACGCCCAGAGCAGCCCGGATTGCACCCTGGACGATGTCCAGCGGCATGTCGCCGTCGATGCTTCTGATCAATGGGCGTTGCTCTGCTGGCAGGCCGGCGTAGAACTCAACAATCGGTCGAATTTGCTCGTGGTAGATGCCCAGTCGCTTCAGAACGATTTCAGGGGCATCATCGGCACGAGTGGTGAGGGGCTCGCCAGTAACGTCGTCAACATCAAGGATAAGCGGCGGCTTCAACGTGACGTGGTAGGTGCGACCGGAGGTCACGTGCACCCGACGACCGCTCATGCGGTCAACAATGACTTGATCGGGTACCTCCAGTTCCAGCACCGCATCGACCTGGATGCCAGCGTTAAGCAACATTTGCACTTGCTCAACGGTACGTGGGAACCCGTCGAGAAGATAGCCTTTCGCGCAATCAGGCTGGGCCAGGCGCTCTGTCAACAGATCCATCACGATCTCATCGGCGATCAGTTGCCCAGTGCCCATGAGCGATTGGACTTTGATACCAATTGGGGTGAGGTTGGCCACGGCTTCACGCAGCAGGTCACCAGTAGAGATCTTTGGGATTTCCAGGGTCTTGCACAGCACCTCACCTTGGGTGCCTTTGCCGGCGCCAGGTGCGCCCAACAGTACGATTTTCGACATTTGATCAGTCCATTTTGTTAATTGGTGCGTAGGCGCGTGCGGCCTGACGGCAATCGCGGTGCGCGTTCCTGATGAGACGGTATCAGGGATCCGTCTCCAGAAAGGGCAATCACTTTAGCTCAGAAAGGCCTGAGCTGGGAGCACTTATGGCAATTTATTGGCAATATTATGTGTCGGTTTTCCGGGGTTGGGTTATAGGCCCAGGTCTTCGGCAAACCAGCGGCCACGGGCTTTGTCCTTTACGTCGAGGTGCAGTAGCACCTCGCGGCTTCCGAACAGCCTGGACAGAAGGTCTTTCTGTTTCGGTGAGCGTGAAGCTTTTGCTAGGGGCCCTAATTTCTCCAGGCTGCAGTCTTCGATCCAGTGGAGGATGGCGACCTGAAGGGCAGGATCTCGCTCATTACCAGCTCGTTTGAGGACTTCGGCAGGGGTGTCGGGAAGGTCTTCCCGACCGAACCAGTTGTACGGGAAGTCATTGCGACGGATGTAGGCGCGCATCAACTCAAACTGTTCAAGGTCGGGGAAGCGGACGAGCATATCGTAGTCGAGCTGAATCGCCCGAATCTTAAGATCAGTCTTCGATGTCGAGATAAGAAGAGCGTCGACATGCTCGCCAAGCGAGCCGACACGATGAGCAGCGTCTACAGCGGTCTCCTGGATTTTTTCATGGGCTTTGACCTCAGCCGGGATGGCTTCCCATGCGTAGTAGCCGTAGAAACTGCTCAGGGCAGCCCCGCAAATCTCAAGAGACCGATTCGGCGCCGGCACAAAGGCAAGAGCGGCGCCATTTTCGCTAACGGCAGCCATGGTGAGGTCATGGGTGACATGCTCAGCAGCGATGTACTGAAGCGATTCGCCGTTCGCACAGACAGCGGCCATTAGCACTTCGGCGGAGCGATCCGCTGCAGGAACGGTGAGGAGCCGTTCAACATCCTCGCCTGGCCTGCTGTTTTTTAGGTAACTGACGTAGAAAGCCTGATCTTTGAAGCACGCCGGAATGCGCTGGAACGTCGCATCGCTGGCATCGACCTCGATCATGTATCGAGCCACCTTGTGCGTGATCTGCTCGTCACGGATGTCCCCAATCTTTTTGGATTTGGTCAGGATCGAGCTGATCAGGCGGGCTTCTTTATCGGCATTCATGATCTAGGGATACTCAGCGGTTTCCTTCTACCGTAGCGCTGCCCCTAAGGCGCCGGCAAGGGGAAGGTTCTTCGTTTGCCAGATCGACATATAGCTGGATGGGTCGCCGTTATGGAGATCCACCACTGACTCGAAGTAGGTGAGTAGCTGGTCGGGCTCGCTGAAGGTGGTTGGCGATCCGCCACTATTGCGCTCAGGCAGTGACAGTACTTCCTTGCCTTGGAAATGCATGCCTAGTTTACGCAGAAGCATCGACACATAGCCGCTGGCACCATCGGCTCCTTCGACCCAGGTGACCAACGACGTCAGGTGACGCTCAACGAAGTCAGCATGGAGGAACAGGAATTTGGCAGAGCCAGGTACACGATCTTCCAAGATCTTGGCTGAGCTATCGCTCAGTGGCTGAATGAACGCGCTATGGAAGGTTTTGGGATCGCCTTCGCGGATCGCATCACATGCTTTTACCGCTGCCAGGATGCTCGGGTGAGAACCCTTTGACGAGGGTTCTTCAGGCTCAGCATCCTGCTCCAGGATTTTGATGCTTCTGCACGCGCCCCGTTGCATGGTGATGTAGCCTTTGGCAACCAGGCGCCTGAGGTGCTCATGCGCACCATTACCCGATTTGAAGCCGAGGCCATCAGCAATTTCCATGACCGTTGGCGGGAATCCGTGCTCGCTGAGGAATTGCTTGATGAAATTTAAAACCAGTTCCTGTCTTTCGGTAATTTCGTTCATGAACACCCCGTCCTAAAGCCTGGCTAGCGGCGGCCATTTGGCTACCACTGTACGCATTTCCACCATCATATTGCATAAATTGACAAATGGACAGGGTACGACGCGGGTCAGTCCGAGAGCCTGGATTGAACCTCGGCTTCCAGCGCCTTAACCAACCGATCTGAGAGGGATGGGATACCAGGGATGGGTTGAACCTTGGCAATGATTTCCCCCAGCTCAGAGCCTTTGATGATCCCTTTCTCCAAAAGCTTCACTCGAAGCTCTTCGATAACCTCACGATTGTGCATGAGTAACTGGCGTGCGAGGTTGACGTGACGAGCTTTGAGCTTCTCGAGCTCTGCTGTGTTGTGATCCAATTCCAGCTTCGTTGACGGGATCTGGTAGTAGACGCCTGCCGAATCGGTTTGTAGGTATATCTTCGCCTGGTTGAGCCATTTCACGTTGTCCGACCCTCCGGAGATGGAGGCCTCTCCGGCAAACAGATATTCGGCTTCACGACCAGCTAGCAACATGATCATATCCAACTCGGCATATTCTCTCGGTACGCAATGAGTCTCGAGTCTGTGGCTCGAGCACCAGCCTTGATTGGTGTTGCCGGCGACTTCGGCGGTCATGGCAACTTCTATATCGTCTGGGTTGAAGGGGAATAGCCCCAGAACCACGGCATGTCCAGCCTCATGGTACGCAACAAAATCGGCGTCCAGTCCCTGCAGCTTTGTGTAGGGCCCGATCAGGGGCGCCCGCATGCGTGGTCGGTAGGAGAGGTAGGAGTTGTTCACACCAAACAAGGCGAAAGCGAGCTGTATCCCTGCGATTAGCGCCACCAAGACGGTGAAGACGATGATCTCGCCGGTGTGGCTCTTGGCGAAGGAAAATCCTGCAGACAGGCTTTCTGAATTCGTATGAACAAGGACAAGAGCCCCGACACCGGTAAGCAGGTTCACAACCTGCCTGGCCATACGAATCAGGAAGTCGACATGTAGTGAGGTGAGGACGGCGAAAATTAAGCAGGGAAGGGCTATGGCCTGGCTGACCGGTGATTCTGCCGTCAGCAGCACTGAAGCCCACCACAGCACGAATATCAGCGACATGCCCTCAGCGCAAAGCCCAAGGGCGGCCTGAATTTTAGAGAACATTGGGTCGGAAAGGATGATCAGCTTAGCTCGATGGTAAAGTCTTGAGAGGGTCATGGGGAGCCTTGTCCTATGGGTGACCGCACCAAGACACCTTTGGCCTGGAGCACCTGGCTAGCGCGGATTAGAGCCTGTCACCTGACAGACTTGCTAATCCGAGGAATGCTAAGAATTAGTCATCAGCCTGTCAATTCATGCAAATAATTGCTCGCTATGGTCGCCTAACGCTATGATTTCGTATATCTTTCTGCGGATTCACGGTGGTACCGTTTTTCCTGGTGCCTTTTCTTCATGTGTAGGGCAGCCGGCTGGGGTTTCTTCAGGCGGTGTTGTGTACGCGATCATTGGGTGGTTCATGGGCTCGAGAGTCGGCAAGGCTGGTGCGTTAATCACGTGTTTGGCAGCCTCGGGGGCTATTCTGTACATGAGCCTCGTAGATTCATCCAACGGCGCAGTGGCCGCTGAGTTGCAGCCAGCGCCAAAATTGGGTACAAACTTCTCGCAAGGGCAGGGGCCTTCCGAGTTATTGGCTGATGTCTCTGCGCTGATGATCGTTGCTGATGGGAAAATTAAGACCGACGAGCTGGCATTTGCCCGCACCCTGGCCGGTCGACCTGAGCTGCTCATTTCCGGTCAAGGAACTTGGTCGATTTCTGGTTCGTTGCTCAAGGGCTTCTCAGAACAAAAGTATCTGCAGCAGCTGGAGAGTAATCTGGAGTCCTACAGCAACTACTCAGGCGCCCAGAGCTGGAGTGCACCACGGGTCAGTGAGGCTGCGACCGATATTCTAAATAGCGCCAGGTCTTTAGAACATGACGGCTCTGTTGTGGCTTTTGTTTCTGCTTGCGCCAGTGTTTGGGCAAAGCAGATGTTCGAGCAATCCAGTCCTGAAGAGGCTCATGAGAACATTCGACAGCGAGAGCGAGTTAATCTGCATTTCTAGATTATCTTAAAGTAGCTATCTAAACCGTTCCTTACAATCTAGAACTGCATCAGGAAAAGCGTAAGTATATGCGCCCTGCCCACTTTTTATTTGTTGTTTTGCTTATGCTGTTTGGCGGTCTTCAATACCGCTTGTGGGTGGGCGAGGGCAGCTTCAAAAGCGCCAGAGCGCTTGAGGTGAAGATTGCAGAGCAGCATGTGGAGAATGAAAAGCTATTTGAGCGCAATCGCCTCCTGGAGGCAGAGGTGCTGGAGCTGAAGTCAGGCACCGAGACCGTCGAGGAGAGGGCCAGGCAGGAGCTAGGCATGGTCAAATCGGGAGAGACGCTGTACCTGATCATTCAGTGATAGTCGTTTCTCGATTGATCAGAATTCGCTTGGATGCCACAAAAGGGCCTAATTCATTGGTATAAGACCCATTGAGAAAGGATGAAAATCTAGCGAGATGGTTCAAAAGATTCATGAGGCTGATTGACAACGGTGCGGTTTTTTGAAATACCTGCGTGTTGCAGCCCTGCCACATGTCGTTGTCAACCCTCACAGTACCAATCGGAAATTCACCCGACGAGCTGCTGACCCTTGTGTTGAGCAGTCGTGATATTATACTGACATATGTAGTTTGGAGCCCAGCAAGAATATGGATGCAGTAACCGCAGCTAACCTTCAGTTTGAAATTCAACGTCAAGCGTTTATCTACGCCGATATCAAAACTGAGCTGCTTGAATCATTCAGGACAAAGTCAGAGGCCTATGTCTACCACGAAACCGTGGATGACAGCCTTTACTCGCGGATCGACATCAAGTCGTCAGCAATTTACGACGACAAGATGAGCAGCTCTTTCAAGGTTGGAGATAACTTCTCCTGCCAGATCAAGCAAAACAGCAAAGAACTCTGGTTCCAAATCAAGAACTTTAAAACATTTATCAATCTGAGAGATCCGCAGAAGTATTTCAAGCGCACGGTAAGCAATGTTGATTATTATATTTTTGTTGCCTACACAGAAATCTTCATTGTGATGCTGTTGCCAGAAGAAACGGACTTCACGAAGTCTAAAAAGTTGCTGACGAAAATGTCCAAATCGATTATTGAGTACGACAAGCACGGTCAATCTATTGTTAAACGTGGCGTGAAATAGCAGAAGCCGCTAATTTCATCATAGATAAACAATACACGTAAATTCTCAGCCGGCTCCTCTAGGATGGAGTAGCCATGGTTGAGTGCTTTTCACGTCTTAAGGTTAGGGGGCTGCGCATCCAAGCCAATTTTGACGACCCAGTGATGGGTGTGGCGTAGCAAACCAGGTCAATCAAGAACTTTCGACCGCCGTAATATCACGGCCAGCCTTTTGTCTTGATCGCATTGGGGTTTTGATTGCGCTCGATGGTATCCATGAGCTTCAACAGGCTTTCATCCTTTAGCGCTTCCTGGACAACGATCTTTCCGTATTTTTCGATCAAATCATGCATGAAATGCGTGTGAGGTCTATCGCACATGATGTGCATGCCAATAGCATTGGAAAGCGAGACTTCGGCAGTTTCCATCAGTTGTTGATAATCGAATTGCATTCCAGGCACCGATTAGATTTGATTAGGGGTAGCAATACTATCAAATGATCATTAAAAACTTAAGCCTTTCGGGCTAGTTTTTACGGTAAATTGCCATCTCGAAAATGTCGCCATTAAAGGCCTGGCGACAGATCTTCTGAAGGTTGCGGCAACCGTAATTTAACCTTCTTTGGCGGGTTGTAGTCGGTGCAGCCGATCTGCATCTGCTCGTCGGCGATGGCCTCAAGCTGGCTGTACAGTGCCTTGTATGCGGCTGGCGCCGGGTGAATCGCTGCCAGGTTACCCATCTTCTCTGGGCACATGTTTCCCTCACCCCAGTTCGAGTAGACGATGATCTCTTCGGGGGTGAAACGCACGGTACCGTAGAAGCACGCAGAAACCACACCCTTGCTAGCTCCGGCGTCATCCCTATCGACACCACCAATCATGAAAGGCTCTTCGTTGACGGCCTTGTGGTGAACAACAAGCTTCGTGGCCAGGTTGGCCAAGGGGTGGCACCAGCTGGCAATCATTGGCTCACGAAGGATCTCAAGGGTCGTTTTTTCATCGAACGGGAAGGGCTCGGTCGCTTCGGCGATTTTGGCATTTCTTCGCTCTACGTACTCTTGTCGATAAACACGCATTTTGGCTTGGTAATCTTCGGGCTGATCCTTCAGATAAGCTTCAAATTTCGCATCCGACTCGGCAGTGTTTCGCATGGCTTATCCTCTTTTCTTTCAGCATATCTGCGGAGCCTTCAGCCAATCCATAGCTCTTGTGGCTAATGCCGGCACGCCCCCCGTCAAACGAAAAAACCGGCTCAAGACCGGTTTCTTCGACCCAGCGGCCCGACTAAATAGACTCACCGGAACGCATAGAAGTGTCTAAGTACGGCCTTTTTCAATGCTGGCCTTGACTGCCGCCAGCTCATCAGCCTGACTGCGAGGCTTCTCCAGATTCTCATAGATCGCCAAAAACTGTTCCTGAGCATCCAGCACGCGCTCGACCCGACGCTGCTGCTCCACATCCTGCTGCTCAGTATCCTGCTGCTTTTTTCGAAACCACATTTTGACTACCTCCGATTGTTAAGTCGTTAGCATAACCCAGGCTCGAAGGCTGTGTTTGCAGTGGTTTGCATCTCATGCAGAGGCTTAGATGCGATGACGGATACGAAAAAAGAAAGGGCCTCCGAAGAGGCCCTTTGAGAGGGTGGCCAGCAAGGATTTGCCGAAGACTTCAACCAATGTAGTCCTGGGCGGCATCTGGCCTATAGTTCGACAAAAAGTGGGGAGACGTAGTCATTTGAAAGAATGTAGTCCCGACCCAGCATTCGAACCAAATTTTAAAAGGGTTGGTCAGCAAAAATTGCACAAGACGGACAATATGCGATGTAGTCCTGTGCGGCATCTGACCGATGAATCGACAAAAGTGGAAGAGACGATTATCCCAAAATGATGTAGTCCCAACCTGCATTCGACTCAAACTTTAAAGCTTTTCTGAGGCTTTGGGCCTCAGGCTGAAATCAGTGCCAAGCATGTGGCATAAGGCGACAAGTAGGTGCGAAAGACTTCGTTCAATGTAGTCCACCGCCGCATTCGACTTACAAACACTTTAACAGATTTTCGAAGAAGATCAATACTTACTGAGGATTTTTTCTCGATAATTCGACGAAATCCGTTTCGCCAAATAACCTCATTTACAGCGTGACAGCCTTTACAGCATCCAACTGAGTCTTGCCGCCCGCGAGGAAGGTTGACATCACCTGGAACACTTCATCCGAGAAGCCGCCTACACGCAGGGTGTCTGCGCGGTTGGCCGTCGCGGACGTATCGTTTGGCGTGATATCGAGGTTGATCATTCGCGCCGTTGGATGCTTCTGCTTGTAGCCGGCCCACAGGCCCGAAAGGTTCGATCTGTAGCGGTCAGCCCAGGATTCGTTGTCAGAGATCACGATCAGATTTTGCACAACGATGTTGTTGTCGTTCATGTAGCGCAGCACGCTCCCGCAGTCGGTGCCACCTCCCCGGAACACTTTGAACTCTCGGCACATCTCCATGACCGATTGCCCTCTTTGGAACTCACCAACATGGCAAGCAGTATCAAAGGCAACCAGGCGAGCCGTTGGGTTTCTATGCAGCAGGGCAGAGCCTACGAGCGCAGCCACATCCATGCAGCTGATTTTACTTGGTGCACCGCTGCGGCCAGTGATCGGATCGTTCATCGAGCCAGATACGTCGACCGCAATGAGAGTCGATCCTTCGATGGAAGGAGTGTTCTCCAGTGCCACTTCCATCGCTTGTTCCAACGCATTCTTGATTGCATAGGGAATCCCGTCATCAGCATTCAGCATTGCCGCCATCAGCTGGTACGGGAACGCTTTTGCTTTAAGCACGTTCTCACGATTGGACAGACGCTCAGCGATCAGCTCCACCATTTCGCGATCCCTTTCAAACACGCCATGGCGAGCAAAGGTGTTCAGGTTTAAGCGAGTTTGTGTCCAGGTAGCGTTGTAGGCAATCCGCTTCCAGCCCTCAGTGCCCAGTGGCAGGGCGGTAAGTTTCTGGAATGGTGCTCGCATCGGTATCTCTTTCGAGTCACCCTTGGTGAAGGCCTCATACTCGCGAATGAAGTCCGGCAGCTGAGCTACGTCGACTGGTCGACCGAGGATGTAAGCGTACAGCGCATTGCGACGCTCATCCGTGGCTTTTGGGTGCGACAGGCGCATCACATCCACCAGCGAAGGGTCGTTGCCTACAGAGGCTTCCCAGAGCGAGTAGTCCGACAATTTACCGATATACTCCTTCACCAGTCGCTTGGCCTTGGAGCCCAACGACTTCCGGCCTACAGCACCTGAGCGCATCATCTGAACGAAGTTGCGCAGCATGCGAGGATTGTCGATGACTTGGGCAAACACTGTGTCGGCGTACTGGCTGTGACGGGTTACGAGCAGCGTAGTCAGGAGTGCCGGCATATCTTTCATAGCGCCTCGCTGGCGACCATAGATAGCCAGCTTTGCCAGGAACTCATCGGACACACGGCCAGCGCAGTCCAGCACCTTGTCCAGCTGGTTGGCGCCCTTCGTATAGAATGTATCGGTGAAGGTGCCGGTCATGGCGTACTGCACGAGGATCTCTTCATCCGACTTGGTGAAGGCTTTCCCGCCAGCGTGGTTCTGGACATTGGCGGAAGCAAAGACGGTTCTGTTAGCCATAGCAAAAGCCTCTTATTTCATTCTGATCTATTCAGACTAGGTTTATGTCGTTCGAATCTATCTAGCGATACCTAGAACAATGAAAAAGGCGTGCCAACTTTGATTTTTCCTACGAATAAATGATGCAAGCCATTGAATTTGCTGGGCTTGATTGTTTAGCTGTGGCTGGCGCCAGCGAAAAACCCGGATTGCCATGAAGCTTCGAATCTCATAAAATCTATTCTACAGCATATGTTGATATGGATACAGATATGAGCAAGACGATTATGCACAGCTTCATTGGGGTAGAGCTCGATGGGGGCGTAACAGAGAAACGCTGGACTCGCTGGCGCCCAAATGTCTGTCTTGCTTTATCTACTGAGCCTCGCATCGACACCCTGGTGCTTATGCATCATGAGAAACACGCTGAATTGGCACAGAGGGTGAAAGCGGATGCGCTATCGCTCAATCCAAAATTTGAGGTGGAGCTGAAGCAGGTTGACTTCGAGCCCTATGATCTTGTCTCTACGTTCCTGATGATGGATGAGCTTCGGTCGACCATCGACTTCGAGCCAGAGAACCAATACCTGCTGAACATCAGCACTGGCACCCACATCATGCAGATTTGCTCCTATTTGTTTGTCGAATCGAAACGCTGGGGAGGGATGCTGGCGCAATGTGCACCAAGTGAGGATAAGAAGAAAACCATCGTCAGCGTGATTGACCTCGACCTGCGGCGTTATGATCCGATCATGAATCGGTATCGCCTGGAGAACCTCCAGGGCGAGTCACAATTGAAGCAAGGTATCCAGACACTGAACCCCGCGTTCAACGCGATGGTCACCAAGCTTCAAAAAGTGGCATCGAAGTCGCGAACTCCCATCCTGCTGATGGGCCCCACCGGCGCCGGCAAGACCGCGATGGCCAGACGGCTGCACAAGGTCAAAGAGGGAGCGGGCCAGGTAAAAGGCAAGTTGGTGGAGGTGAACTGTGCGACGCTGCGCGGTGACACAGTAATGTCGACGCTGTTTGGCCACAAAAAGGGAGCTTTCACGGGGGCGCAGGCCGACCGGGATGGTCTGCTCAAGCAAGCGCATGGAGGTCTTCTTTTCCTGGACGAAATTGGAGATTTGGGGCTCGATGAGCAGGCGATGTTGCTGCACGCTCTTGAAGATAAGGTTTTCGCACCACTGGGATCCGATGCTGTCGTTGAAAGTGATTTTCAGTTGATCGCCGGCACGAACAGGGATCTGCTAAAAGCCGTTGAAGCGGGTACCTTCAGGGACGATTTGCTGGCGCGGATTAACACCTGGTCGTTCGTGATGCCAGGTTTGCGTGATCGTCTCGAAGATATCGAGCCGAACATCGTTTATGAGCTCGATGCGCTACAGAAGCGCGAGGGGGTGATCTACCGGTTTTTGCCTAGGTCACTGCAGCGTTACCTGGAGTTCGCTACCAGCTCAGAAGCAGCCTGGGCCGGCAACTTCCGTGACCTGGCGTCATCGGTTGAGCGAATGTCCATCCTCGCCGACGATGGCACCATTGATGATGGGGTGGTGCAAGAAGAGATATCGGCTCTCAAGGCGACTTGGCGCCGGGGTATTCCGGCGAAAGCCGGGCATGGGGTTAACCTCGCCGATCTGGTGAAGCCTGGTCATGGCTTGAATCTGTTCGAGCAGGCGCAGTTGAACCTTGTTCTTAGCCTTTGCGCCGAAGCGAAGAGTTACGCCGACCTTGGAAGGAAGGTGTTTGGCAACGATGTAGGGAAGAACCCATCCCAGCGGGTTCGGGATTTTTTGATCGACCACGGCCTCAGTCTTGAAGGGGTTAAAGCGACGCTGGCGGCCAGCCTTTAAAAAATAACACGTACGCTATTTTTTTCTAGAAAGCTCATTGTTAACCTTCGCTTTACAACAACAAGTGAGGGTTAACTCATGAGCTACAATCGCAAGTACAGCAAGAACTTCGGTGCAGCGCTGATGGCGCTTGGGCTGGCGATCTTCGTCGTCTTCGGCCAGATCCTGTTCAACCTCAATGGCTGGGGGCTAGACTCCACGGTCTACGCGCCGTACACCATCTTGTTCGCGTTCAGCTCGGTGGCCACCTTCTTCACCGGCGCCGCGTTCTATCGTGGGGTGTTCCTCATGTCTGAGCATGTGATTAAGCCGAAAGAAGCCAAATCCGACTCAGAGCCTAGCGCAGCAGCCTGATCACTGTGCTACCCAGACGACCCGCCATTTGGCGGGTTTTCTTTGTGTGGAGGCTGCAGTGTGTCACTGATAGTCTGGTAGAAAAGAAGGACTCTCAATGAGCGGGTTAACCCTATGGCTTCGGCGTATTGTAAACATCAATTTGCTGGTAGCGACCCAGGCCGGTTTTAACGTTCAGGCCTTTGGCTTTTGCAAAATCGATCAGCTCATTCATGATTTTTTCGCCGAGATAATTGTGCAGCACCAGTTTCGGGGCTACCCATTCTAAGCCTTGCTGAATAATGGGTTTGTCCCGGTTCAAGCTCACTAAGTTGTCCGATAGCGTCCCGAGTTGGCGAAGGGTGATACCATCACCTTCTGCCCTGTTCGGGTCAAAATAATCCGGGTTGGCTCGAAGGAAGTCGCCGAGAACAGGATCCACGCCGGCTGGCGACTTGCCTTTCAGTTCAAGCCAGCCGTCAAGGGTCACTTTGAGCTCGATTGCCCTTGTCGAGATTAGCTTATAGGGATCCTCTTCATTGACCAACTCGCCTTCGATGGCAGGTCGGTAAATGGACGGATCTGATGGCGTCTTCAAGAAACCCAAGACCATAGGGTGAATCGTTTCCTGCCAGTCGTCTTTGCCGATCAACTCACCAGAAACAGGCGCAGAATCCGCCACAACCGGGCCGTCTAAGCCGTCGCTGAACACCACGGTAACGCTACCGGCTGTTGGCAGAATAGCCGGGTTAGATTGGGAGTATTCTTCCAGCTTTTCGCCCAGTCCAGGAAATCTGGTTTCAATCCTGTCGAGCCAATGCCCACTGACGAATTCCCCTTTCGAACCATTATTTGAAGGGGCTTCAAAGCTTACGTCCTCGTTCGGCGTGCCATGAAAAACAGCAGCAGAGGAGGGTTGTTTGGGTTTTTCGTTGTCGTTTTTCATGTTGTTTTCACGTGCGAGATGCGGTTTTACCTTCACTGTAATCAGGAGGGGCAGCCAGGGTCAACGAACAGTCGGGAAGCGGCAGAGATTGCTGGTACAGGGAAACTCGACACTGGTAAATTGATGGTAGGAACAGTACAAAATCACGAGAGCACGCAAATGCCCCATCAATTCGTAACCCGCTGCGTTGAAGCCAACGGCGACGACATCAACGAAATGGTAGACCTAGGCCTGAGAACGGAGATGTCCAACGGGCATTTCATCAGAAAGGTGGCTCCGGCGCTGGGTATTGACCAAGATGTGATGCATCGCCTGGGGTATGACTCGAAAGAGTTTTTTGCCAAGGAGTTTGCGATGAATTGCAATCGTTCCTTCTACCAGGGCATCCCGTGTGTCTACGTTCAGCACAGCCGCATTGAGCATGTGTACGTAGACGCGAAAGACGCTCATAAGGTGCTTTCGCCGAGCGATGCGCGCAATCGTCAAACTCGAATCAGCGTCCTGCGGGATGACTTCGAGGAGATGCTTGAAGATCGGCACCCTACCTCAGCCAAAGACTACATGGCACTGGCCAAGGCTTTCTATCTCGAGAACAAGAAGGATCTCGACAGCAACCGTATTCCGCTTAGCGCCTTTGCGCTGTATCAGTGCGACCACCGAGACGTGTTCGCCCGGTATGACAAGGCCAACTTCGGGAAGGCACTGGATTCGAGCCCTCAACCTGGCCACTGAGTGACCTGATTGCCTCAATCCTCCAAACAGCATAACTAGAGACAATCCCAATGAAAGTAATTGAGCACAAATCCCCGGATTACCCACCTCGGACGAAGGCGAACGCAAAATCTGCTGATTTGACGGTAGCGTTTGCGGAGGACTTTACCTCACGAGGCGAACAGCTCACGAAGGAGCTCGCCGGCGAAAAGTATCTAGGCATCCATCTACAGACTGCCCCTATTGAGGCTGCACGTACGCTCTTTGCTGATTGCAGAAAGCGCGGGGTGAAAACCCTCAATGTGGCCGGCAATGGAATCTACACCCTTAAGGACTACGGTTGGACTCAGGACAAGCTTAACGTATGGATGCTTGAAGTCCTGCGTCTGGTACACAAACATCATCCTCTGGATCTCGTGATCAGCGGTGGGCAGACAGGAGTTGATTTTGCTGGAGGTATCGCGGCGGAGATGCTTGGGCTCAACCCAATCATGACCTTCCCCAAGGGGTTCAAGCAGCGAACCCTGACCCAGTATGAACTTATCCAGACCGAAGGCCAGGTAATGCTTGAGGTCGAAAGGCAACTGCGGGCGCTCGAGGAGGCGGCCAGGCACCTTCCACCAATGCCGCCCAGCAAATCAAGGGCAGCCAGGCCTTCGCCTGAAGAAAGCGATTACTCGCCGTCTTAGCCCCTGCGTCACCTTGTGCCTGCTGCTAGCCAGCCGATGCAGGGCTCAGTGTCATCAATACCAGGCTCATGTTGTTGACCAGCGCGTGCATCATTATGGGTAGAAGGATTCCACCGGTGATGACTCGTGCCATGCCAAAACCAAAGCTGATAACGGCAATGATTCCGAAAGTGATCGGGCTTGTGTACTGGGCGTGGACTACTGCAAAGATGATTGCTAAAAGTGCGGATACTCCAATCGACCAGAAGATGCTTTTGCGGTAGGGGAACAGGGTGAACAGGTATTGCCTGAAGACCAGCTCCTCGACGATTGGGGCGAGGACGCCTACGGCGAGCCACGTCAGCACAAATTCGATGGATCCTGCTGCGGCGACGTGGTTATTAAGTGCCTCCATGGCAGATTCATCGCTGCCCTCAAAGGCTCTGCGCAATGCTCCGCCAGCGACCATCGTGCATACGACAAAGGCCGCAGCAACCAGCGCAGCTGTAAGATTGAAGCGGTTACCAACAAGGCTGAACTGAGCACCGGGGAAACGCTGCACAAACCTGAGCGAGGTGGCCAGGACAGCCAGGAAGACAAGATAAAAAGCGGAGCTGGTCAGGCCGGTGTAATTCTGGTCGAAAAGGTCGACACCTACGTGCTTCATCCCCAGCACGGCGGGAATGATAAGAAACAGGGGGAGTACAAGGACGCCTATCACAGAGAGGGTGTGAGCGGCTTTGAAGTAACGCATCATTTTCCTTAGATTCTCATGGCACGGCGTCATGGTCGTTGTTCATTTGATGGCATAATGATACATGAAAGCCGAAGATTCGTCAATTTACGAATAATGCCTGTGTTTGAGTTTTGGTGCGTTTTGCCCCTGCCTTTTGGGGCTTGACGCTGCATGTTCAACACCCAGTGATGATTAAAATAAATTGTCAAAACAGGCTTGGAAAACCCCTATAAATCATGACCTTTAAGGTATATTAGGTATCCTCTACTACCTGGCAAGGTCTTTCCGGATGGGCGCCAATAACGTCATTCAAGAAACACGTATCGACAACGCGGCCAGTCAGGCCATGGATCTGCTGGAGCGCTTGCAGTTCAAGCAGCTTCGGCACGACGAGCTCTATCATACTGACATTTGCTTGCTCCGTATCCAGGCCAGAATTGCCCACCACACGCTGCACATGGGTAAGTACGCCGGCAAGATGGGGCAGGCCCTAGTAGCCAAGAATCCTGAAGACGCGCCGTGTCTGATCAGGACTGTGCTGGATGCGCTGATCATCGTGATGTCTTCAAGCAACACGCTGAACCTGGAGTTGTGGAAGATCCCTGGGGCATGCCCGGACTTCCAAGCGGCTATGGCAGGTCGGAAGGTGACAGGTAGCGAGCAGAGCCACGTGATCGGGTTTGTGATCCTTGTTGGGAAGCTTGCTAAGGCCGTCGAGGCGCTCGATCATGTTGAGAGTTACAACAGTCGTCAGGCATTCGAGGAGAGTCTCAAGGCTCTCTGGGTGCTGCTCCTTAAATTCTGGATTTGTCTGACCGATGAGAAGCTCGACTCGGCGTTGAGAAGCCGCATGGAAGGGATCGAATCACGGAATTGCTACTACCGTCGGATGCCCAAGTACATTGAAGATTTCCGCCCGGCGATCACAGCGAGCAATTGATTGGTAAATCTGCATTTTTTGTAAGCCTTGCCGGTTTACGGAGAGAGTCGGTTTACCAATAAAGCGCGGAATGCTCCATCCATAGTGGAAAAAGCGGAGCGCAGCGACAACTTTGCACTTGGGTGGAGATGGATAGCGCAGGCGGCGTAGCCGCCAGGGCTTGAAAATCTGTCGCACCGCCTTCACCTTGATTTGTATGGATATGAAAACGACCAAAACCCTCAAGATTCGAGTGCGAGACAAGCACGCAGCTGTGCTGCGTGAGGCTGCTCGCGCCGTGAATTTTGTGTGGAACTACGTGAACTAATTGAGCAGTCGCTCGATTCGCAAGCGTGGTCGTTTTCTCTCGGCCTTCGATATCCATAAATACACCAACGGCGCCAGCAAAGAACTGGGACTGCACAGCCAATCCGTCCAAGCTGTGGCTGACGAATTCGTCACACGCCGCAAGCAATTCAAAAAGCGCCAGCTGAGCTGGCGCCGCTCAGGCGGCGCCCGGCGTAGCCTGGGCTGGGTACCGTTCAAATCCGGCGCCGCAGTCTGGAAAAACGGCCAAGTCGTCTTCAACAAGCGGCACTTCAAGGTCTGGGATAGTTACGGCCTGGCCGACCACAAGTTCCGCGCCGGCAGCTTCAACGAGGACGCTCGCGGACGCTGGTATTTCAACGTCGTGGTCGAGGTCGACCGCCAGCTTTCGCCAGGCCAGGGCGCCGTGGGCATCGACCTTGGACTGAAAACTACAGCGACCTGCAGCGACGGTGACAAACTCGAAAGCGGGCGCTTCTATCGCGACCTGGAAAAGTCCTTGGGTGTGGCCCAGCGGGCCGGAAAGAGGGCCCGCGTGCGGGCCATTCACGCCAAGATCGCCAACCGGCGCAAAGATGCTTTGCACAAGTTCAGTAACGCCCTCGTGGCTCGTTGCGGACTGATTGTCGTGGGCGACGTCAGCTCACTGAAACTCGCGAAAACCACGATGGCCAAGTCGGTGCTGGACGCCGGCTGGGGTCAGTTGAAAACGATGTTGGCCTACAAGTGCGATCACGCAGGCATCGTTTTCAAGGTCGTTAGCGAGAGAAACACCACCCAAACCTGCTCGAGCTGCAAGCAATTGCCGAACTCGAGGCCGAGAGGTATCGCAGGGCTTGGAATAAGGGAATGGACTTGTTGTGGGTGCGGTGTCACCCACGACCGCGACGTCAATGCCGCAAAGAACATTCTCGCGCTCGGGCATGAGCGTCCAACTGTGGGAATCCCCCACTAAGCAGCTTCGCTGCTTAGTGGCGGGAGGATGTCAAAGAGGTCTCGTCGGAGCTGTAAACCTACTTCTTTCACTGTAAATCTAGGTGGTTTACAGTTCTCCTCGAGGTTCGGCTATTCAGTCTGATTTTTCCGTATATTTGATTGAAGAAGGGAATGTAAGATGCTCGACCCTAAACTGCTACGCAATGACCTACAAGCAACCGTGGAGCGTCTGGCGACTCGCGGCTTCTCCTTTGACGTTGAGCTGTTCGAGTCGCTGGAGTCTGCACGTAAGGGCGTTCAGTCGCGTACAGAGCAACTTCGGGCCGAGCGCAATAGTCGCGCCAAATCTATCGGTCAGGCCAAGCAGCGTGGCGAAGACACCAGGTTGCTGATGATCGCTGAAACACAGGCCTCTGCGGAGCTGGAGGCCTGTGAACGAAAGTTGGCCGATCTACTGCGCCAGCTGAACGACCTGCAGATGAGCACGCCAAATCTGCCGCATGCGTCGGTACCGGTGGGGCTGGACGAGGATGGCAACGTTGAACTGCGACGTTGGGGCACTCCGAAGGAATTCAATTTCGCAGTAGCCGATCATGTCACCCTTGGTGAGAAATATGGGTGGCTTGATCTCGACGCAGCTGCTCAGCTGTCTGGGGCTCGCTTTGCCGTTATGCGCGGGCCAATTGCACGCCTGCATCGCGCCCTCGCGCAGTTCATGATCAACCTGCACATTGATGAGCATGGTTACGTGGAGCATTACACGCCGTACTTGGTGCAGGCGCCGGCCTTACAAGGCACTGGCCAGCTGCCGAAATTCGGGGAAGACCTGTTCAGGATCAGCCGTGAAGGCGAGGCTGACCTGTATTTGATTCCAACCTCGGAAGTGACCCTGACCAACACCGTGGCTGGTGCCGTAATCGATGCTAAGAAGCTTCCGATCCGCATGGCCGCCCATACGCCGTGCTTCCGCAGTGAGGCTGGATCTTCCGGGCGGGACACGCGTGGCCTTATCCGCCAGCACCAATTCGACAAGGTCGAGATGGTTCATGTGGTGAAGCCGGAAGAGTCTGACGCAGCTCTTGAAACCATGGTCGGTCATGCCGAAAAGGTGCTGAAACTGCTTGGTCTTCCATACCGTGTGCTGGCGCTGTGCACTGGCGACATGGGTTTCAGCGCCACCAAGACCTACGACCTGGAAGTGTGGGTGCCGAGCCAGGGCAAGTATCGAGAAATAAGCTCCTGCTCCAACTGCGGTGACTTCCAGGCCCGCCGCATGCAAGCCCGCTGGCGCAACCCCGAAACCGGAAAGCCGGAATTGGTGCACACCCTGAATGGATCCGGCCTGGCAGTTGGTCGAGCTCTCGTGGCGGTACTGGAGAACTACCAGCTGGCGGATGGCGCAGTCGTTGTTCCTGAAGTGTTGCGCCCATACATGGGTGGTACTGAGATTATTGGGGCTTAACGACTGACAGCGCAGCCATCGCTGGCTGCGCTGCTACTCCCGACGCATATTGGGGATCAGGCAATTGACACCCCACGGTCGTAGAGCTCCATGACTGCAACAAGCTCATCATGATGCACCAGAGCCACATTCAGGCTAGTGGCAATTACCCTGGCATTCCGGGTGAAATCAGCGTTGGACACCACAACTGCCTCACTGCAGTCATAAAAATCTTTCGCCGAGTACACTTCCTGGACGCTGCCGCTTCCGACTGGCGATGAATAAAGCTTGCACTGGATGGCCACGCGCACTCGGTTGCGGGTCGCAATGATGTCTGCACCATGATCACCAGTTTTCGGCGTGAGCTCTGTTTGCCAGCCGGCTGCGTTGAGCAATGACGCCGTGTACGTTTCGAAGTCTTGGCCAGAGCCGAGGCTGATCATGCTGGGCGACTCTCCTGCTGGCTCGCTGGCGCCGTATGGAATGATGAGCGTGTTCAAGATTGCCACCAGCTCATCGACTTTCAGTGAAGTGCGGCTGTTACTTTGACGAATCTGAGGTAAAGCCACGTGGGTGACGAAGTAGGTGGCATCACCGGCCCAGGCGCCGTCTCGAAGGACTCCGTATTCATCCAAGAAGGATTTCTGTGACCTTTTCCTGGCTAGGGTGGCGTAGTGCTGATGAGCGAGCTTGGTGAACAAGCGGCGGTCATCCTCACGAGCCTGATTGACCAGCTTTCGGTCGACCTGGTGCCCAATCTTCCTCAGTTTGGAGACTGTGTTGTGGTAGAGGTTGTAGCTGAGGATACTCCAAGGTCGAATAGGGCTCTCGAAGCTACTCGTCAAGGCGGTAATTTCTAGAATACGGGATTGGAGGTCAGCATGACGTTCTTTCATCACCTTGATGTGGTCTACCGTCAGCCATCCATAATAGAAAACGGGAATCAAGACGATTGAGTAGAAGAGCTCAACCGTGTATCGATCCAGCGTTTCTTTCCAAGGGCCATAGCTACTCAAAATGACCTGGAGCAGAAACAGCAGGGCGGCATTCAAAATTGCTCTCCACCACGTCGCATCAACCCTTCGGTGCAGGTAAGCGACTGCAATCGCGGTGCCGAATACCAACCCCAGTGTGATGGTGTCTTCCATGAGGGTGGTCATTAGCGAGAGCCCTGAATCAGATTAAGGTTAGAATTTTCGGATGATATACATTTTGCCAGTTTGCGCAACCAGTATGGTTAATCGAAGATTAAATACCCTGACAGTCTTGGGTTGATAATTCCTATCTGAAACGTCAATATTCGCTATACATTTTTAAAGAAGCTTGAGGGAGCCAGATGGGATGGGGGATGCGCCCAGATACGATGACCATGGCCAGGGCCAAGCAGAAGGCCGACATGGTGGCTGAAAATGGCTCGCTTGATCATCTCAAAGCGTATCGAAATTTCTATGGGGAGCTCACCAAAGGCGCCAGAGGTGCAGCCGATTACCTTTCCAACCTGGATAGAATGATCGCCCAGCGTGAAAGTGAGGCTACCTCGTAAGATCTTAACCAGTCCTTTCGTTTGTTCGGATGGTTGGCTGCAACCGCCACAGAACATTAATTATAGGCGATTTATCTAGTGAACTATAATCCAAAACAGGCCCTAACGGGCCTTGGCTTCACCAGCGATCACGCTGATTCGATCATGACTGGCTTGAGTGCCCCTGATGGGCTTATGCTTGTAACTGGTATTTCCGGGGCAAGAAAGGGTACAACACTGAGGGAATTAATTAAAATAGCTCCGCTAGTTCCTTCCGCGAAAAATTTCAAATCATCTTTCTCAAGCCTCACGGGTGGGACTGAAAATATCCAATCATTGGATCAGACTTTCTATGTATTCCCCAAATTCAGAACATTCACCATGGTAGCTGCTTGCGCAGAAACCATAACGTTTGGTGGACGTGTTCTTAGTAAACTCAATGCGAGTTCTGCATTTGATGCGCCAGTAAGAATTCAAAGCATTGGGAAAGGCCCTGACGGCATTTTGTCTGAAATTAAGTTATCGACCATAATTTGCCAGACTTCACTCGGTTGTCCGTGCAGCCAATGTTCGTTAAATTATGATGCGGCCAAAGACTCACTTGATGGGTATGTCAGAATGTTCATCGAATCAAGAATAAACGAGTCTGATACACAAAGTCTGAGATTCAGGAATCGTGAAGGATGCCAAAACTGCAGTAATGGAACCTCAGGATTTAGCGTTGCTGCGGAGGTTGTGGTTCCAGACGAGGAGATGCTTGCTCTTTTCAGAAAGCAAGCAATTATCGAAGCACGAGAAATGTTCATCGGTCAGGGCGGTAAGCTTATGATCGATCATGCAATTGCAAAGGCAACCAAAGGCCTGGTAGACCTAAACGACGTCGCACACAAGATCGGCTTCGAACCATACATTTAGTGGATATCGATGATTTGTTAGGTGCGCCTTCTCCTCAAGGAGGAAGGCTCAGCCAGCTCAAGGAGAAGGAGAATGAGCCGGGGCAGGTCGCTGTTGCCTGGGGCTCGCCCAACTGACAATGTCAGAAGCGGGGTGCGATCAGAGATCCCTGTAACCACCCATTTTCGTCTTATTGGACGCTTTCGAGCTTAGCTCGTTCGTCTGTGGATTGCAATCTTATTAAAATTTTACCAGGTTGATAATTTTTTCCCATAAACCATAATGGCTGTTATATGGCTTGTAAGGCTCATAGTTTGATTTTTGGCTGCACGTCCCATATGAGTCTATAATTTCAGGCTTGCCGTCTTTATCAGCAAGGGTGGCTTTCAGTTTGTTAAAGCAATTTTGCAATTTTGCTTTTTCTGCCTCGGTGAGAGATGAGTGTAGGCTTTTTCTCTGTTGAAATACAAGCCAATTACTTATTTCTGGATTTTCAATAGTTTGCCTCATTGCGGCTCGAGTTTGTTGATCGAAGAGTATTTGGTTTGAGCTAAGGACTGATCTAAGGTCAGCGTCACTCAGATTATCTATCGCCTCAATCAATAACTTGTCACCGTCTCTGGTATCTGTTGAGTCAATTTGCTCATCGCTTACCTTTGGCGATGTTACTCCATTATTTTTGAAGGCTTTTATCCTCTCACCGTTAATTAGAAATTCGTACGCAACGAATGACCCTTCTTTTGCTAAGAAATGCAAAATTTTGGTTTTCTCTTCGTCTTCGCTGCGATAATCATGCGAGGCTTTTAATGTTTTTATAAATTGAAACTCTAGGGTTGCTATTTTTTGATTAAGAGGGATGTCGACCCTTTCGTTAATCTCATTAATAAAGCTGCCGCCAATGACAAGCCCTGCAACTAAAGATATAACTACGGTCTTGAACGATATATCTTTAAGCCTTGACTGGATTTTCATAAAATTCTCTTCTTGTTAGTAGTTGTATTTCAAGAATGACTCTGCATCAAATGAGTAGAGAGATGATCGTTTATATTCTGGAATACATGAGCCAAACTTGGACTTTAATTTAATCTTGCTACCTACCTTGCGAGAGTTTTCCGTCAATTTTTGCAAGCAAGATGCAAGCGAGTCTTTATCTTTTTCAGAAAGCGTTGTGTGGCTGTAGTAAGCATCGCGGTAGAGCAGTTCCTTGTCTTGCTCCCCAGCATTCTCAAGATCTTTAGATCTTGCTCGCGATTCAAAAATTCCTCGTTTCTCACTAAGAACAGAAAGCAGATCAGCATCGTTGAGCTTTGATACTGCATCTAGTAGAAGGCCATCCGCAGGTCGTGTGTCGATAGCTCTGATGGCCGCCGCTGAACGGCTTTCACGGGTACTTTCAAATGCATTTCTGCGAAGCATGCTAATTTCCCGCTTATAGGCTTCTGCGACCCCATTTTGGCGAAGTCCTGAAATGAACGACAGCATGGCCAAGTCGTCATTCCTATAGGTAACTTGTGCACGTTGAATGAGATCATCCTGAGCACGTTCGTAAACTCTGTCGACAAGGTCGGGAAGGCGGTGGGTCTTGTCATAGTATCTGACGGAAGCAATGCCAACTATCGCTGATAAGCCTACCGTCCCAACCAAGCCGCAAGCAGCTAGAAAAATTTTCTCAGATCTTGAAAAAGGGCGAATGCTGCGCTTCATGCTGTCACCTTTCTAAGGTTTATCGTTATTTTGTGGAATCTACCAGATTTTTGAAATTATGGAAGTGGTCGATTTACTTTAGTCCCTAGGCATCCTGAAAGATGGCTATATGACTCCTTATGGTATTTTGGTAAGGCCCTTTAATATATTCGTTTTCACCATTGTTGATAACAAAAAGCCATGTCGATGATAAAACGGTTATGGCCGGCTGAGGATTTTGTTTAACATGCAATAAGTGAGTCACAGGTTTATTGCGCAGATTACGCAATCAGTCCTGCAAGGGCTTATTTTGACGGGACTGTCAAAAAATCGCATTTACAAGGAGAGGTGTGCACATGATGCGGCGTGAGCGGGGAGTTACCTTGATCGAGATGATCCTGGTGCTAGCACTTATTGTTGTGGCAAGTGTTCTCTCGTTCTACGAGAAACAATCGGAGTTCGAGCAGGCTCGAGCCCGCGAGGTGGGAGGGCTGATCTACCAGTTCAATAATGCTGTCAGAGCGCGGCTAGCTAAGGGTGACATCACTGCTGCGGAGAACCACGTTGGGAGTGCTTGGCTCAAGAACTCCTCCTGCGGCGGCCCGTTGGCTGTAGGCAGTGAGTACTTGCCTTGTGAGTTTCCAGCCGCCGACCTTACCGATCCAATATCGTTCGGTAAGTTGACCCTGACCACCGTCGTCTCTGTTACTGGCGTTGCTCCCGCTAGAAAGGTCAAAGCGACTACGACGTCTACGCCATTTACCCTTTACTCGCAAGGGAATCCAACCATTCGCGCAGACCTTGCTGGCTTAGCAACACTATCAGCAGCAGCAGCTTTGATGACGGGGTATCAGGGCGGATCTTCAGGGATCTCACCGTTAACCGCGACGACCGACGCTAGCTACAAGTCAGATCCTATGACCGCGAAACTGACAATGATTGCCAGCAACTCGGCTGACTCTGACGTCTGGTTGAGGACAGACGGTGGAAACGCGATGCATTCGTCGTTGAATTTTGATTCGATGGACGGAAATGACCGACAAATCATCGGTGCCTCAAGGGTGCAGAACTTTACTGGCCAGGTTCTCCATCTCGGATATGGTGCTTCAATCACACCAGTTACGACTGCTAGCGTCGTTGTCGATTCGGGCATTGAAATCCTTGGCGACTTCCGGGCCAGGAAAAATGTTGATGTAGACGGAAGTATGACGGCTCAAGGTGCTGTGAATGGTCGAACGGGTAATTTCACAAACAGCGTAAATAGTAACCAAGGTAACTTTACAGGCACAGTCAACGCGATGGCCCTGATATCCTCGCACCAGGTCGAGGGGTCGACGTTTATCGACATTGATGACCGCAGTTACCAAATGAAGCCGTCAGCTACCTCAGTGCTTCGAGACGTTATGGTCAAGAACAGCGGCAATATCAAGTACCTGACGTCTGATGAGGTTGGCGTAAACTCTGCGCTTTCTGTAAATGGTTACATTTACCTCAATGGTCGAGCCACTCTTGGCTCAAGCTGCCTCACAAACGGCCAAATGGGCAGTGATGTGACCGGGAAGATACTGTCATGTCAGGGTGGCGTCTGGTCAGGGAATGGCTTCAGTGTCAGAGACCCTGTGCTGCTCACTTCGATGGGCTATGTTCCAAGCTTTGGCCAGTGCTACGCCAACCCAAGAAACGCGATGATCACAGCTTCCGGCCCCGGTGACATCCAGCTGGTAGTAAATGGTGTTCAAATTGCTGTGAGCGGTTCATGGGGTGGTAAGTATTCAGACGTTGCTCAAGACTCAATGGTTAGCGGAGTCGTCGGCGGCGGGAAGACCTTTTGCTTCTATACGAGCGTTACAACGGGTATGGCTCGGAGCAACGGAATCAGGGTGGTTGCAACCTACCTCGAGTAGCATTGAATGCGGAGCCGCAGCCTTCGGATAGGGCGGCTCCAAGCGCAAAGGGTGGCGATCAGCGCCGTTTGCGGGATCGTATTGATCGATATGCCGCCAAGCCTAACGCTCCACAACCAGCGGCACCAACAGCAACCGGCCATACGGGGGCTGAGACAAGTCCCATGGTTAGAATCAAGCCACCTAAAACAGATGAGCCCATAACGCTGACTGAGCTGGCCGCTGCAGCACTGCCGACTGCAGCGCCAATTGCTCCGAATGCCAGGGTGGTTCCAGAGGCAATCGCGGCGTCTTTCCTAACTTCTGGCTCGGCCAAGAATTTGGCCGCATAGCAAGACAACTCTTCGCGGTTCCTGGCAATGACTTTCGCTGACAACGCAGCCAAGTGAAGTATCCGCTGCTTGAGTGGTTCGTACGTGTTGGAATTGGAGAGAATGCGTCGACCGCCACGAACCAGAAGAAAGGCGCCAGCTAGCGCCAGCGAGCCAGACCCAAGCAGGGCGAGGATGTCAGGTGCTGGTGTCATTAGGTTGTGCGTGATGTCGCCCACAGTGTAGCCCGCCAGGCCAAAAATGGCTGAGGCGCCGGCGACAACCAGCAGCCCTGGAATCCCGATGGCGGTACCGGCTGCAGCCACGCCCATTGATCCCAGTATCATGCCTACCCAGCCGCCCGCACCGGCGCCACCGAGTGATCCGGCCAGGGCTTCAGCATTCACGATAGGGGCATGGGTGGCCACGAGCATCGAGCCTAGTTCAATCGCCCCTGTACTGACGCCGAACGCAATTAGGCTGGCGCCAGTGGCCATCTCCCCAACACCCAACGCCACCTGGTGTTCGTCGCACCATGCGGTAATGGATGCTTGCAGTGCCTGAAGGCCTTTCCAGGTGCGGCGTGGGATGCGGATATCTGTCGACATGTTTGAGCTCAAATGCGGTTCCTTACAGCATAATGCCATACCAATGGCATTGTAGAAGATCGCCTTTAGGGAGGTTTGCGAAAATTGTTCTCAGGCCGCTTTCAGGGCTTCGATTCGGCTTTCCACCGTTCGTTTGCCTTGCGTGATTTCGACGACGGTGTCGTAGTCCGAACAGAATTTCTTGGCGGCGTTTTTTAAGGTGTTGTAGGGGCGGCCAACCTGCTCAGCTGCTGCGTATGCACCAATTCCCTGGCGACGAAGCTCTGTGAACATCTGAGCCTCTTGCTGGGTGACCTGAGCAATGCGTGGCGGGGCTTTTACATCCTGCTGGCGCTCAAGGCGTCCTCGCAATGTTCCGACCGGCAGGCCCAGGCGATTTGCATGGCCTTGCAGCGTGTCAGTGACACCGTTGATGGTGTGCTTGCCACCTGTCGATTTGCGCTTCCATTTCAGTTTCCATCCGCTCACTTGCAGCATGGCGGCAAACTTATCAAGGGTAAGTCCCATTTGTTCGGCTGCTTCGGCTCTTGTCATGCCGGACTCATGCAACGCACGAATCTCTTTCTCCAGTGACACTGACGCTTAACCTCTATTTGCGACGATTTTTAAGGTCGCGTAGATTAGCGCCAAGGCTCACAAAAGGCCACTACCGGGGGACAACTGGCATGATTGAACCGCCTTATTGCAGGGAAGATTCTGGATTGCCTGGGCAATTAATGAATACCGAAACTCGTTCAGGGGGCAGCATGAGCTACCAGAGTAACCATTTGATCTTGAATCCAGGATCGACTGTGTCACCGTTGAAGTTGAATGGCTGGCTTAGGGATCAACTGCAAGCGCAGTCGTTCAACACCCGGAGCAAAATTCACGTTTTCATCTTCCTCCCGCAGTCAGTCATTGGCGCACTTGGCCGGCCAGCTATGGACAGGATCCTGCGAAAGGCCGCCAGGGTATCTTGGATTGCGAAGGTTGAGGTCATTAGCTCGTCGGCGCCACTTACCGACGGTGAGGCAAACCACCATGTTTCCCGTGTCTATAGTCAGCGTGCCGGCACCCAACTCGACGGGCTTGAGAGGACGTTTTTCGGGTACGCTTCGGAGCTTGAGGCGAACCGATTTCTTGACGACCAGGATGTCGAACCCTTGTGCCTTATTCGCCGAATCACGGCTCGGGATATCGAAAGAATTGACATTGACCACCAGGGGCTGATGGAGGGTGAGTGGGTCGTCATCTCGCTGGCGGACGAGAATCTTGAGCTCAGCCCTCCGATGGCCAGCTTTGACGATGCAGCTTCATACGCAAAGTCGGTATTTTCCGCTGTGAACTTCGTTGCGATGCCTCTGCAAAGGGAGCTGGATTAGGCAGAGGAGAAAAAAGTCGACTATGCCGGCGAAGCCGGGCTTTCAAAACCTAAGATTTGTCGCGGATTCGAGTTTTGCATTCCAAGGCTAGAGCTTTGAGTGGCGATTGGCTATTATCGTGGGACTACCCATGGACAGGTGTCCCAATGTCATACGCAAACGTGATCAGAGTTGTCAGTATCGGGGTAGCAGCTGTTGGTGTTTTCACTGCTGGATACATGACGGCTAATAGACGTTCAAACCAAGCGCGGGAAGATTTGGTAAAGGAGAACGAGGAGCTGCGCCGCGAGGCTAGAGCTTTCTTCGAATCCATCAGGACGAGCAACGCGAACTTTCAAAAAGCGCTGGCGGATGTCATCGCAAACCCTCCAGGAACTAGAGAAGATTTCGTGGCCAAGCTCCGCCATCATGGTGTGCTGGAGCTGCAGATCACCGACATTCTACGCACCTTGGACGAGCGTGGTGTCTACAGGAGCGGGGCGCAATGAAATCCGAATTCGAGAAGATGCTGTCGGAAATCGGTGGCGACCAGATGGTAAGGCAATTCCATCAGAACCTCGATTCGACGCCAGTAAGGGCCTTGCCCAACGCAGAAGTAGATGGCTTCTCCATTGGCTATGCCATGTTGATTGGGGCCCTGGCCACAACGGCAGATCTGCTCCTGGACAAGGCATTTCGCGATGACATGGCGAATCACCATGCTCAGCTTGATCCGAAGGCTCAAGCAGACCTTGAGCTAAAAGTGAAGAAACGGCTCGAGGAGCTAGGGCTGATGCCTGAAAAGGGTCAGCCCGGTATGGCCATGGATTGGTACCAAAAGCTCAACGAGGAGCTGGGCCTCAAGTCCCCATATCGTTTACGGCCATCCAACCACAGAATCCTCAATCACGTATCGGAGCGCGACGTCATTGAGATGCTGATGAAGGGGGAGGCTGGTATTGGGAACCTGGTCGAAAAGATCTTTCCTGAGATGTCGAGGGAGGCCGCAACCGAGTTGCTGAAAATGCATCTTGATGCAGACCGCTGCTCTCCGGCGAGCCTGCCCCTGAAAATGATGTCCTGGCTCTGGGAGCAGGGTATAAAGGCCGGTAACCCGGCAAAGGTCGGGCAGCCAAACCCGGTATTCAGTCTTCTCCAAGGCATGACCAAAAACGTCGACTGGTCAAAATGGCTCAATCAGTTCTTTGGTGAGGGTCTGGTACCCGAAGGCGCTTCCATCGGCGAGGCTATGCTAAAGCTCTATGACTCCGGTGCGTTGAATCAGCGGGTGTTCTGGACAAGCGACCTCGGCGCCGCCGTCGGTGGTATGAAGCGCCGACTGATCATCGCGGGAATCATGGAGCTGGGTGTCGAGCTGTTTGCCTTCCTCGAGGGGATCAAGAAAGGCCACATCAACTGGCATGGCAGCCTGTCAGACCTTGGTAGTCAGGTTAAGGCCTGGCGTGATCAACCCAAGTACCTGGACATGAAGATCATTGCTCAGGCCTTTGCTGCCTCTGGCGGTACCGCTCGGGCGTTGCTCACTGGTGATGTCCTGCAGATCAACTACTTTTCTGTTGGGATGGTGCTCAAGCATCTCTATACCTACCCAGGTGTTGAGCGAAGGCACATCCAGCGCTTGGTTGATTTCTCTCGTAGCGACAGCCGCGACTATTTGGACAAATTCTCCCAGTCCACGGGCATCCGAGCCCGACCAAATCTCACAGTGATCAATGGAGGAACTCAGGTGGCCAAGTCCCTGGATGCGCGTCTTATCAGTGCAGGTTGCCAGTCCACTCGCGTGCGCGTTCTCGCGGTCGATCATCCGAAAGAGTTGAGTGATCTGGTCGGGCGGATTGAGTCTCTGGCAAAGCTCGTTGAAGGTGATGGCGTCAAGGAGGCTATCTTCGACTCAATCTGCGAGTCTTGGTATCTCTCGGATGTTGAGGATGACCAGGCGGCGATTGCTAAGCTTAGGAAGGATGTCGCCGGCGTTGAAAAAGTTGTGGGCCGTTAGACAAGGTTTGTTGCTTTGCAAAGCCCCCGCCTAATTGGTCAGGGGCTTTTCTAAGCTTCTTCCAAATGACCCGCTTAGCGCGAGAGCCCATCCGCTTCAGATTTGATTACGATCTTTTGCTCGGACTCTGGTGTCACTGGGAATCGTGAAAGATTTTCATCCAGGCGGCGCTCTATGAGTTTAGGCATTGGGAGTCGCTGACCGTACTCGTCTTCTAATCTATCCTGGATCGCCATGTAGACATCCAGAGCGCTCTTGCGGGTTTTGCACTGCTGAAGCTGCGGTTCAATGTTTTTTTCATAGAAGGCGCCGTGTGCTTCATCGAGACGTTTCTGAGCACGTGCCAGGTCAACCAGATTGTCGATTTCGCCAATGCTTCCGAGCAAAGATGGAACGCGAGCCTGTGCACTCTGAAGCTCAGGCGGAAGAGGAACATCAGACTCTACGCAGAGCAACATCACTTCGGCGTCAGTCCCGTTAACTGGCGAACGCCGACGGCCCGTCAGGTGATCATGAAGTTGTTCCAGGGTCTTCAGGTCATACAGAAGGTCGAAGGAAGGTGGCAGCTGGGTCATAAAATCCTCATATCAGTCTTGCCAGAAATCCTGGCGATAAATGTGTTACATGCCAAATTCAGTGTAGCGGTCGAGCCTTTCCAGAGCGTCACCGTCTACAAGCGACCTCAGTTTGCGAAGTGTGAGTAACTGATTTGCATGGTCGCGAGTGGTGATGATTTCTTCGTCGCTATAGGCCGACTTAGACCAGCTGGGCTCAAAGAAGGCCGTGCTTAGCTTGGGGTCTGCCTTGGCCACTAGCTCGCATCCGAACCGCTTGTTCGCCTCAGCCAGAGTGAAAGTGCCGCAGGCGTCCAAAAATACATCGGGCTTAACCTGCACGGCGGCATGGCGCGGGAATCCGAGAGGTAGCCCTGGGTCGCCTGTCTCTGCGGAGACATTGAAGACCATCACCGGCAGAGTTGTGATCTGGTGCAAGGCCACGGCAAAGATCGCACATTCACCGTCACCGTATCGTGACGACAGGTATTCAATCTGACGGGCATTGTCGGCATCGATCATGCGCTTAAGTCGCTGATGCAGAGTGACAAGGCGGGTCTTCGCGTCATCCATGCTGACGGCGAGATCATCCATGACGGCTTCGTTGTCAAAGGCCCAACCATTGACGAGACGGTCGATGATCACGGGCATGTATGCGTACATCGTTTTCACGCCGTACACCGGGTAGTCCGTTTTGTATTCCGCAACTCTTGTGGTGCTGAAGCTGCGCAGAAGCCTGGTGGCCAGCTCCTGGTCGCTCATCAGGTCGAGACGTTCCTGAGCTTCATCCATCTTCCTTCCAAGCTCTTCAAGCAAGGGAATCTTCAATGGCTTCCACTGACTTTTCGGATGGTAAGCATCTCCTTCGAGATCGGGAGCCGAGCTCACCTTGGTGGGGAAGTACAGTTCGCGAAGCTTAAGGCCTGCTACAGACTTGAGCGTTGCTCGCGCCTCACCCAGCAGGTAGACATCGTCGACAAGCGCTGAGAGGGCTCCCACCTCAGCATCTGCGCTCTTGCGTAAGGCGTCGAAACCAGGCTTTCTCTCAAAGTTGGCGAGGGTGTATTCCACCTGCTTGTTCAGCAAGACCAATTCATGGGCCTGAGCAAAGATCTGCAGGCTTCGCTCGACAAACGCAGGGCCAAGCACTTTGCTGACGTAGCGATAGAGTAGCTCCTCCATCAAAAAATGGGATTTGTTGATGTACCCGCTCTGTGCGTCATCAGTTGTCCTGAAATCGCCCTGTTTGAAGCCGTCGTAAAGTAGGGAGGCAAGCAGCTTCACGTCCGACCTGGTATTGCGCAATAAATCAAGATCCCATTCAGCGAGCACGGCCTGAGCCTCGAATCCAGGCTGGCTACGGTCGAGAAGAAACTGGGTCATCTCAATGATGGATTTCGTCATTGGAGTGGCACTCCTTGTCCGTCAATTTACCATTATATGAACACCACACGCCCTCAGATCCAGCTAATATGCATCATCAATTGTCAAGCCAGGGTGATAGTCATGAAAGTCTGGATCACGAGGCCGGATTCTATTCGGTATCACTGGAGTGGGCTCCGGCACGTGAGGGTATGGATTGAGCAGCCCGTTTTTGATCAGCGGGCCATCATCAAGCAATTCGACCTCTACAATGAGGACACCAAGTTGTGGGGCCCGGAAATCTACGGAGAAGCCGGTTGGGTGTCGAGAACCGGGAGTCTGAAAGCCAAGCCATTTCTGAAGCAGGATAGGCGGATCAAGGGCCTGGTGTTGGACAAAATTTACGAATCACTTATTCCTTCGTCCTGGCCTGATCCGATTAATGCAGAGATGAGCGAGCAGGAGTACGACCGGCTTCTGGAGCCCATGTACGAGCTGGAGTGCATGACGCACTGGAAGCGTTTTCTCCTTGAGCTAGACCTCAAAGCTGAAACCGTCACACGTATTGAGCCAAAGGTGAAATGGTGCGAGGGTGAGGATGCTGGCGCATACCCTATTACCCAGGCGACCGGCTCAAGCTCGTTGTTCACCGACGGCGACCTTACGAAACCATATCAGCCTGGCGATTTTCCTGGGTTCACGATTAATCTTTCGGCCACCCTCTGATCGGTACGAATAGGAAGGCCCGCAAGTGGGGCGGGCCTGCAGGGTGCGGCGTGCCAGCGTAGCTCCCCAAGCTACAAATGTCGCTTATCGCTGGGGGATTGCCTGATCAATCTGTTACCGGCTCACCTTCAATCGGGATGAAACCTTTCATCACGTGATAAGTTGAACCAATCATCCGGCCAACAATTTTATTCGTGTTTTCAATGCTGTAGCCATTGAAGTACTGGAACTTGCATTGCTTGACGCGATCCTTTGAATGGATACGGTAAATGCAGTGAGCAACAGCGTAGGCGTTCTGGAACTGCTCCTCGGTCAAACAGGCCTTGTAGCCGTGGTGCTGATGCTCTTCATCGATAACTTCAGAGGTGTGGCTGATATCGCTAAGGAACTCATCCAGTGCAGGTTTCTGCTGGTTGGAGCAGAGCAAGACATAGTTGTATTTGGGCGCGTAGAACTTACCAGCGTAGGCATACGCTTTGTGGTACTCGTCCGTCATCAACTGTGCGAGAGGCTGCTCATTTCGCTCCCGAGCGCACCAGGCAATCAGCCCAACCGTGCCGAATTCGTCGAACATTTCGACCAGCTCGGAGGTGTCACGCAAATCGAATTCAGTGAAGTCAGAGCAGGCGTAGTAGAAGGTATCGTTGCAGTTTACGGCAAAGCCCAGATGCCGATCCTTGTACTTACTGCTTTGAAGCTCCTCGGGATTGCTGCCAACGTACATGAACACATGGTCTCTTGCGATCAGGTACAGAAGGCGCTGGTAATCCTCGATGGTTTTCAACTCGGCGATGCGTTCTGGGCTTTCCATGTAATTTTTCCTAGATTTTTTGGGTGCAAGCTTCCAACCGGCTTGCGGGCTGTGGTGACGAGAAAGCCTATGCGGAGTGCTTGAAGCCGGGCTGCCCAGTCTTGTCGTGACATTCTGTCAATTTATGAGTAAAAATCAAATTGATTTTTCAGGTCGATCTGATAAATTTCAACCCAGGCCCGTTTCCGCCTGCAGCTCGCCCCGTACCTGGGATGGCGAAGGAAACGTATCAAAACCCACATCGAATTCGGTCTTCAGCCAGCGATTGGGCAACGCGAGCACTCATCAGATACCGCTGGCACCTGGAGCATCCGAATGCAAAACGATTACGTTTCTGTGGCGAAAACGCACGCCTCGCTTTTGGTCGAAAGCCTCAAGGAGCAGGGGATTTTGTTGCAGAAGTCTCAAGCGCTCGAAATCATTTCGAACCTGCACAGCCGCACGGATTGGAATCGGCTGAGGGCTCGCCTGACTCGACTCGGTCATTCCAAAGCGGCTCATGGCGCAGTCGCAGATCAGCCGGCAAAGGCTTTCTTCCTATTTGGCGAAGAAGGAAGTGGCAAAACCGACGCTTTGAAAACATTGTTCGAGATTGAGTTTGTTGATGGCGAAACAGCACCAATCATGATCAGTGTTGCGGGTAATGGCCACATTACTGATGGTGGTCAGGATGAGTTTTTCAAAAAATGTGAAAGAATAACGCTGATGTACGACGAGGATGGCATCACTGACGTCGACAAGAAAAATCGCTCAGCTCCGATCAATATGTCTGGCGGATTGCTAGTAAATCTTGTCTCTACTGTTAAGGGAAGTAGGCAAGGAGCTGGCAATGCTCTGGCTCAGTTCCTGATTGGATATGAAAGCTATATCTTGATTAGTGGATTAAGAAAATTTGGTTCTTTGCTAATTGATGATTATGACCAGATTGAGAAATCTGAGCGATTAGAGGTTGGCTTAGCAGCCAGTAAATTTGCAAGTTCTGGTAAACATTTTAGGCGCCTTGTTTTTGCGGCAAAGAACGTTATAAATAAGGGTGACTGCTGCCCTCCTGGCATGGACTTTATGTTTTATGTTGCCGACAACCACCCTAATATCTTCGGTTATGACAACAAGTACGTAGCACATTCAGGTGGCCGTACCTGGATGTCTGAGTGTCTGAGTGACGATCAGATTGTGAAGGACGTTTATATGCGGTCACGGGAGAAATCTAAGCACAATGGACATTCGAATGGAGACTCCAGGGTTCTCTACCTACCAGCTAAGTCGTTATGGTTTAACGACCTGAGAGCTTCGCTGGTCTCTTGATTAACCGCTGAGGGTGGTGTGGCTTCTCCACTTGAGCGGGCGAGGCCTCACCTATACCTGCAGGCGGTATTTTCGATGCTATCAAGTAGGTCATCAGACGGTTTGAGCTTTCGCTGGGTGGCGACAATCTGGAAAAATGACGGGCAATAACATATGCTATGAATTGACAGATTGGATGTGTTTGGATACCTTCCTGGGCCCAAGTCCATCACCGTAGGAGCTTCCAAATGCAAGGCCGTCCCGTCTCTCCAGCTGAGAAGCTGCTGCATGATCGCATCGCTCAGATGGGTTGTGTAGCCTGCCGGCAAGACGGAAAGCTGAACACCTGGGTGAGCATTCACCACGTGCACGGCAGGACGAAGCCTGGCGCCCACATGCAGGTGCTACCGCTGTGCGCAGGGCATCACGTCGGTGACGGTACCGATACCATTTCCGTGCACCCCTGGAAGAAGCGTTTCGAAGAACGGTATGGCAAACAGGATGACCTTGTGGCCGCCCAATGGGCAGAGCTTGGGGTTGAGTATGTCATGCCTGAGCGTAAAGCAAAGCCGATCAATCGAGAGGCAAAGCGTAAAGCTCCAGCAGCAGAGAGTAAACCTGTCAGGCAGATCCAACGAGCTCCTCGTGTGAAGCCGGAAAAGCCTGTGAAAGCCGAAAGGCCAGCACAGCTTTCGAATCTTACAAAGCCTGATAGCCCCGCGAAAATTGCAACGCCCTCACGTCCTTTGCAGTCAGAAGGACAGAAGATCCCCACAGCCAAGAAACAACCCAAAACGCCCCAGCAACTCGCTTACGAGGCTGATCAAAAGGCTAGGCAGAAGCAATTCCGGGATGAGCGAAAGCCCGACATTAAAGCTCAAGCCAAGGAGTTCCGGAAGGCTCGAAAAGCTGAGTATCTTGAAGCCAACCAGGATCAGATCGCTGAGCAAAAGCAGAAGGCCAAAGATTACAGAAAGCAATTCATGGCTGACCTTGCTGAGAGAAGAAAGGCCAGCTGATATGCCGTCCTTATGATGCGTTCAAAGGGAGTAGAGTATGAGAGTTGAGACCATTAGCTACATGAAACGCCACGCAGCCGATCTTGAGATCTCCGAGCCTATGGTGGTGACAAAGAACGGCGTTCCTGTGTATGTCGTTGAGTCTTACGCTGAGCGGAAGGCTAGGGATGAAAGCATTGCCCTGATCAAGCTGCTGTCGATCAGCTCCCGTGAGTATGCTCAGGGTAAGCACATCTCAGCCGACGAACTGAAAGCGCGGCTCTCTAGAACCTAACTGTAAGGCGTGGAGCAAATGACGGTATCAGTGACTTCCACAGCCTGCAGATTCTTCGCAGGTTCATTGCTGCTCGACGCAATCGATGTCCGTTTTGACTTCGAGAAATCTAGAGTCCTTGATGACGAAGACACATATCAGCGCTCATTAGCTTCTGCTGAACAACTGGGGCGAGACAGCTTCGCTGCCGGCCACCCTTGTGTGACACCGGTATTGCTCGCATCTGCTCGTGACCTGAAGAGATCGTGGGGCTTCGGTTGGAGGTCAGCCGAGCTGGCTGCATCTGGCGCCAAGAGCGGGTATGTCATCGTGTATGCAGATCATCCTAAGCTTGGTCGCCTTTACTGGAGCTATTGCTCAGGGGCGGACACGAACAGCGCAGATTACTACGGGTTCACACGCGATCATGAGTATGCCTCGCGAGTCAAAAATGGCTGGAGGACAGACGAGAATTTGTGGAGTGGCCTGGACGACGGTCTTCACGCTTACCAGGCTCAAAGGTTTCTGTCATTCGTCTTCGACAGCCGAAATGAAGATGCAGAGTTCACCGAAGGTTGTGATGAGGGCGCTGACACCTACTACGATCTGACTGGCACGTTAGCCGCCCTCCAGACCAGGAGTGGTCAAACTGCAGATGAATTTGTCAGGTGGCTGCACTGTGCGACATGGTCGGATTTGCAGGTGCAGGAATAGGTTTTCTTCACTTCCGCGCTTGCGGAAAAGGCCTCGCTTGACCGTGCAATAACACATCCGTCCGAATCACTTCCGCTGATGCGGAAAGTCACACCAAGCACGCTCACCCCGGAAGTACAAGGCCAACGCGCCTCGATTTCTATTTCCCGCTTGAACCCTTCGTCCGAACCACTTCCGCGTTAACGGAAAACATCCTGTGTGTGCAGGCAAGGATGGTTTAACCCATTCGACTCAATGACTTCGCCAGAATCACCCCAACGAGGGAAGCAAGCTCTACAACGGTCATCTCATTACTGATTTGAATAACTTTCGCATACCGCGAAAACTGTGGTCTGGGTCGACCTACACCCCGACGGAAATCGGGAAATTTATTCCGTGCTGCGACTTACATTCTTTGAGCAGGTTGTGCGAAACACCCCGGCCTCAGGCCGGGATCAGTAGGCTTGCATCTGCGAAACGAACCGGCTTGGATACACCCACGCGGCTGCATGGCTGGCGACCTGGCACGAACGTGAATCCGCTATGGGTACCCCTGGTGCTGATATTGAATCACCCCTGTATCCAGGGAAATCGCGCAAAATGACTTACCTAAGACACGATTGTCCGAAGAACTCCCGCAAGCGCACGAACTGGAGAGCTTAAGGGGACAACCCCATCTAGTCCAGCTTGATCAGCGTTACCTGGCGATCCCGATACCTTTTGTCTTTGCCAAACTGAAGTGGAACGTCGTTGATGATCAAAGCCTCGCCATCGTGCACACCCTGGAGCACCTTGAACGATGCGCCACGCTTTTTGCCCTCGGCGATTTTTTCAGCCGCCTGTATGGCCAGATCTTCGGAACTGTGTACGCCCTGGAAAATGAATTCCGTGGGCACGCAGTTTTTGCGTCCTAGGTAGAGATCCCACACTGGCATCATCAAGGCTTGTGCGACCTCACTGATCATGTCCTCCGGCGCCTTCAAGATCACCGCGTAGGCCATATCTTGAAGGTAGTACCGGTAGGTCATCTTGCTCCCGCCGCCGACTGCTCTTTTGCCCTCGCTGGTTTTGGGAACAAACAGCGACTCCCACGGGTCGAGCGGGTCGTATCCGCTACCAACCATATGGAAGTCAGCTAGCGTTGGGAGCCGTTGAAGCGGTTTCCCGGCGAAGTCCTTGCGGGTGTAGGCGACGACCTGCATATCGACGTCGGCCCAATTCCTCAGCCATTCAACCTCCGGGCCGCCAGCACCCCTGGCGCAGCAGAAGAGACCAAACAACCCCGACTTGGTCGGGAAGTCCAGGCTGTCCCTGCGCCCGAATTTCGAGTCATGCCCCCACGATTGCAGGGGCGCCTCAAGCCAGACTAGAAGGTACTGTTCGTGCATAACCTGGCTCACCTGACGCTGGTTTTGAGAGCGGCGATCAGATCATCGATGCTGAAGTCATCATCAACACCCCAGTCATAGCTGGCCAACTTGCCAAACAGAGAGCCGGCGAGTTTCTCTTTCTTGCTCAGGTAGCTGGTCAATTCATCGATACTCGGCTGCAGGAAGCCGCCATCTCTCGCTTTCACGGCAGTTTCAAAGGGCACCTGCAGGCGTTGGCCTTTACGCACCATGACGCGAGCGAATTCCCATGGGCTGGCACCGGATTGAGTCGTTTGACGAGCGTTAGGGACGGCAACAAACAGAGCCTTAGTGAATGCCTCGATAGCGAGTTCAAGGTCTTCGCCGTCCATGACCATGGACAGTGCGCCGAGATCGAGGCTGATGTAGCGGTAATAGGTAGCCGAGTTGAACTCGTTGGTACCCATGTGGGACGAGCCCTGTTCCTCGTCGCCGACCTGGCGGTCATCAAGCGCCGTGAAGAAGTCGAGATCATTGGATACGCGGTGCGTGGAGATAGCATGGGAGAATGACGAGGCAGCCTCACAATTCATCTCCGTCACTTTCGCAACCATTCGCCCAAAGAGAGCGATATCAAGGCTGTCGATGGATGGGTCGAGCGCTTTCTTGGCAATTTTACCGAGATCTTTGTCTTTGAGGCTGTCAGCGGCAAAATCCAGCGATTTAGCGTATTCGGCAAAAGCCCTGGCCTCGGTATCACTGATGAACAGCAGGGTGTTGTCAGCGAGCAATTCGCTGATTTTGCTGCCACAGGCGGCAGCTTGCTCTGCTGTAGCCCCGGCGTTTTGGCAGGCCTTGGTAAAGATCTCTGCAGATTTCTTGGTGCGGCTGCTCAGCCTAATCCCAAATTGGGGGAGTGCCAGGCGAACTTGACGTTTCCAGCATTGCGAGCTGACACGCGCACGGGTAGAGCCACCGATCACGGCAGTCTTTGGCGCACCGACGTCATCGCGATTCAAGCAGGTAACCGGGAAGGACTGCAGGATATGAAATTCGATGCGGGTGCTGGTCAGGGACTTCGACATGAGCTGTTTCTCTATTAGGAAAACGGGTTTTCGATGACAGGAACGATCTGTAACAAGCCACAGCCAAAGGCCTTGCCACGACCGATGCCGCTAGTGAAGCTTCTGCGGAAGTCTTCCTGATTCGTGATGTGCAAGCGGCCTTGAACATGAGCCCTTGCTAAGGTGATCGGGTTCTTCTGTTTGCTCTGGAATTTTACGATTTCCATTGTACTGACCTGAAACGACTCAGGATCAATCCGGAAACCCCACTTCTGAGCACGTTCATCGAACCAATTGCCGATCAGATGTCTTCTGACCGGAATGACCTTCCGGGACTGATTCTCCTGGCGGGTAGGGTTGACGATCACGTTGAAGTTGTACGTCTGATAGCCAAGGAAATCGTCACCGACTTCCTTGCTGTTCACCACGCCGTATTTGCCGTCCACTGCTGGCGCTGGGGGTCGGTCAGAAAGGAGCAGGATACGCCGATTCTGAGGGTCGCCGCCCATATCCGCGTAGAGGATACCACTCGACTTCCCGTCGGCTTTTTCCTCGTCCGTGCGGACGTCCTCAAAGAGGCTGTAGACCACACGGTGGATCGAATAAGCGTCGGTGATCGAGAGCGCGGCCATGTCATTGCGGGTAAGGGTGAGGGCGCTGGCAATTATTGCCATATTATTGAGTCTCTTCTTTCGGTCTGGACGTGCTGTAGAACTCTTGAGCCCACTGGGCCTTAACCTGTTCAGGATCGTGTGGGAATCGCCTGATTTGGCCTACAAGACGCACGTAGTCGAGGGGTTGGCTGGTGCGGCTTGAGATTAGTGAGAACAAGGGCCGTAGGATCATGCAGACTTCAGTTATTTCGCTGCAGGCAAGCAATCGGCGAATTCGGGTTTTGGCCGGATTGCTCTGGTTACCGTCTGGGTAGCACTGGGCGATTGCCTTGCCCAAGGACACCTTGCCATTGGCGTCTGGCTTTGACCTGGCAATCGCTGCGCCGACCGTGACGTAGGGGAGGCGGCTATCCTCGAATTCCAGATTGATTCCGAACGTGGCCAGGTAATCCCAGCTCATGTACTCGGTAGATGGGTTGTCTGACTTTTTCAGCGCAGAGGCCACACCCTTGTCGACGGCACAGCGACGAATCACACTGTGAACGAAATGCCCGTCAGAGGAGATCTTCGTCACCTTTTGCTCATTAGCCATTTGTTTTAGGACTCCACTTTCAAGTACTTGCCAGCATGAGGACGATGCTTAGCCCATGCATCGATCTGTTTTGCTGTCGTGCTCGGGCACGTCTGGTCGTAAGCTTTATGCAGGTGGGCAGCGAAGCGCCGGCGCAGATCAACACGTTTCTGCTCCTGCTGCTCACCCGCATCGCAGTTCAGGACGAGGCCCTGGAAATCACGTTCACAGAGCTGCCAGAACAGGTTTGTTGCCCTGGCTGCATGACCATCGCCGGCACCTTTCATCTCGGCGAAGTAGCCGCTCACGCGTCCGTAGAGGATCTTGGCCAAGTCAGCCAGGCCGTCCATTTCCGCCTTCAATCGACGGAACCAGTTCTCACCCAGGATTTGCCTCTCCAGCCAAACGACTGACTCCACAAAATCATCGGTACCAGAGGTATATTGTTCGCCAGCATTGCTGCTGACACGCAAGCCACCCGACCATACGGCAAACGTCTTGGCATGATCGAGGCGCTGCAAGGCAACCCGCACTTGGAGGTTCTGGAATCCGGAGCTGGCCGTATGATCGAGGAAGCTAAGCAGGGATGTCAGCTCACGCCAAGGACGCTTGTCCGGGTTTGCCCACAATACCTTGAGATCTTTTCCAGAATTGTTCATGGCTACCGTTGGGTCGACCATACCTTCCTTGTAGCTGTTGTGGCGCAATCCTTCTGAGTAGTGCAGGCCGGTATCGGTCAGTAGGCAGAATCGACAGAGCGGCACCAAACGACCCATCAGTGATGATTTCAATGTGGCAGCGGCCTGGCAGTCCTCGCCGGAGGGCATTAGCTCCCAGGGGGCTACGCCGAGGCCTTGGGCAAACATATTGCTCTTGGCTATCTGCCGGTGCGTGAGCAGGTTCAGCCACAAGGTGCTAAGCAAGTTTTCGGCAACCACGAAGCTGTGCAAATAGCCCATGAAGCCTATTGCGGGGCCTGGCCTGCTGCTGGCCGGCTTGCCCTTGGGATTAAGCTTGCCGGTATAGCCCGCTGAGAGGGTAACGCTGTTGTCTGTTTTCTTACCACCGAGGGCCATCGACATTTGAGTAATCAGGACACGGGCTTTATCCGCATCATCAATTGTCCGAGGGATCTGTGAGTGACTGAGGATCGTGGTGTTGCCCGAGGATACACCCAGGCAGACAGCACCGTAGGATTGCTCGTTCGCTGCAGATATAGCGGGCACCTGCAGAAATGGCTGTTCCCCAAAGAGGTAGAAGCGGTCATGCCACTTGTTCAGGTATTCCAGACACTGCTCGGCCAGGCCATGGGCGCCCAGTGAGCACCACTGTGTTTCGTCCTGGGGAGTGCTGGCGGCCTGCGCGATGGCCAAAAGCAGTTTCATCAGGGTAATTTTTTCAACTGGGCTGCCGCCCAACTGGCGGTATCCAGGGTTCTCGAAAATCTGACGCAGGCTGACCATGCCAGTATCAACGACAGGGATCCACGGCTCGTCAATCAAGTTGAAGCGGTTGCTCATGGTCTTCGTTCCTTATCCTATGCCTTGACCACCTGGTAGCCCAGGTCTGATCTATAAGTGAGGCGGTGTTTTTCGTGCGCGTCGCCGCCTGCAAAACCCTTGATATCCCCATAGCCAAAGACCAGCCCGACACGAATGAGGGCCTCATCGTGACTGGCATCGCCGAGGTAAAAGCAGTTGTTGAATCCATACTCTTTGAGGAGGTTGATGCCCAATGGGGAGGGAGCTTCACTGATCTTCACCTTCACCACCTGGCGCATCAGCTTTGCGCTAATGCGGCGCCATTCTGGCTTGCCAAGGGCATAGTAAGAGGTCGGCACAAGAACCACCTCTCCATTGAGCAGGGTGATCTCGGTACGACGATTATCTGGGTCTTTCACGGCGGACTTTATGAGCAAGACCTGAATGGTGTCATCTTCGCTGTAACGGGTTTGTGCCTTATCCTCAGGCAGCGTTACGCCCGAATCAGCAACGGTCAGGCGAGCGAGCTGGCGCAGCGCTTTCCTTCCGATCTTGTTCTTTGTTCCATTGTCGAGATCATACAGCCAGCTGCTCATCTGGCCGGACTCTTCACGCTGCACATAGGTGCGCTCAATCAGGCCGCGAATGTCGCTCGGCAGCCTGACTCGCCTCGCTGCCTGCCAGACCTCAAGGCTCCGGCAGAGAACGTAAGGGCTGTAAACATGGGCAGATCGACCGAATGCTTGCTCAGGATCCCAGATCGCCTTGTCCAGTGCTGGCGCGAGCAACCAGGCGTCACACCTGGCTGCTGCCGGGCGCGGAGTATTTTCGTGGCGCCACAGACGTCCAATCCGCTGGAGGAGCATGTCGGTAGGGGCAAAGCGGCTAACCAGGAAGTCGGCATCAATGTCGATGGATTGCTCGAGCACCTGAGTACCTACCAGGATTCGGCCTTGTTCAGTCCGTGCCGACCAGCCTGATTTACCGAAGAGCTCAACCCAATGTTTTTCGGCGGCATCGCGGTCATCGAGGGTTAATTTTGAGTGCAAAAGACCGCAGGTGATACCGTGCTCATGCCCTTGCGCCAGGAAATCCAAATAGCGTTTTTGCGCTTCAGCAATTGTGTTCTCGATCCATAGGACTTGCTGGCCAGCCGCAGCACGTTTGATTGCCTCGTCTACTGCAAAATCATCTTTGCGCACCAGCTTCACCGAAACCTTGTGGGTGTCAGGAACATCGACAGCATGCTCTTGAGCTGGCTGGTTCAGTGGTGCAGAAGTGATGAGAGGGTAGGCGTCACAATGCAACTGACAACCCATGATCTGTTCTCGGCGATCCTTGTTCAGCGTGGCGCTGAGGATGATCACTGTGCAGTGCAAATCCCTCAGCAGGTTCACGAGCGCGTCGAGCAACGTGCCGGTGTACGAATCGTAGGTATGAACCTCGTCCAGGATCACGACCTTGCCAGCCAGGCCATAGGCGCGTACGAAGCCATGCTTAACGTTCATCGCAGCCATCAAGGCCTGATCCAGGGTACCTACCGCAAACGGCGCCAGCAGGCCGCGTTTGGACTGATTGAACCACGACCCGCCTGGCCGACCTTCTTCACCCAAATCTGCACTCTCAAGCAGTCCTGCGCTGCCGTGGAGCAGCAGTGAACGATGCCGGCAGTCGTCAGCCAGCACATCCTTCAGGAACTCGTTGAACCGGTCGAAAATCTTGTTCGAAGTCAGCTGGGTCGGCAGGGCAAAGTAGATACCGGAAGCAGTGCCGGCATCGAGCATGCGATAGGCGGCGTAAAGTGCAGCCTCCGTTTTTCCCATGCCCATCTGACCTTCAAGGATGTAGACGCCTGGCCCGGTTACTTGGTCGATGAGCAGCTGTTGGGCACCGCGAGGGCTAAAACCGAACACCTGCTCGAAAGACAGGCCGGGCTTGTAGGTTGCCGGAATGAATCCCGCCTCATCAATGGCAAGTGCTACGTTGTTTGCCCAAGGCAGCGCGGGATTCTCAAATACCGAGCCTGAGCCAACCCAGTCAGAGACCGTGGTTAGCCCTGCGACCAGGCGAGCCTGAGCATCATTTTTGATGGTTGGCCAACCCGTACCCAGCGCCTGCTTGAGGATATCCAGTAGTTTGATGCGCTCATTGAACCAAGGCTCGCCACCAAAGCACTCAGCATTGCCAGAGAGACCGGAAACGTTTGGAGAGAAACCGTGGTGCTGGCCCAGAACCTCAGGCACAAAGAGGGGAGCCCCGAGGTCTTTTGCCATAACCTGACTTACGCCGGCGTGACCGCCCCAGTCATTCTCAAGCTCAGGGTCGATATCCAGTCGTGCACGCAAACTGTGATCGTGGACGGTGAACTTGCGGCGCAGCTTCTCGACGAAGAATGGGCTCACCTTGCCGATATCGTGTGCGGCAGCTGCAAGCGAAGCCCCTTTCGGGAAGAGCTGGCCTTGCAGGGCTTTTGGGTACCTCGAGATAAGCGCCCTGGCGACCATGCCAACGATTTGGCAATGATCGAGCACACTGCGACCACAGGCAATCGAGCCATTGGGTAGCGTGAAGGTTTTGGCGGGGCATTTGTCGAAGCCAATCACAGGATGGTCGGCGGATTTGCGAGATTTCAGCATGGTACGAAATGACGAACCTTCAGCAGGTGGCGGAGTGTGTATTCCAAAACATGATCGATCCGTCAATTCATTTCATATGTTACAGATCTCAAAGCAGAAAGAAACCCCTAATTTGATAGAAAAATGAATGGATTGACGCTGAAGAAATGCCAACAAGTGCCGATCTGCTCTCAACGGCATGCGCTATTGGCCAGGGGCCAAAGATCACTGACAGGGAGCCTGATACATTTCAGGTGAGTTGAAGCGAGCCAATTTCCCGTCATGAGAGTTCTATCGATGTCCCTGCAAAAATCCCTGAGAGCTCAGATTCTCTCAATGCTCAGCGGCGGCTTGGTGGTGATGCTGCTGATCGCCATTACCTCCTTCTTCTTCCTCTCCGACGCGGTCAAGAACTATCGCAGCTTGATCGATGGCCCACTGCAAGCCTCACAGCGCATCGATGAGGCAAATCTTCAATTCAAGATCCAGGTGCAGGAATGGAAAAACGTCCTGATCAGGGGAAAGCGCCCGGAGGAACAGGCCAAATATTGGCGACAATTCGAAGAAAGGCAGCGAGACGTTCAGCGCATCCTTGGCGAGCTTGCGGATGACGCCTGGCTTGATGGTGACCTGGATGTCCGGGTGAGGGAGCTGCGTGAATCCCATCGCCAGTTGGGCGCTGCCTATCAAAAAGGCTACGACGCTTTCATCGTATCTGGTGCAGACCCTATTGCCGGCGACGCCGCTGTGAACGGTGTAGATCGGAGCGTCAGTGAAGGAATGAGTACGCTGGTGGTTGATCTACACGAGATCGGTAAGCAGCAATCAAAACTGTTTGATGACGAAGCTAATCAAACTGTCTTCATGGGCTTGCTCGTCATGGTTTTGTCTGGAGTGCTTATAGGACTGGTTAGCCTCTGGTTGGTCAATCGCACCCTGGTTGACCCAATCAGAGGTCTGATCGACTATGTCGCGCAGTTGAGCCAAGGTCGTCTGGCAGCGCGTGTGACCAACCTGCGCCAGGATGAGCTTGGCCGGCTGGCCGTTGCTGCAAACACGTTGCGCGACTTCCTGGAGGACACCTTCAGCCGGCTGCAGAGCAATGCCACTGAACTTGACCGAGCCAGCGCCGAACTCAATGGTATCGCCAAGCTGATGAGTGAGGGTACCAACAACCAGTTCGAGCGCACCGACCAGGTGGCTACCGCCATGCACGAAATGGAGTCTACCGCCCAGGAGGTTGCCCGACATGCTGCAGATGCAGCGCGAGCAGCAGACAATGCAGATCTTTCGGCGCAGAAGGGTACGCAAGTGATGGAAAGCACCATCCAGACGATTACCCAGATGCGCACAGAGATTGGCAATACTGCGACGGTGATCCGCCGCCTTGAGGCCGATAGCGGGCGTATAGGCAAGGTGCTGGAGGTCATCAAGGGGATTGCTGATCAGACCAACTTGCTGGCGCTGAACGCCGCCATTGAAGCCGCCCGTGCAGGCGAAGCTGGGCGAGGTTTCGCTGTGGTCGCCGACGAGGTTCGCAACCTGGCGCAGCGCACTGCCGCTTCGATCAGTGAAATCAACCAGATCATCCAAACGGTGCAGACCGGGGCACTGGACGCTGCCACGGCCATCGAGAGCGGTCAGTCACGCAGTGATGAGAGCGTAGAGCAGGTGACCAGCGCCGGCGCAATGCTTGAACAAATCACCGATGCTGTTGAAGCGATCCGGGACATGAACCGTCAGATTGCCACGGCGGCGGAAGAACAGACGTCGGTGGCGGAAGACATTTCCAGGAACCTCACAGAGATCACCTCTATCGCGACAACCAACCAGGACAATGTAGCACGCACTGAAACAGCCAGCCGTGACCTTCACGGTTTATCTAGGCAGCTCAACGAAGTGACCGCAAAGCTGGGTGGTTAACGGCTGAAATCGCTTTCCAGTACTAGGAATATCAAGGAGATGCTACTGGACAATACACAGCATCTTCTTGACACTGAAGATCTCTTACCACATACGCAGGAGGCACTTCATGCGGACTACGACTGCCAAGGAGATACCTTCTGCGATTTTGCAGGCAGACAGTTACTGGAAGGAATTTTGGGAGGCAGGCGTCATCAGTCTCCAAGAAGCGGAGAGACGAGCTCTGGGCTCATTGCACTTGAAGGAGTTGTATGCGTCTGACCCGTGGTATGCCAAAAAAGCTGCTCGAAACCCTTCCTTCTGGAGCAAATTCTACGCAAGTCGGATCAATTTTTAGGCAAGTCTGCGTTAATCACGATAAGTCTCACATCTAGCCAGGGGTAACTGCCTGTTCTGGCACTTCATGTTGAAAATCCTCCCTGCGCAATACCATAATAAATCATGCATATGTTATGAGCGTGGTTTGTAGAAGCCAGGTTCAGGTTGACGTCGCAGCAGTAACGGCGTTGGAAAAATTATTAAAAGGGTGAGCAATGCCTAACAACACCACCAGTACTCAATCCATCAACGAGCAGATTATGACGCTCAATTTTCTGGTGATGAAGCATATTTGCGAAGTCCTGATCCCGGAATATCTGCTAGATCCCGCCATTGCAAGCCAAACTATAATGGAGATCCTAGGAAAGGATCAGGAACTCGACGATGATGAAGAACGATTTATCAGGACGTTTCTAAGGGCGACAGGGTTCGAGACTTATGAGCCACATGATGGGGTATTGTTTATAGCTCCATTACCGAACCCAACAATTTATGACGTTGTAATCGGATTAAAAACTTGGTGGGAAGCCTATTCAAATATATGTAAGGATCAATCTATTGCTCACTCACCGATGGATGCGATTTTTGCATGCTACGGTGAGAAAGCGCAGGGGACGCATTCGGCTTCTGATATTTCGTATGAGTGCTTCGATACAGTGATTTCAGCCATGTGCGGGGAAAAATTTACCTCTGTGTGGAACAAGATTACAAAAAACCCATTTCTTGATTATGTTGCACCCGGTAAACGACCAAACGCGTATAGTGTTGATGTGATGCTTTTTAAGAAAGACACCTATTGCCATATCAGCGACACCGACTTGCCTGCCGAGAACTTCTATTTGCAAATGCAATTGGTTACAGCAAGCCCTTCTGTAATTGGTAAAAATTTGTCTCGCCTGGTCGGTTTGATGGCAACATCTCTAGTTCAGGGTGGATTTTCATCTTCACATTGCGTCACTGATCTAATTATTTGCAAAAATCGGCAGAGGTTCATAAAAATACCGGTAAAGCTCAATCCATTGAGAACCGATGGCACTGAGTTTGGTGAAGATTTTGAGGAAAATAATAAAGAATGGCAGCGTGGCTATGAGTTAGATTTCAGTCGTCTTGAGGTGATTCGAAGCAATGAATTCCTGCTCAAGAGTATTTCGGATGCACTGCCCGAGAAAGACAGATACCCCTTCCTCGGGTCACATTTCTCGGCAGACCTAGGGTTTTAACTCTCAATCCAAAAAGAAAAAAGGCCCCGAAAGGGGCCTTCTCATTGGTGTAAGCCTAGTATAGCTAACAGGCCTTTCGGCCTGCCTTCCCATCAGTAGGAAGTTGACTCGTCGGTAGTGATATCGTCTGGCAGCTTCATGCCGAGGTTCAACAGGCGATAGTCGCCTGGCGTACCTGATGCAGAACCGATGGATGTGTCCAGAGCTACCGCTTCTGTTTTTACCTTGGTGGCGGTACTGATGGACGCCACGATCTCTCTGGTGTGCTCGAGCTCAGGCTTCACAACTGGCTTTCTAGAGGTGATCTCGAAGTTTCCTGGCACGACCGACAGGTCGTAGTTGGCGCCAGCGCTTAGGTTACCCTTATTGATGGCGTAGTCGCCTGCAGTTTCGCCAGCCTCGCGACCCAGGGTGCCAGTGATGGCATCATCACCAAACAGCGTGCCTCCCGTCAGACTCCAGTTCAGATTGCCGTCCAGTGCTCCTTCGACTTTCGAGGCATTACCAGCGCTAACGACCAGGCTAGCCTTTGCGATGTCAGCATTCGCAGTGGTGCTCGTGTTGAAGTTGTAGTTGGCTGCGTCTTTCCCGCCGAGAGTGATGCCACCCACAGTTACGGTTTTGCCAATGCCGGCGTTTTTGTCTCCAAAATGAGCGTCAGCATTGATCTCCAGGACGTCGCCAGCCACACGGTCGTCTCGCAGGCTTACGGCAGCGCTGTTTGAGCCGTCATATACCTTGCTGTCAGCCAGGGCAGAGATGTTTAGGTTAGCCTTGGCAATGTCAGCAATGGCTGTCGTGCTGGTGTTGAAGGTGTAGTTGTCGGCATCAGTGCCGGCCAAGGTGATTCCGTTGACGGTCACGACCTTACCGTTTCCAGCATTTTTGTCACTGAAGGCAGCAGATCCGCCGATAGCCAGGTCATCGCCAGCGATACGATCATCCGAGAGATCTACAGAGGCATCCGTTTTTCCATCATACGTTTTTCCAGAGGCGACCGCAGAGATCTGCAGGTTGGCTTTAGCGATATCTGCGGTCGTCATGGCGGTTTCGTTCCAGACGTAGTTGTCAGCGTCATTGCCCGTCACGCTCAGCCCGGCAGTGACCTGCTTGTTGCTGCCGGCGTTTTTGTCGCTGAAGTTTGCCGAGTAATCAATGGCCAGATCGTCACCGGCCACACGATTGTCAGTGAGGGCAACATCCGCCTTGCTCGATCCATCGTAAACGCGGTCAACGCCGCTCACGCTGATAATCAGGTTTGCTTTGTCGATGTTCGCAGTCGTGGTTGTCTGGGTGTTGAAGGTGTAGTTGCTGGCGTCAGCGCCGGCCAGGGTGATCCCATCGACAGTCACCATCTTGCTGGCGCCAGCGTTCTTGTCGCTGAAGCTCGAAGAGGCATTGATCACCAGGTCATCGCCGTTGATGCGGTTGTCAGAAAGGATTACCGAAGCATTGGTATTCCCGTCATAGGTCTTTCCAGACGCTACAGCAGAGATGTCCAGGGCGGCTTTTGCGATGTCGGCGGTCGTTGTGGCGGCATTATTCCACACGTAGTTCTGAGCGTCTGTTCCTGTCACGTTCATACCAGTCGCGGTTACCAGCTTTCCGGTACCGGCGTTCTTGTCAATGAAGCGCGCGTCGGCAAAGCTCAGATTCAGGTGATCGCCAAGGACGCGATCATCGTTGAGGCCGACGACTGCAGCCGCCGATCCGTCATAAATCTTGTCGACGCCGCTGGCGGAGATGTGTAGATCAGCTTTGTTGATGGTGGCGATGGTCGTTGTCGGAGCCTGGATATCATAGTTCTGTGCGTCGTCGCCTGATACGACGAAACCGTCGACGTTCACGACCTTTCCGGCACCAGCATTTTTGTCAGCAAATGCGGCGTTGTAGGCGAATGTGAGGTCATCACCAGCAATTCGGTCGTCAGATAGAGTCACGTCAGCGTCTGTGGAGCCGTTGTACGTCCTGTCCACGCCAGAGGCAGAAATCGTGAGGGTGGCTTTGTCGATGTCCGCCGTCACAGAAGCAGGGGCGAGCACATCATAGTTTTGAGCATCGGCGCCGGTGATGACGATGTCGTCCAAGGTAACGACCTTACCCACGCCCGCGTTCTT
>Ga0213822_1000131_pt1 | contig 75011 bp, 66 predicted proteins | sample MC6MC0908MG_FD_179872 | JGI IMG/M metagenome (GOLD analysis project Ga0213822, IMG submission 179872) | Enriched soil aggregate microbial communities from Iowa State University, Ames, United States - MC6-MC0908-MG | ecosystem: Environmental > Terrestrial > Soil > Unclassified | place: USA: Iowa... | reverse complement strand
TTGGCTCCTGTAGATGATCCACAGCTAATTGTATATGTCTCAGTGAAAAAACCTAAGCTGAACAATGAGCTTGGATCTGTACCAGTATCAAAAGTCTTTAATCCAGTTATGTTAAATAGCTTAAAGCACCTTAATATCAACCCAGACGATGTTCAACATGTCAATAAAGTCAGTATTCAGGACTTTACAGGTCAAAGTGCTGAAGCGGTTGAAGTAGAATTAGCCAATGATGGTTTACAACCAATTGTTGTTGGTAGTGGTGGTAAAATTATTGAACAATATCCAACGAACACTCAAAAGCTGGTAAAAGGTAGTTTTGTATTTTTAAAGACAGATGGCGAGGTAACATTGCCTGACTTTACGAATTGGTCATTACGTAATTTACTAGTCTTCAAATCTATGACTGGACTAGAGATGGAAATATTCGGCGAAGGTTTTGTAGCAAGTCAAAGCGTTTCAGCTGGAACCGTCATCACTGATAGTTCCCCGATTGTTGTTAAGCTCAAAACACCTGCTGAAAGCTTTGTACAAGACGTTGAAGCTGCCTCTGAGGGTGAAGTTGAAGAAGTAGAGGATGAATAATACTGAATAGAAGTCCACTTTATTTCATACGTTGTAAAAAACAAGGTGTGATGTCGAATGAAGTGGATTTCTATCCATTCTAAAAAGCGTTTACGTATTTTATATGTGTTGTTTATGTGTGTAGCAGTGGCAATTGTTGTTAGGTTGTTCTTTTTGCAAGTGTTAGATCAAAAAGAATTGACTACTAAGGCAGAGGAGAACTGGGACAGGGAAATTCCATTTGCGAATGAACGAGGGCATATAACAGATCGAGATGGAGAGAGTATTGTAACTAATAAGCTAGCGCCTACTTTATATTTCATGCCTTCACAAAGTGATGATATTGAAGGAGCTGCTGAAAAAATTGCCCAGGTTCTAGAAGTGGATAAAGCAAAGCTATTAGAGAAAATGCAAAAAAAAGCGTACTTAGTGAAACTAGCACCTGAAGGCAAAAATATACCTTATGAAAAAGCAGTAGAATTACAAGGCATGCAAATTGAAGGATTGTATAGTGGTGTTGATTATTCTAGGGATTATCCTTATGGCACTTTATTATCTCGATTTTTAGGTTTTACGGGGTATGATGCCCAAGGATTAGCTGGAATTGAATATGAATATGATAAATTTCTGCAGGCTAATTCTTCTGCTATCCGTCTCTTTACAGATGCCAAAGGTAATAATTTGCCTAATGTTTCAAGTGCTTGGAAAGCAGGAGAGGATGGTGCTACGATCGAGCTAACAATTGACGTTGATGTACAGCAAGTCGTAGAGCGCGAAATATCGCAAGCAATGAAGCGCTATGAAGCTGACCAAGCACTAGCGATTGCGATGAATCCAAACACTGGCGAAATTTTGGCATTAGCCTCTTATCCTACTTTCCACCCAGCGGAATATCAATTAGTAGAGCCAGCCATCTACAATCGAAATTTACCTGTATGGATGACGTATGAGCCCGGTTCTACTTTTAAAATTATTACCCTTAGTGCTGCGTTGGAAGAAAACTTAGTGGATTTGGAGCATGAAACCTTTTATGATCCAGGTTATACGATGGTGGCGGGAGCAAAGCTTCGCTGTTGGAAACGTGAAGGACATGGGCATGAAACCTTTTTAGAGGTGGTTGAGAACTCCTGTAACCCAGGCTTTATAGAATTAGGTCAGCGTCTAGGCAATGAGCGATTACTACAATATATTAAAGACTTTGGTTTTGGAAAAAAGACAGGGTCTAATATAGCTGGTGAAGCATCGGGTATTTTATTTTCTAAGGATGCCTTTGGTCCTGTTGAGCAGGCCACCACTTCATTTGGGCAAGGGGTAGCCGTGACACCTATTCAACAAGTTCAAGCAGTAGCTGCTGCCATAAATGGAGGCAAGCTTTATACGCCATATGTTGTGAAAAAGGTATTTAATCCAAATACAGGTGAAGTCATACAAGAAACGCAACCAGTTGTTAAAAATCAGGTAATTCGTGAAGAAACCTCTGCTAAGGTTCGTGGTGCTTTGGAATCAGTAGTAGCGAATGGTTCAGGTCGACAAGCCTTTCGAGATGGACTGCGAATTGGTGGTAAAACTGGAACAGCGCAAAAAGTTGAAAATGGCCGTTATAAAAGTGGAGAGTACATCGTATCCTTTATTGGCTTTGCACCAGCAGACAATCCGCAAATTGTTGTCTATGTAGCTGTTGACAATCCGAAAAAGACAACCCAGTTTGGTGGTGTTGTAGCAGCACCTATAGTGGGGCAAATTATTGAGGATGTTGCGCCTTTTGTAGGTATTGAAAAATCGAAGGAACAACTGGAAAAGGATTATCGTTATGGTGACCCAATTACTGTGAAGGTACCGAATTTTATTGGTCAAACAAAGGATGATATTGCCAAGCAATTTTATCCATTCCGTATTGAATGGCATGGAGAAGGGACTAAAATTGGTAATCAATTACCTGAAGTGGATAGTGTTATCAAACAAGATGGTACCATTCATTTATATTTGGAGAACTAAAATAACTTTACCTTTAAAAAATGGGAAAGAACCACTATTATTATGAAGGGTAGTAATAATAAAATGAAAGTTAATGCTTTTTTCTTAAAGAAGAAAGTGAAACAAGATTTAAAGGAGATTTTTCAATGAAACTCGCAACAACACTTACCATTTTAGCTCTTGCTTTTATAGTAACAGTTATCCTGGCACCAATTAGTATTCCACTTCTTCGTCGTCTAAAGTTTGGGCAAAGTATTCGAGAAGAGGGACCAAAATCACATATGAAAAAAGCTGGTACACCAACAATGGGGGGAATCATTTTCTTAATATCCATCCTCGTAACAACTGTTGGTGTAGGTAGCTTTTTAGATTTATTAACGACACAGACCGTAGTACTTTTATTAGTATTAGCAGGATTCGGCTTAATAGGTTTATTAGATGATGGTTTAAAGGTTGTATTTAAAAGAAATTTAGGTTTAACCTCTCTTCAAAAATTGATTGGTCAAATTGTTATTGCTATTCTTGCGTATTTCCTTCTACATGTAGGATCGTTTGATACAACGTTAGCTATTCCATTTACGGAGTGGACTATTGATCTAGATGTATTCTATGTAGCCTTTTTAATTTTTTGGTTAGTAGGCTTCTCCAATGCAGTGAATTTGACAGATGGACTAGACGGGCTAGTGGCGGGTACTGCCTCCATTGCCTTTGCAGCATTTGGTGTTATTGCGCTATTCCAAAGTCAGGCAGATATTGCACTATTTTCGTTTGCTGTAACAGGTGCTTTATTAGGCTTTTTATTATTTAATGCAAATCCTGCAAAGGTATTTATGGGGGATACGGGGTCATTAGCATTAGGTGGAGCATTAGCTATGGTATCTGTCTTAGTAAAAGAAGAATTCTTGCTTTTACTAGTTGGCTTAGTGTTTGTGATCGAAACACTTTCCGTTATTTTGCAGGTAGGTAGCTTTAAGCTTCGAAAAAAGCGTATTTTTAAAATGAGCCCTATTCATCATCATTTTGAATTATCCGGTTGGTCAGAATGGAAAGTAGTGCTTGTCTTCTGGTCAACTGCCTTAGCAGTAGCATTAATTGCAGTCTTATCGGAGGCGTTCTAATGAAAAACTATACAGATTTACAACATAAAAAAGTACTTGTGTTAGGTCTAGCAAAAAGTGGTGTGGCCGCTGCTGAAATTTTACATGAGCTTGGTGCATTTGTAACAGTAAATGATTCAAAACCATTTGATGAAAGTCCAGATGCACAAGGGCTCTTACAGAAGGGGATTACAGTTATCTGTGGTCGCCATCCTGAAGATTTACTTGATGAAGGCTTTGAGTTAGTGGTAAAAAATCCAGGTATACCTTATAGCAATCGAATTGTGGCTGATGCCCTTAGTCGAGAGATTCCAGTCTGGACAGAGATTGAGCTAGCTTTTTTAATTAGTGATGCACCATTTATTGGTATAACAGGCTCAAATGGCAAAACAACGACGACAACTTTAATATTCGACATGTTAAGTAACGGAAGTAAAAATCCTTTAATTGCTGGAAATATTGGGACAGTTGCTTGTGGCGTCGCAAAAGAAGCTAATCAAGATGACATCATTGTAACAGAATTGTCTTCTTTCCAATTGATGGGGATTAAAACGTTTAAGCCTAAAATTGCTATTTTGACGAATCTTTATGATGCGCATCTAGACTATCATGGAACATTTAATAACTATGCTGAAGCGAAGTTTGGCGTAACTCGTAATCAAGATGACAGTGATTATTTTATTTATAATGCCGACCAACCGATAGTGGTTGGATATGCAGCACAATCTCATGCACAGAAGATTCCATTCAGTTCGAAGGGGCGTACTGCAAATGGAATTAGTGCAGATGATACAACAATTTATTGGCAAGGTGAACCATACATGGATCGCGCGAACATTGCCTTGCCTGGTAAGCATAATTTAGAAAATATCCTAGCAGCCGTGGCAGCCTGTATTTTAGTTGGATGTGACAAAGAGAAGATGGAAGAGGTTTTAGCGACATTTGGTGGAGTTAGACACCGTACACAATTCGTACGTGAATGGAACGGTCGTAAGATTTACAACGACTCTAAGGCAACCAATTGCTTAGCGACAAAGAGTGCTTTAGATGCTTTCCAAGCTCCTGTCATTTTACTCGCAGGTGGCTTAGATCGTGGACATTCTTTCGAAGAGCTTCGCCCTTGTATGAGTCATGTAAAGGGTGTTGTTGCGTTTGGAGAAACTGGCTTACGATTTGTAGAATTTGCAAAATCGTGTGGTGTCCAACATACCGTCATTGCTCAAAATGTAGAAGACGCTGTTCAATATGCAGCACCGATGTCTGCAGAAGGAGATGTTATTTTACTATCTCCAGCATGTGCAAGTTGGGATCAATATGACAGCTTTGAAATACGTGGAGATGTTTTTATTGATGCTGTAATGAAGCTGTAATGAGCCTGTAACTATTTTAGAATATACTTGACTTGGAAGGATGGCATTACTGAGAGGTAAAGAAAGCTACTTATTGCTCGTCACAACTTTGATGCTATCAATAATCGGCATTATTTTCGTCTATTCTGCAGGTACCTATTGGAGTGCCGTTCATTATAGTGGAAAAATGCCGTTTTATATGAAGCAAAGCGTATACTTTGTGGTAGCCATTGTCGTATTTTTAATCACGATTCGATTAAATATTTTGAGAGAGCAGTCCTTTTGGAAAATGGCCTATATATTTTCGTTAATTTTACTCGTTCTCGTCCTGATTCCTGGTATAGGATTAGTGCGAAATGGTTCGCAAAGCTGGATTGGTGTAGGTCCATTAACAATACAGCCGGCAGAGCTAACGAAAATTACCGTCATTGTGTACTTGAGCCATATATTAGCCCAACATAAAACGGGCACTCCTGTTGTTAACTGGCGACATGGTTTTATCCTGTTACTTCCTGTTGTTCTTATCATGTTGCAGCCGGATTTTGGCTCAGTATTTATTCTCGTTGTATCTGTGTTTTTATTGTTTTTTGTCGCTGGCTATCCTCTAAAATTATACGCCATGATTATGCTAGCTGGTGTCGCTGGATTAGTAGGTCTCATAGCGACAGCGCCATATCGTCTAAAGCGTATAGAAGCATTTCTTGATCCATGGGCTGATCCCTTGGTTAGTGGGTTCCAAGCGGTGCAATCTTTAATGGCTATCGGTCCAGCAGGGATTTTTGGGCATGGCTTTGGACAAAGCCGACAAAAGTTTCTGTATTTACCAGAGCCTCAAAATGATTTTATTTACGCCATTATTTTAGAAGAAGTCGGATTGATTGGTGGCCTCGTTATTTTAGTGCTTTTTGTACTAACGATCTATGCAGGCTATAGATTTGCTGTACAGGCTAAAAACCGAACGTCCTATTATGCGATTATCGGGCTAGTCACAATGCTTATGGTGCAGGCTTTTCTAAATATAGCCGTAGTAATAGGTTTAGTGCCAGTAACGGGTGTTACATTACCTTTTATTAGCTATGGTGGAACATCTTTAGTAACAATGTGGTTAATAATAGGTATTATTTATCAATTAGCGAAATAAATATAAAGGAGGAGTACTTTTATGGAGAAAGTAATTGATATAGAAGAACGCATACCTACGCTAAAAAAGCGACGAAAAAAGCGTACAAACCGGAAATTTATAGTGCTAATATTACTTTTCTTTATTGTGTTAGCAGTACTCCTTTATTTTCAATCTCCATACAGTAACATCAATAAAATCACTGTCAATGGTGCGAAGCTAGCGAATGACCAATATTATTTGGAGGCAAGTACTCTTGCGCCAGGAAAATCAATGTGGAGTTTCAAAGTGGAAGATATTGAACAGATTTTATTAAAGGATAAATGGGTAAAAGAAGTACAGGTTAACCGTAACTGGTTACAAGGCGTAACAATTGATATTAAAGAATGGAAAAAAGTTGCGTACTTAGCTGGGGATGGGACTTATTATCCTTTGCTAGAAAACGGCAAGCGCTTTGAACAAACGGGAAATGATACACCCATTGATGCACCTGTTTTTATCGGGATAACTGGTGAAAAGACAATTAATAAGCTTGTTGAACAGCTAGCACAATTAAAGCCCGAAGTATTAGCTTTAATTTCTCAGGTTAACACGAATAGTAATGAAGCAAATCCAAATGCAGTAAAGCTTTATATGAATGATGGCTACGAAGTACGTGCTGTTATTCAGACACTAGCGGAAAAGTTAAATTACTACCCCTCTATCGTCGCACAAATTGCTAACTTAGAAAAAGGTGTGATTGATTTAGAGGTCGGTTCATACTATCGTCCTTTTAACGAGGAATACAACAAGATTAGTATTGACATGGAAGTAAATGCAGATGGTGAAATGGTTAACCAGGAAGTGACAGAAGATGAACAACAAGAAGACGAATAGCAAAGGTAGTTTTTTTACTAGAAAACAATTCGAATTACTAATTGTTTGTGTAACAACAGGATTTATCATCGGCTATTCATACAACCAGGCGAAAGATAATCGAGAAGCAGGCACTATTAATTCTGAGCTTTTTGAGCAAGAAGATTCTTATCGTGAGGAGCTAATCACTCAACAAGAGCGCAATAAAGAACTTACGGAAGAACTAAATCATTTACAAGAACAAATTCGGAAGTATGAAAAATCCTTTGCTTCAAACGAAAAGGACTACAAGAAGCTTGTTGAGCAAGCAGAAGATTTACGGCTTTTACTCGGTGAACTAAAGAGTGAGGGGAAGGGCATACGCATAACCCTTCAAGATGGAGACTATGATCCAAAATCCTTAAATCCAAATGACTATATTGTCCATGAAAGTCATGTATTTAAATTGTTAAATGAACTAAAAATTTCAGGCGCGCAAGCTATTGCTATTAATGGACAACGTGTATTAGCGAGTTCTTATATTCGCTGTAATGGCCCAGTAATAACAATTGATGGTACACAACATCCAGCTCCGTTTGTAATCGAAGCGGTTGGTGATTCAGATACATTAATAGCTTCTTTAAACTTAAACGGGGGCGTGGTGGATCAATTATTAAATGACAATATTGTTGTGTCACTTGAAGAAAATCAGAAGCTTACCATGCCAAAAGTAAAAATAGAAAGTTAGGACAAGTTCTATACTTTAAACTTCATGTTTAATTTAGCCTTCAGTTATATAGTCGATTGTAGAAAATTATACAATTCAAAGTCGTATTCTGAGGGGCATACGATACGTCTAGGAGGGGCTATTTTGAAAAGAAATATGTACACCCGAATAACGATCGTGCTATTTATTATCGGTTTGATGATAGCGGTACAATACAATACCATACAAAAACCAGCTGAGCGAGATACACGAGATATTTGGGCAATAAGAGAGGAATTAGCACAAGAAAAACAAAGACATTCCGCACTACTGGCAGAAATTCGCTCACTTCATGAAGTAGTGGATCGCTATGAGCAATCTGAAAAAGTAAATCAGCAAGCAGCTTTAAATGAAACATTAAATCGTTTAAAGCTACAAGCAGGATTAACAGAAGTTATAGGGCCAGGTGTTGTACTTCGAGTTGAACCTGCACCTGAACTGATAGAAATGGGCTATGAAATTAAAGAGATTTCACCCGATTTGTTAACTCAATTATTGAATACCCTTTTTAAGAACAATGCTACTAATGTCTCAATTGATGGTAATCGGGTAGTACAAACAACAGCCATACGGGATATTAATGGTAAGACAACAGTAAACAGTATACCACTGTCTTCGCCTTCATTTGAGATATTTGTTGGGACAAGCGATTATAAAGCAGCACAAAAAATGTATAATTCCTTGCAGGCCTCAACATTTATAGACTCATTTTATTTAGACAATTTTAATTTAGTAATTGAAGAACCAATTGAACAGTTACAAATTCCAGCATTTGATCAGCCGTTGACAAATGATTATTTAGCAGAGGTAAAAAAAGGAGATTAATATATGTGGCTACCATTTTTAGGTTTGGTATTTGGACTTGCCCTTGGCTTGTTAACAAATATACAAATCCCCTCTATGTATGAAAATTATCTGTCAATAGCTGTTTTAGCAGCTTTAGATACATTATTTGGAGGTATTCGTGCTCAATTACAGCAAGTTTACGATGATAAAGTTTTTGTATCAGGATTCTTTTTTAATATAGTTCTAGCAGCAGGATTAGCTTTTATAGGAGTGAATTTGGGGATAGATTTGTATTTAGCAGCGATTTTCGCTTTTGGAGTACGTTTATTCCAAAATATAGCAATTATTAGGCGTATATTACTAACTCGGTTAGATGAGAAACGTCACAAGCGGAAAAAAACTTCCATAGAATGAGAGAAAAATTGACCAAAATACTCGATTTGCTTAGACATTATGCCAAATTTACAATAGAATGAAAACAAGAGCATTTTTCAAGGAGGTGCAGCGAATTGAATCAGCAAGATTTATACATTTCCCTTGATATTGGGTCCTCCTCTGTCAAGGTATTAATAGGTGAAATGAGTGACGGGCAATTACATGTAATTGGCGTCGGAAATGTAAAGTCGAATGGAGTTCGAAAAGGTGCAATTGTTGATATTGATGCAACAGTACAATCTATTCGAAAAGCAATAGAACAGGCCGAACGAATGACTGGTTATCAAATCCATGAAGTCGTTTTAGGCGTTCCAGCTAACCAGACGATGTTACAGCTAGTTAAAGGTGTTGTCGCTGTAAATAGTGAAAATAGAGAAATTACAGATGATGATTTAGACAGAGTGGTAGAATCTGCACAAGTCATGTCAATACCTCCTGAACGTGAATTAGTTAACATCATTCCAAGACAGTTTATTGTGGACAACCTTGATGAAATTAAAGATCCTCGTGGTATGATTGGCATCCGTCTTGAAATGGATGCAACAATGATAACGACATCCAAAACGCTTTTACACAATGTTCTTCGCTGTGTTGAGCGAGCGGGTTTAAGTATACGAGAAATATATTTGCAGCCATTAGCATCAGGCTACTTTGCATTAACAGAAGATGAAAAAAACCAAGGAACTGCCTTTATTGACTTAGGTGGCGGATCTACAACAATTGCAGTTTTTGAAGAGGGATTATTAACGCATACGGGTGTCATACCAGTTGGTGGTGATCATATAACGAAAGATATTTCAATCGTTTTAAAAACACCAACAGAACAAGCAGAACAAATTAAACACCAGTTTGGACACGCCTTTTATGATGACGCATCAGATGACGAACTCTTTGAAGTGCCTGTCGTGGGTACAGATTCTACTGATCAGTACAGCCAACGTTATATATCGGAGATTATCGGTGCTAGATTAGAAGAATTACTAGAGTTAGTTATAGATGAATTAGCACGTTTAGGTGTTAGAGATTTACCAGGCGGTGTAGTTTTAACTGGTGGTGTTGCAAAGCTTGAGGGGATTGCCCAATTAGCACGTCAAATTCTACAAACGCGTGTTAGAATCTATACACCCGATTATATCGGTGTTAGAGAGCCTTCATTTGCGACGGCAGTTGGACTTATTCGTTACGCCTATTTAGAAGATGATTTTTACGGTAAAAGTACGAATACGCAGCCTGTTGAATATGCAGTTGTAGGGGCTCAACCAGCTATAAGCAAAAAGCAAGAGTATTCTGCACCTTCAGAACCAAAAGAAAGCGTAATTGGGAGAGCAAAAAAATTATTTGATAAGTTTTTTGATTAACTAGAATGCGTAATGAATGATACAGAGTCGAGTTACCGTGGGAGGAAAAAGAGATGTTAGAATTTGATACAAGTGTTGATGAACTTGCAGTAATAAAGGTCATAGGTGTTGGTGGCGGCGGTAACAACGCTGTCAATCGAATGATAGAACATGGTGTACAAGGTGTTGACTTTATCGCAGTTAACACGGATGCTCAGGCATTAAATTTATCCAAAGCGGAAGTAAGGCTACAAATTGGGGCTAAATTAACGCGTGGATTAGGTGCAGGTGCAAATCCAGAAGTAGGAAAAAAAGCTGCTGAAGAGAGCAGAGAACAGCTAGAAGAGGTTTTAAGAGGCGCCGATATGGTATTCGTGACTGCTGGTATGGGCGGCGGAACGGGTACTGGGGCAGCTCCAGTGATTGCACAAATTGCACGTGAATTGGGAGCCCTAACAGTAGGTGTTGTCACACGACCATTTACTTTTGAAGGTCGTAAACGTCAAACACAAGCAATCGGTGGAATTGGCGGTATGAAAGAAGCAGTAGATACACTGATTGTGATACCAAACGACAAGCTACTACAAATAGTTGATAAATCAACACCAATGTTAGAAGCCTTTAGAGAAGCCGATAATGTATTACGTCAAGGTGTACAAGGTATTTCAGATTTAATTGCTACACCTGGTCTTATTAACTTAGACTTTGCAGACGTGAAAACGATTATGTCCAACAAAGGTTCAGCTTTAATGGGAATTGGTATTGCAACAGGTGAAAACAGAGCTTCTGAGGCTGCAAAGAAAGCTATTTCAAGTCCATTGCTTGAATCATCCATTGATGGTGCTAAAGGTGTCCTTATGAACATTACAGGTGGTTCAAATCTTAGCTTATTTGAAGTACAAGAAGCAGCAGATATCGTAGCTTCTGCATCAGATGAAGAGGTAAATATGATTTTCGGTTCTGTAATTAATGAAAATCTTAAAGATGAAATCATTGTTACAGTTATTGCGACAGGCTTCACAGAGGAAGCTTTACAGCAACAACGACCTACAGCAAAACCGACACTTAATATGAACAGACAATCTGCTCCACAGCAACAAGCACCTATTCGTGAACAACGACAAGAAATGCATGTTCAACATGAGCAGCCACGTCAAAATCAGCAAAATTATGCACAGGATGACATGCTTGAGGTTCCGGCATTTTTACGTAACCGCAAAAATCGTGGTTAATTAACTTCTAAAAAGCTCGTATTTTACATATGTAAAATACGAGCTTTTTATATTGTCTGCCATGATGTTCAAATGTGTAAGGAAACCATGTTTTTTGTCAAAACATTTTTAGGAAATGATGCGATTGTTTGACAATATTTGTGGGAGTAACGTGCTAACTTTGTAAGTAGGAGGCGGCTGTTATGTATGGAGAATGGCTGGTGCTCATTAATACGCTTTTTAATCTAGCGATACTCACGTTTACGGCAAGAGTAACAGGAGTCCTTGTAAAAAATTCAAGATTATTAATGAGTTCTATTTGTAGTAGTTTTGTAGCTGTCATTGGCGGTCAAATGCTGTGGACGACAATTCTTAGTTTTATATTGTTAATTGGTATAGCGTTTCACTTTAAGATTCGAAGCTTTCAGAAGCAAGGACCTATTGTGTTAACAGCAACGATCGTTATTGGCGGATTGTTAACAGCACTACAACCTTTTTTAAAAAATCTTTCTTCCACCCATTTCATTATGATTTGCTTTTTGCTTGCAGTTTTAAATCTTATTGCATTTTATAAGCAATGGGGTTTTGTAAAATTAGAACGCTTAAGTGGTCAATTTGTATTTGATACAACTTTAACAATCTTTGGGGCAAAGATACCACTTTCTGCCTTTGTAGATACAGGAAATCAAGCCATTGAGCCATTATCAGGAAAGCCGGTTCATTTTGTTTCCTATACTGCTTTGAGACCACATTTACCTTCAGCGTTCCGGGAATCATTAATGGAATGGCAAGAAACAGATCCGTACAATGTATCTATGTTTTCAGAAGATTATCAGCGTTATATACGATTTATTCATGTCAATACAGTACAGCAGCAAACCGTTGTCCTTGGTTTTCGCTTTGATGAGTGGCATATAAAGGGGGAGCCTTCGCAAGTGAAAATGAATGAATATATCGTATTAACCAAAAAAGCTAAAAATTTTCCACATAGCACAGCAGCAATTTTACATTTTTCAGCGCTTTCAAATAACTCATAGAGGGGGAGAACTATTGCTTCTTAGGCTACTTGCTAGCTTGAAAAAATTATGGAGTAAGTTTCGGAGTCGTGAAACGTACTATATAGGGGGAAATGATTCATTGCCAGTGCCATTAAGTCGAGAAGAAGAAGTTACAGTCATTGCATCCTTTATGAATGGTGATTTACGAGCTAGAGACACACTAATTGAACGTAATTTACGTCTTGTTGTTTATATTGCTAGACGTTTTGATAATACGGGAACGCCAATCGAAGACTTAATCAGTATTGGCTCCATTGGTTTAATAAAAGCAATTGAGACGTTCAATACGGATAAAAATATTAAGCTTGCAACATACGCATCACGCTGTATTGAAAATGAAATTTTAATGCATTTACGAAAAACAAGTCGTATGAAGGGTGAAGTATCCTTAGATGAGCCACTAAATTCTGATGCAGATGGAAATGAATTATTACTGTCAGATATTTTAGGAACAGAAGAGCATATTATTTTAGATAATGTGGAGAAAAAAATTGAACGTCAGCATATGTTCCACGCTATTAATTTACTAGGTGCGCGTGAACGTTATATTATGGAATGTCGCTTTGGTCTCAATGGAAAAGTTGAAATGACACAAAAAGAAGTTGCAGATCATTTAGGCATATCGCAATCATATATTTCCCGTTTAGAAAAGAAAATTATTCAAGATTTACGTGAAAATTTAAATCAACCAATTTCTTAGAAAGGGAAATTTATCCTACCTAAAATTGGTCGCAGCTTTTGTGCATATTCTTGTTTCTCTCGGACAAACTGATGTCACGGTTTAGTCAGAGAATAACATCCGGAGGAATCGAATATGCGAACAAAAGTAGATCTTTGCGGCTTAGATACATCGACTTTGCCAATTCTAAAGCACGAGGAAATGAAGGAACTCTTTATCCGATTACAAGCTGGAGAAACAGAGATTAGAGAAGAGCTTGTGATGTGCAATTTAAGGTTAGTGCTTAGTATTGTCGGTAGATTTGCCTATAGAGGTGAACAGGCAGATGATTTATTTCAAGTAGGCTGTATTGGCCTCATGAAAGCCATTGATCATTTTGATTTAAAGCATAATGTACGATTTTCGACATATGCTGTACCAATGATTATTGGTGAAATTCGTCGCCATCTGCGTGATCATCATGCATTACGTGTATCTCGCTCTCTAAGAGATATAGCTTATAAGGCAATGCAGGCAAAAGAGCAATGGATAACCGATAATTTGCGAGAACCAACGATTGAAGAAATTGCCGAGATGATTGACATGAAAAAGGAAGACGTTTTATTTGCTTTAGATGCCATTCAAGATCCAGTTTCATTACAGGAACCCATTTATTCAGATGGCGGAGATGCTGTTTATATGATGGACCAATTACGTGATGATGATGTATCAGAAGATCAATGGGTTGCCTATGTGTCGGTAAAGGAAAGCTTGCAAAAGCTAGATGAACGTCAGCAAATGATCGTTGCCAAACGATTTTATTATGGAGAGACCCAAACTGAGATTGCCAAAGAACTTGGGATTTCTCAAGCACAAATTTCACGTCTTGAAAAAAATGCAATTGAAACAATGCAAAAAGATTACAAATAAAAAAATGCGCATCGTATAATTCGGTGCGCATTTTATCTTCATTCAATGAACAAATGATACATAAATATAAAGTAACAGCAAAGTTTGATGGTAGTAGAAATGTTTATACGAAAGTAAACAATAGAGGAGGTATGTCATTGCGTTTTTCGATGTTACAACAAAAAGAAGTCATTGAAGCAGGAAATGGACGATTTATAGGCTTTGTCATAGATGCTGAAGTATCAAAAGAAACAGGCTATGTGACAGCATTTTTGATTGCAGAGCCTCGCAAATATCTTGGTTTTTTTAAAGGTGAAGAGTCTGTGAGAAAAGTGTATATGAAGGATGTGCTTGTTGTTGGTAAGGATGTCATTTTAGTCAAAGCCCTTTCCTAAGACATAGGCACATTAAAATTGTGAGAATTGTATGCTGACATAGGTCAGGCTATTCATTGATAAATCAAGCATTGCTTGTTACAATAAAAGAAACTATTGTTGTAAAGTTGGGAAAAACAGTGACAAAAATCTTAACAAATTTAAACAAGCTAAATGATTTAATAACAGCAGCAGAAAAAAAAGGGAATCGTGAGGGCGAAAAAGTCCAAATAATTGCCGTGACGAAGGAAGTTTCTGTTGAAAGAACACAAGAAGCAATTGAAGCAGGGCTCACTCATTTAGGAGAAAACAGACCAGAGGGCTTACATCGTAAAATTACTGAGATACATGCTAATGTTCATTGGCATTACATTGGGTCGCTTCAAACACGTAAAGTAAAACAAGTGATTAACAGCATTGATTATTTACACTCCTTAGATCGTTTGAGTTTGGCAGAAGAAATTGAAAAAAGAGCCGAACAACCTGTTAAATGTTTTGTACAAGTAAATATTTCTGGTGAAGAATCAAAACATGGTTTAACTATCGAAGAAGTTTTGCCTTTTGTAGAAGCATTAAAAGGTTTTACTAAGATTCAAGTTGTAGGTTTAATGACTATGGCACCAAACACCGAAAACGAAGCAATTATTCGCTCTGTTTTCAAGCAATTAAAACAATGTCAACAGCAAATAGCCGAGCAAGGATTCGCACACGCACCTTGTACCGAGTTATCAATGGGCATGTCTAATGACTTTGAAATTGCGGTAGAGGAAGGGGCTACTTTTGTTCGAGTCGGAACGGCTCTTGTTGGAAATGAAAGAGGGGAACAGGATGAGCATGAAAAATAAGATTAAAAACTTCTTTTACCTTGAAGAAGAATTAGAAGAAGAAATCACGCAAGCTCCTATTCAGCAACAACAACCCATACAACAACAGCAACCGATTCATTCAGTTAAGCCAAAAAAAATGATGAAAGAACGCAAAGCACCTATTCATGAAATCATGCCACAAAGCACAGCAACTCCTAATAACATTGTCAGTTTGCAGGCAGCTATGAGTTCTAAGGGAGCAAAAGTTGTTTTAATAGAACCGAGAGTTTATGCAGAAGCACAAGATATCGCAGAGCATTTAAAAAATAAACGTGCAACAATTGTCAATTTGCAACGTATCGAAAGAGAACAAGGTAAACGCATTATTGATTTTTTAAGTGGCACAGTCTATGCTCTTGCTGGAGATATTCAACGTATTGGTAAAGATATCTTCCTTTGTACGCCAGATAATGTAGAAGTGACTGGTGAAATTACAAACTTTATTTTAGACGATAATTAATAGCGAGGATTGTAGTTTATATGACTTTTTTTATTATACTTGGTTATGTATCATTAGCATTTAAGATTTACTCATTCATGCTAATTGCATATATCTTAATGTCTTGGGTGCCTGCCGCTCAAAATTCAGCAATTGGTCGCATGCTTGAAAAAGTTTGTGAGCCATATTTGGGGATTTTTAGGAAATTCATTCCGCCTCTTGGTATGATTGATATTTCGCCAATTGTGGCCATCTTTATGCTGAATTTTATAGAAAGAGGGCTTTATATAGTCATTCAGAAAATATATTTTATGTTCGCTTAGAAGTAAATCCTCACGTTTTGGTGGGGATTTTTTATTTATTTTAATTTTCTATGCTACTAAAGCGACTAATAAAAAATTTTAAAACAATGACGTCCAAACGTCATTAATTGGGAATACTAAGTTTCCAACTAACAAAGCAAAATGGAACTAGTGAAAGAGGAGACAACAAGATGGAACACTTAATCCAGCATTTTCGAAAAGATGAACAGCCCTTTATTGAACAGGTAATAAGCTGGCAGCGTGAGGTTGAAGATCGTTATGCGCCTAAGCTGACAGATTTTCTTGATCCAAGACAACGTTTTATTGTGACATCGATTATCGGGCAAAATGATACCCTAAAAACTGCATGCACAGGTTTATTTGAAGAGGCGGAGAGGCAGCGTATGCTTATTTTTCCTACTTACTATGAAGCAATAGAAGAAGACTTTCAGTTAGTGGCCTTTACGATTCAATATCCAGTGAAATTTGTCCAATTACGACATCCTGATGTTTTAGGTGCGTTGCTTTCATTAGGTTTAAACCGTGGCAAATTTGGTGATATTCGTGTAAATGATCAGCAGGTGCAATTCGTTGTAGCTCAAGAGGTAGCAGAATATGTTCGGTTACACTTAACAGGTATTGGTAAAGTTAAGGTGCATATTGAGTCTTTAAAAGAAGCGGATTCCCTTATTGTAAATGAGGAAGAATGGTTGGAGGAATCTCATACAGTATCTTCCATGCGCTTAGATGTAATTATTGCGACTGTATTAAATGTATCACGCCAAAAAGCTCAAGCTTTAATTACTGGGAAAAAAGTTCGTGTAAATTGGACAGAAAGAGATACAGTTGCTTTTGAATTACAAGAGGGAGATATTTTATCGATACGTGGAAGTGGTCGGGTGAAAATTATTATGACTGAAGGCCGAACAAAAAAAGATAAAATCCGTCTTCAAATCGGTCGATTGGCCCAAAAAAGCTGAAAGTGAAGTAAATTTCATTAATTTTTACTGCTAAGTTGTCGGAACAATTGTATAATAGGAATTACGAATGTACATGTAAAGGAGAGAAGGATTGTATGCCATTATCACCTATTGATATACATAATAAGGAGTTTACAAAAGCCTTCAGAGGTTATGCTGAAGATGAAGTAAATGAATTTTTAGATCAGATTATTAAAGACTATGAAATTCTGCTTCGTGAAAAAAAAGAGGTTGATAAGCAATTAGAGATGGCTTTAGAACAAGCGAGACATTTCAACACCTTAGAAGAAACTTTGCAGAAGTCTATTGTCGTTGCACAAGAAGCGGCTGATGAAGTGAGAAGAAATTCTCAAAAAGAGGCAAAGCTCATTGTAAAAGAAGCTGAAAAAAATGCTGATCGAATTGTCAATGAAGCTTTGACGAAGGCTCGTAAGGTGACGATTGAAATTGATGAGCTTAAAAAGCAATCTAAGGTATTTCGTAATCGTTTCAAGATGCTTGTAGAAGCACAGCTGGATTTACTTAATGCAGATGACTGGGATCATTTGCTGCAATATGATATCGATTTAACAGAAATTCAAGCATCTGTTGAAGAAGCACAGGATTCTGAGGATATTTAACTTTTCTTTTTAATTGCTGTAATTGACAAATGAAACTTGACGCGATTGTTTGAATTTCATATACTTTGTAATAGTAATTATTTTGAACAGATATGCATAAAAGCAGAGACGAAGACAGTATTTGTTAGGCGTTGTTAAGCGATTTGGGGACAGTGAGAGCCCAAACATACAACTAGCATTGAACATCACTTCTGAGCTAAATAACTGAAAAAAGTAGGTTATTTCGTGATGCACGACGTTAAACGTGCTTTTAAGAGGTAGTGCAATTTTTTGTACTACAATTAGGGTGGTACCGCGAGTAGAAGCTTCTCGTCCCTTAGTGGGATTGAGGGCTTTTTTTGTTTGTTTCCGAATCGTTTTAGATAATTTTGCCAATAACTGTCTTATGAGAAAAATGTCTACCTGTTTGTGTAAAATAAAGGAGGAATTTTAATGGTTGAATACAAAGATACTTTATTAATGCCAAAAACAGATTTCCCAATGCGTGGAAATTTACCAGCAAATGAGCCAAAAATGCAAGAAAAATGGAATGGCATGGATATTAACAAATTACAGATGGAGCGTACGGAAGGTCGACCAGAATTTGTTCTACATGATGGTCCTCCCTATGCAAATGGTGATATCCATATAGGCCATGCTCTAAATAAAGTATTGAAGGATATGATTACACGTCATCGCTCCATGACTGGCTACCATGTCAATTATATTCCAGGTTGGGATACACATGGTTTACCAATTGAGCAAGCATTGACTAACAAAGGTGTAAAACGTAAAGAAATGTCAGTAGCAGCATTCCGCCAACTTTGTGAAGAGTATGCTTATGAGCAAATTGACAATCAACGTGCCCAATTCCGCCGTCTAGGCATTCGAGGTGATTGGGAAAATCCATATATTACATTAAAGCCTGAGTTTGAAGCTCGTCAAATTGAAGTATTCGGTAAAATGGCGGAAAAAGGTTATATCTATAAAGGGTTAAAGCCGGTTTATTGGTCTCCTTCTTCTGAATCTGCTTTGGCGGAAGCTGAAATTGAATATAAGGACATCAAATCTCCATCCATTTATGTAAGCTTTGCAATTAAGGATGCGAAGGGTGTTGTTCCAGCAGATGCTAAATTTATCATTTGGACAACAACACCATGGACATTACCAGCAAACTTAGGGATTTCTTTGAATCCTGAATTTATCTATGTAGTAGTTGCAGTGGCTAATAAAAAATTCATCATTGCCAAAGAGTTATTAGAGTCAGTGGCAACTACGCTTGGATGGGTAGACTATGAGGTTGTACAAGAAGTAAAAGGAGAGGCATTAGATCGTATTGTAGCACAACATCCATTCTACGATCGTGAATCGCTTATTATGGTAGGTGAACACGTAACTGCTGAAGCGGGTACAGGTTGTGTTCATACAGCCCCAGGGCATGGTGAAGACGATTATCATATTGGTAAACAGTATGGTTTAGGTATTCTTAGCCCTCTTGATAATAGTGGCTGCTATACAGATGAAGCACCTGGCTTTGAAGGCGTGTTTTATAATGATGCGAATAAACTCGTCACAGAAAAACTAAAAGAAGTAGGAGCGTTAGAAAAGCTTGATTTCTTTACGCACTCCTATCCACATGACTGGCGTACGAAAAAGCCTGTTATTTATCGTGCGACACCACAATGGTTTGCATCTGTTGAAGCATTCCGTGGGGAGTTATTAGAGGCTGTAAAAGCAACAGCATTTACACCAGCTTGGGGAGAAACTCGTCTTTATAATATGATTCGTGATCGTGGAGACTGGGTAATTTCACGTCAACGTGCGTGGGGTGTGCCGATTCCAATTTTCTATGCTGAAAATGGTGAACCTATTATTACACCTGAAACAATTAGTCATGTCTCAGCATTATTCCGTGAGAATGGATCAAATATTTGGTTCCAAAAAACAGCAAAAGAGTTATTACCAGAAGGCTTTACACATCCAGGTAGCCCGAACGGCGAATTTACAAAAGAAAATGATATTATGGATGTATGGTTTGATTCAGGTTCATCACACCAAGGTGTACTAGTAGAACGTGGTATGAAATATCCAGCTGATCTCTATTTAGAGGGCTCTGACCAACATCGTGGTTGGTTTAATTCCTCTCTTATTACATCTGTAGCTATTAACGGCTATGCACCATACAAAGGACTTTTAACACATGGTTTTGTACTTGATGGTGAAGGACGTAAAATGAGTAAATCTTTAGGGAATGTGATTATTCCGCAAAAAGTAATGGATCAGTATGGAGCAGACATACTTCGTTTATGGGTTGCTTCTGTTGACTATACAGCAGATGTCCGCATCTCTATGGATATGTTAAAGCAAGTATCTGAAGTGTATCGTAAAATTCGTAATACTTTCCGTTTCTTACACGGCAATATTGCTGATTTCGATCCTACGAAAGATCGTGTAAGTTATGCTGAGCTTCGTGAAATGGATCAATATGTGTATATGCGCTTACAGGATGTCTTAAAAACTGTGCGTGCTGCCTATGATCGCTATGATTTTGCTGCTGTCTATCATGTAGTCAATAATTTCGTTGCTGTAGAGTTATCTTCATTCTATCTTGATATTGCCAAAGACGTAGTCTATATCGAGGGTCATGACAATAAGGATCGTCGTGCGATGCAAACAGTTATTTATGATACATTGATGACATTAGTAAAAATCATGACACCAATTATCCCACATACAACAGATGAAATGTGGTCTTATCTACATGCTCAAGGTATTGTAGAAGAAGTTTCTGTTCAATTAACAGATTTCCCAGAGGTAGATGTTCAAGCGAATTTTGACAGCCTACGTACAAAATGGGAAAAAATTATTGATGTACGCGATGATATTTTAAAAGCATTAGAGGAAGCACGTAATGCGAAAACAATTGGTAAATCACTTGAAGCAAAAGTCACTGTCTACGCGAAAGAAGATGTTGTCGCATTATTGAACGATGCCAACATTGACTTTGCACAACTTTCCATCGTTTCAGCTTTTGAAGTAGCTGCTATCGAGGAGGCACCTGCTGAAGCTTTAACACTTGAGCATGTTTCCATTGTTGTTGAGAAGGCTACTGGTGAGAAATGTGAGCGTTGCTGGTCAATTTCTGAAACAGTTGGTTCAAATGAAGCACAACCTACAGTATGTGCTCGCTGTGCAGAAGTTGTAGAAAAGTATTACGTTTAATCTATAAATAACAAGAATCTGCATTTTAATGTAGAGGATGTGCAAGTCTCCTTGTTGGAGGCTTGCTTTTTTCATGGAAGTTTTGCAGATTCTTTTCCATTATTTAAATAAAATTTCTGTCGTATTGCGATAGTCTGTTGGAGAGATCCCTACATATTTTTTAAAAGTTAAACTATAGTAATTTGGTGTATTGAAGCCACAGGAGGAGGAGATTTTTTCTATGGTGTAGTCGTACTTGCGTAAAAAAGGTAAGGTTTTGATAATGCGTGTATAAGCAACATAGTCAACAAAATTGCGACCTGTTTCTTTTTTAAATAGTCTACTAAAATGAGTTGGGCTAAAGTTAATATATTTTGCAACATCACGAATGGTCAGTTGTTCGTCGTAATGCTCTTCAATATACTGAATAGCTTTTTGCAGCTGCTCATGCTTTGTTAAATCTTCGTAATATCGGATGTGTATATTATGGATAGGTGGTTTTCTACGTGCTTTTCTAGCCTGGCTATAGGATTCCTTCACTTGCATAGCATCCTGAAATACACCTCCAACCCCCATAAAAAGATGAATAGAACAATCCCTTTTTAGGGTCTCGATAACCTCTAATAAACAGGCTTCACCCTCAGTCCAATGTTTGAAAGAGTTGTAGTCAGTAGGAATTCGCATGAGAAGTAATAAATAGCGCTCAAAATGTAAAAAGGATAATGAGGCCTTCTCAGCAAAGTGCTGGCGAAAAACAGTTGTAATACTACTACTTGCATCGTGTGGGACAGCTTTCCTATTAGCCCCATCAATATAGCCTTGAATTAAAAATACAATATTAGGTATACAGCTTGTCGATAAAAATGAAGCAGATTGTATTATTTCTTGTTCATTGTCAATTTCTCCACGGATTAGGCGTTTTAAAAATGCTTCCCTAAATGGAGAGGTATGTTGTTGGGATACTTGTTGTGATAGCTCAAGCATTGTAAGTGTACTCGCTTTTTTTTCCTGATAGGACGTATACAACTTTTTTACAATTCGTAAAAATTTTGATTTTTGTAATGGTTTTATGAGAAGTGCAGGTAAAGCTAATTCAATTGCTATACCAGTCGAGTAGGTAAGGTGTTCTGTAACAAACGGGACAATAATACTATTAGGATAATTTCTTTTTAATCGATTAATCTTTACCCAATCAAATAACCGATTGACTTCATAGACAATAATGACCTCATCTTCTGGCTTTGGCACTTTACATTCCTCTAAAGCGTTTGGTAAAACCTCTTTTAACCATTCACTCATTTGCTGCTTGTCAAATGAGCTTTCCATATACCATACCACCTTTAAAATGCTACCAGCCCCCTACGAATAAAAAGATAAAAATATTTTAACTTAAAATAGCAATTTTTTGTACTAATACAGCAATATTTTATATCTATATTGAAGTTGAAATAGAATAGAATAATTGTAGTGAATAATAATTTGAAATTTCAGACAATTATTCACTTACCAGAAAAGGGGGAGTTGGCTTATGGCGGAAGTAGGCAGTCATGATTATGACTATGTAGAAGCAGGAACAATTGATGTGAAAGATCTACCACCTTTAGATGCAACAACAAACAAAATTATGAAAGATGAATTTACAACAGGTTTAGGTTTATCGATATTTTACTTTATTTTGATTTTTAGTATCCCTGTTATGAATTGGTTTGCGCCAGCATTTGCGTTTAAGAAGATCTGGGGTGGTATGACAGTCACATGGTTTGTGACAACGATTGTAATGATGGCTATGGCATTTATTATTGCATATGTTCACACAGCCATGTACGAGAAACGTCTAAAGCAATATGATATAGCAAATAAGTAGTTGGAACAAAGGGGGAAATGTTGAATGATGGAAGCTCTATTAGAACCAAAGATGTTAATGACCATTGCTTTAATGGGAACAATTGTATACATTACGTATTTAACAAAAAGAAATGCAACAGCTTCGGATTTCTTTGTAGGTGGCCGAAGCTTCGGATGGTTTACAAATGGGTCTGCCATTGGTGGGGATTACTTAAGTGCAGCAACATTCCTGGGTATCGCAGGGTTAACATTTCAACTTGGATATGATGGTGCTTATTATGCTTTTTGCTTCTCCATTGGGTTAACATTATTAGCGATTTTTGTGGCAGGTCCTTTAAGACGTTTTGGTGCATTTACCGTTGCAGATTTTTTAGGCTATCGTTTTCATAGTAGACGAGCACGGCTTGTAGCTGTGGCAGTGGTGTTAGCTATTTCAGGCTTTTATGCAGCTCCCCAATTATTAGGTGCTGCACAGATTTTAAGTATGTTTTTCGGTACTTCTTATGAATTCGGCATTATATTTACTTGTGTTGTTATGATTTTTTATGTAGGTATTGGTGGTATGAAAGGAACAACCATCAACCAAGCATTAGAGTTGTGGATTCGTCTTGGTGCGTTTATTGTGATGTTAATTGCAGCAGTTTATGGCGGTTTACATTATGATAAAATTTTAGCAGCCATCCATTCATTTAGCGGTCCAATTACAGGCACTTCACCGTATGCCTTAGATGGCAATGATATCAATTTTGATGGTGCTGCTTGGACAGGCACGGGCTTTTATTTCCCCACGTTCTGGCAAACAATTAGTATGACGATAGGATTAGCGCTAGGAACAATTGGTCTTCCTCATATTTTATTGCGCTTTTATACAAACCCAAGTGCTAAAGCAGCCCGTAAATCTGCACTCATGGCCATTGGAATTGCAAGCGCGTTCTTCTTGTTAGCTGTTTATTTAGGTGTTGTAGGTCGATCTATTTTCATTTCTGGGACAGCTAGTGAGGAAGTCATGCGTGATTTAGTGCTGGGTGGGAATAATATGGTCATTCCTACTACAGCCCTTGCACTAGGTGGCAAATGGCTACTTGGATTAGTTATAGCAGGAGCATTTGCAGCTATTTTCTCCAATCTTTCAGGATTGTTTATTACAAGCTCAGGTGCACTAGCTCATGATTTATATGCCAATATCATGAAAAAGGATATTACACAAAAACAACGAGTTATTGCTGGGAAAGTGGCTATTGTATTATTAGGTATTTTATATGGAGCATTGGGTTTACTTGTAAAGGATGCATCCATTGGCCATTTAGTGGCGCTCGCTTTTACTGTCGCTGCAAGTACATTTACCCCAATATTCATTTTAGGTATTTGGTGGAGAGGCATGACAGAAAAAGGAGCCATTGCAGGATTATTAATAGGACTTGGCGTGTCTATGTGGATGATCTTTTTACCAGGAACGTTACCAAGCTTCTTGCAGTTTAAAATTCCAGGTATTGTGACAGTACCTGTGGGCTTCTTATCTGTTATCATCGTGTCATTAATAGATCGCAAAGTTCCTGCTGATGTTAATGACTTCATGAAGCGAGTACATTCAAAAGAATCTGAAACTGTCTAACCAATAAGTTATGGCTATTTCTATTGCTTAAACGTAATAGGGGTAGCCTTTTTATATTTCTTGAAGAGATTTAGAATCAGCCATATTTAGATATGATATTAGTTATTGTGAATGGTACTGTTATGGTAGAATAGGTAAGATGTTGAGTGAACGGAGGAATGTCTGTGTATAAATATTATGGATTAGCTGCTTTTGTCGTTTTACTGGATCAATGGACAAAATGGCTGATTGTGAAAAATATGGAATATGCTGAACGCATTGCTGTATGGGACCCATGGTTTGGTATTTTGTCTCATCGAAATAGAGGGGCAGCATGGGGGATGCTAGAGGGGCAAATTTGGTTGTTTAGTATTGTCACAGTTGCTGTTATCTGTGCGATTGTCTATTTTTATCATAAAGAAGCAAAGGGAAAGCCTGTTTTTCAAGTCGGCTTAATGCTCTTGCTTGGTGGTGCAGTAGGAAACTTTATAGACCGTCTATTTAGAGGAGAAGTGGTCGATTTTGTAGATGTTTTAATTCCAATTATTAATTATGATTTTCCTATTTTTAATGTGGCAGATGCTGCATTAACAATAGCGGTTGTCGTGCTGATGATTGGCTTAATTATGGAAGATAAAAAAGAGAAGAAACAGGTGAAACAATGACGCAAGTAACATATACAATCGAAGAACAGCAGCAAGGAGAGCGCATTGATAAAGCACTTTCCAGCTTACAATCTGAGTGGTCACGCACGCAAATTGGGAACTGGATTAGTGAGGGAGTCATTAAAGTAAACGGTGATGCTGTAAAGGCAAAATATAAGGTTAAAGCTGGTGACATCATCGCTATTGATGTACCAGAAGTGGAAGAATTGGATGTTGTCGCAGAAAATTTAGATTTAGATATTGTTTATGAGGATGCAGATGTTCTTGTTGTGAATAAACCAAAGGGTATGGTGGTACATCCAGCACCGGGCCATATGGGAGGTACACTGGTAAATGGCTTAATGTATCATTGTAAAGACTTATCAGGGATTAATGGTGTACTACGACCAGGAATTGTCCATCGTATCGACAAAGATACATCGGGCTTATTGATGGTTGCTAAAAACGATACGGCTCATGAATCATTAGTCAATCAATTAGTGAATAAAACAGTTACTCGTAAATATATTGCTCTTGTCCACGGGCATATTGCACATGATAAGGGGACAATTGATGCACCAATTGGACGTGACCAAAAAGATCGCCAAAAACAGGCAGTTGTCGATAATGGTAAACATGCTGTCACACATTTCCAAGTTGTTGAACGTTTTGGTGACTATACGCTTGTGGAATGTCGTTTAGAAACGGGACGTACACACCAAATTCGTGTGCATATGAATTATATTGGCTTCCCACTTGTTGGAGATCCAAAATATGGTCCGAAAAAGACAATCGACTTTGGGGGACAAGTTTTACATGCAGCGACTTTAGGATTCGATCATCCTTCATCTGGAGAATACTTGGAGTTTGAAACACCACTTCCAGCTGATTATGAACAATTATTAAATGATTTACGAAATAGGCATTGACGTATACGAAAAGAAAGTCTATACTAACGACAGTGAATGAACAACATAACTAAATATTCACCTTTAATGGCAGTCCAGAGAGGCTGAGAAGGGACATGTGATAGTGTTGTGGAAATTTGTGCTGCAAATTTTTCCAACATGCTTTTTCGACACGTATACAACCCTCTCAGGCTATTCGCCTCGAGAGGTTTTTTTATGGACACATGGCCGATAATAGATTGAAGAGAGGAGGATACGAATATGGCACAAAATGAATTATTAGATGGCCCATCAATGACACGAGCATTAACACGTATTGCCCATGAAATAATTGAACGTAATAAAGGAATCGATGAATGTATTTTAGTTGGCATTAAAACACGAGGTGCCTTTCTAGCCAGACGTTTGGCGCAGCGAATTGAAAAAATTGAAGGTAAACCGATTCGTACAGGGGAACTTGATATTACACTTTACCGAGATGATTTAACAACGAAACATGAAAACGAACAAGCACATGTAGAACAAGTTGATATCGAGTATCAAGTGAAAAATCAAAAAATCATCTTAGTAGATGATGTACTTTATACAGGTCGAACAGTACGTGCAGCTCTAGATGCTGTAATGGATTTAGGAAGACCTGCACAAATTCAACTAGCTGTTCTAGTAGATAGAGGACATCGAGAGCTACCAATTAGAGCAGACTATGTGGGAAAAAACGTTCCAACTTCTGGCTCTGAGCGCATTGTTGTCAATTTAGAAGAAGTAGACGGAGAAGATTGCGTCATTATTTACAAAGAAGACGAACAATAAAGTGAGGAAACAGTATGTCAAATGCAGTTTTAGATATTAAGGATAAACCGACCCCGCTCCAGCTAGTGACATTAAGTTTCCAGCATATGTTTGCGATGTTTGGTTCAACGATTTTAGTACCGCAGTTAGTAGGTCTTAGTCCAGCGATTGCCCTTTTAACAAGCGGAATTGCTACATTATTCTTCCTATTAATTACGAAATTCCAGGTACCGGCTTATTTAGGCTCATCCTTCGCCTTTATTGCACCAATCCTACTTGCTGCAGGTGGTTTAAATGAAGACGGTTCGAGTGTAAACCCAGGCAATGCCATGATCGGTGCTATGGCTGTCGGCATTACGTACGGAATTGTATCCTTAATCATTTGGAAAAGTGGTTATAAGTGGATTATGAAAATCTTGCCACCGATTGTGGTAGGTCCAGTAATTATGGTAATTGGGCTTGGACTTTCTGGTACGGCTGTGAATATGGCAATGAACGTTAATGGAGAGTATAGCTTTTTACACTTCTCAGCTGCTTTAGTTACGGTCTTTACAGCTATCATCTTTACGATTTTCTTTAAAGGAATTTTAAGCACTATGCCAATTTTGATGGGCCTAATTTTAGGTTACATTTACTCCATGATAATTGATATAGTAGACTATACACCGATTGCCAAAGCAAAATTCTTCGCTATGCCTGATTTCTTAATACCGGGTGTGCATTATGAGTTTGAAATAACAACAAAAATTCTACTTATCATGGTACCAATCGTTATTGTAACAATTTCAGAACATATTGGTCATCAACTGGTATTAGGAAAAGTAGTAGATCGGGATTATATTAAAGAGCCAGGACTACACCGTTCGCTACTAGGTGACGGACTTGGCACATTTGTGAGTGCTTTAATCGGAGGCCCTCCGAAAACAACGTATGGTGAGAATATTGGTGTACTAGCCATTACTCGAGTATACAGTATCTACGTTATTGCAGGTGCAGCAGTGGTTGCTATCTTACTATCATTCTTCGGGAAAGCAATGGCCGTAATTGCAACGATTCCAACCGCAGTACTTGGTGGGGTTTCCATCTTACTGTTCGGAATTATCGCAGCAAGTGGCTTACGTATGCTAGTAGATAATCATATTGATTTCGGTAACAGTCGTAACCTAGTAATTGCTTCAGTGATTTTAGTCATTGGTATTGGCGGTGCCAAGTTTGTTATCTCAGAATCATTGAGTGTTGAAGGAATGGCCCTAGCAGCGATTATTGGTGTGCTATTGAATGCGATTCTACCAGGTAAAAAAGAAGCTGATATACCCGTACAATACAATCAAAATAAAGATTCATAGTAGTACCTTTTAATGAATTGTCCAGAGAGGCAAAAAAAGGGAAGTTGTGGACAGGCTGAAGTAGGATGTATGTCTTGCTGTAGTTTGTCACGCCTCCTCATGCCTCGTTGATGACATCAACGGGGCTTTTACTTTATATACAGAGAACGTCATACAAAGACGTTCACGATTCACAACCTAATGGAGGTCACATGATGAAGAACTTATTATCGATGGAACATTTAACAACAGAAGAGATTAACCAAATCCTAGATCTTGCGCAAGCATTTGAAAATGGTGAAACATCATCGTTATCTCGCACACACAAAGTGGCCAACCTATTCTTTGAACCAAGTACTCGTACAAAAACAAGCTTTGAAATGGCAGAATACAAAATTGGCTGTCATGTTATCCCTTTTGATGCAGGGTTTTCGAGTGTTACAAAAGGGGAAACGATGTACGATACGGTCAAAACATTGGAAATGATTGGTTTAGATGCTGTCATCATTCGAGCGTCAGAAGATGAGTATTACAATGAGCTGCTGAATGGTATCAACGTAGCGATTATTAATGCAGGAGATGGTGCTGGGCAACACCCTTCACAATCCTTATTGGATCTTTATACCATCAAAAAAGAGTTTGGCTATTTCGAAGGGTTGAATGTCACCATTGCAGGAGATATCTCTCATAGTCGAGTAGCGAAATCAAATGCAACAGCATTACAAAATTTAGGGGCAAATGTTCATTTCCTTTGCCCAGAAGAATGGTCTGGCGGTTTTGAAGCGCACCATTCATGGGATAATCTGATCGAAATAAGTGATGTCATTATGTTACTACGTGTGCAACATGAACGTCATAAAGTAAATAAAAGCTTCTCAAAGGAAGGTTACCATCAAGAGTTTGGTTTAACAATTGAACGAGAAAAGCAAATGAAAGAATCGGCCATTATTATGCATCCAGCACCCGTCAATCGTGATGTCGAAATTGCTTCTGAGTTAGTCGAGTGTGATCGCTCTCGAATTTTTGAACAGGTGCGGAACGGTGTTTACACACGGATGGCTATTATGGAAACCATTTTAAAGGGGAGAGAATAACATGACAAAGGTACTTCAAAATGTACAAATGCTAGATGAACAAGGTGAATTGAAGACAGTCAATATTGCAATGGCAGACGGTAAGATTACGGCTATTGGTCAAGATGTGACTGTAGCAGGTGCAGAACTGATTGAAGGACACGGTTTAATCGTAGCACCAGGCTTTATCGATGTTCATACACATTTACGAGAGCCAGGATTTGAGCATAAGGAAACCATTGCAACAGGTTCGGCATCAGCAGCAAAAGGTGGCTTTACGACAATTTGCGCAATGCCTAATACAAAGCCAGTACCTGATTCGGTTGAAAACATGCAACTTATCAATTGGCTCATTAAGGACAGTGCGGTTATTCGAGTACTCCCATACGGTTCCCTAACAAAGGATATATCAGGTGAGGTTCGAACAAATATTGAAGAATTAAAAGCACATGGAGCAGTGGCATTCTCAGATGATGGTGTTGGTATCCAGCTAGCCTCAACGATGTATGAGCAAATGAAAGATGCGGCCCAGCACGATATGGTCGTTGTAGCACATTGTGAGGACAACTCATTAATCTATGATGGTGTGATGCATGAAGGAAAGCGTAATAAAGAGCTAGGCCTCCCAGGAATACCTTCCATTTGTGAATCCGTACAAATTGCACGAGATGTACTACTTGCAGAAGCAGCAGGCGCTCGTTACCATGTTTGTCACGTATCGACGAAGGAATCAGTGCGTGCGGTAAGAGATGCAAAGGCTGCAGGAATCCGTGTCACAGCAGAAGTTTGTCCACATCATTTATTACTAGAAGAGATGGATATTCCATCTGATGATGCTAATTGGAAAATGAATCCACCATTACGCGCAGCGGATGATAAAGATTCTCTACATGCAGCACTACTTGATGGCACAATCGACTGCATTGCAACAGATCATGCGCCACACACAGTAGAAGAAAAATGCTGCGGTATGGTTGGCGCACCATTTGGTATTGTAGGTTTCGAAACAGCTTTCCCACTACTTTATACACAGTTTGTAGAAACAGGAAAGTGGACGTTAAAACAATTAGTTGATTGGATGACAGTGAAAGCAGCTGAGATTTTTGATCTGCCATATGGCACATTAGAAGTGGGTGCTTCAGCGGATATGATTTTAATTGATACTCAAAAAGAACAAACGATTGATGCAGAAGGCTTTGTATCAAAAGGTCGTAATACACCATTCAACGGCTGGGTGGCAAAGGGTTGGCCAGTACTAACGATTTTTGAAGGCAATATCGTATATCAGGAGGCAGAGTAATGAAAAAACGTTTACTAGTTTTAGAAGATGGCACAGTATTTACAGGGACAGCATTTGGTAGCGAGCGCGCTTCACAAGGTGAGGTTGTATTCACAACAGGGATGACGGGTTATCAGGAAACGATTTCAGATCCCTCATTCTATGGACAAATTGTCACTTTAACTTATCCTTTAGTTGGTAATTACGGCATTAACCGTGATGACTTTGAATCGATTACGCCAGCCATTCGTGGATTTGTTGTGCGTGAACTAGCTAAAAATCCTTCAAATTTCCGCTGTGATTTAACTTTAGATGATTATTTGACATCAAAGGATATCCCAGGAATTGAAGGAATTGATACACGAAAATTAACACGTATTATTCGTAGTAAAGGTTCCGTAAAAGCGATTTTGACAGCTGCTGATGAAGAAGTAAATGTGGATGAAATAGTAGCACAATTACAAGCAACGCCAGCCATTACGCACCATGTTCGTGAAGTATCACCAAAAGCGGCCTATCCATCTCCAGGGCGTGGTAAACGAGTTGTCCTAATTGATTATGGAATGAAGCATGGGATTTTACGAGAATTAAACAAACGTGATTGTGATGTGCTAGTAGTACCTTATAATACGTCAGCTGAGGAAATTTTAGCTTGGCATCCAGATGGCATCATGCTGTCAAATGGACCAGGAAATCCTGAAGATGTTCAAGAAGGCATTGAAACAGTACGTAACTTAATTGGAAAAGTGCCAATGTTCGGTATTTGTTTAGGCCATCAAATCTTTTCTTTAGCAAGTGGTGCAAAAGCCTTTAAATTACCGTTTGGACACCGTGGTGGTAACCATCCAGTAAAAGATTTACGTACAGGTCGTACAGATTTAACATCTCAGAACCATGGCTATGCCATCGATATCGAATCATTAAAAGATACAGATTTAGAATTAACACATATCGCGTTAAATGATGGAACATGTGAAGGTGTGCGTCATAAAAAATATCCAATTTTCACAGTGCAATATCACCCAGAAGCATCACCAGGTCCAGAAGATTCAAACCACTTATTTGATGAATTCATCGAAATGATGGAAGTAGAAGCAGGGAAGGGGAAACAACATGCCTAAACGTACAGATATTGAAACTATTTTAGTAATCGGCTCAGGCCCAATTGTTATCGGACAAGCAGCAGAATTTGACTATGCAGGAACACAAGCATGTCTTTCATTAAAAGAAGAGGGCTACCGCGTTATTTTAATCAATTCAAACCCTGCTACAATCATGACAGATACAGAAATTGCAGACAAAGTCTATATTGAGCCAATTTCTCTTGATTTTGTATCGCGTATATTACGTAAAGAACGTCCAGACGCGATTTTACCAACACTTGGTGGTCAAACGGGCCTAAATATGGCGATCGAATTAGACAAATCAGGTATTCTAGATGAGCTTGGGATTGAAATTCTTGGTACTAAATTAGATGCCATCCATAAAGCAGAGGACCGTGATTTATTCCGTAATTTAATGTATGAGCTAGGAGCTCCAGTTCCTGAATCTGATATTATTCATAACTTAGATGAAGCGAAAAGATTTGTTGCGAAAATTGGCTATCCTGTCATTGTTCGACCTGCCTTTACACTTGGCGGTACAGGGGGCGGTATTTGCTACAACGATCAAGACTTAGAAGAAATTGTGACATCGGGTTTAAAATATTCACCTGTAACGCAATGTCTATTAGAGAAATCAATCGCAGGCTATAAAGAAATTGAATACGAAGTAATGCGTGATGCAGCTGACAATGCCATCGTTGTATGTAACATGGAAAACGTTGACCCAGTAGGGATTCATACAGGTGACTCAATCGTTGTTGCACCAACGCAAACATTATCTGATCGCGAAAACCAAATGCTACGTAATATTTCACTCGATATTATTCGCGCATTAAAAATTGAAGGTGGCTGTAACGTACAGCTTGCACTTGATCCATATAGCTTTAATTACTATGTGATTGAAGTAAATCCACGTGTCTCTCGATCATCTGCATTAGCATCAAAAGCAACAGGTTATCCAATTGCTAAGCTAGCCGCTAAAATTGCAGTAGGCTTAACGTTAGATGAAATTAAAAATCCTGTAACAGGCTCAACATATGCTTGTTTTGAGCCTGCACTGGACTATATCGTAGCAAAAATTCCTCGCTGGCCATTCGATAAATTCGAATCTGCTAAACGTAATCTTGGTACGCAAATGAAAGCTACTGGTGAAGTAATGGCGTTAGGTCGTACTTTTGAGGAAGCTATGCTAAAAGCGGTTCGTTCTCTTGAGACAGGTCAAGTACACTTAGAGTTAAAACATGCTGAAGAAAATTCAGATTCTTGGATTGAAAAACGTATTCGCAAGGCTGGGGATGAGCGTCTATTCTTCATCGGTGAAGCTTTACGTCGAGGTGTAACAATTGAACAAATTCATGAATGGTCAGCAATCGATCTATTCTTCTTAAATAAATTTAAAAATATTGTGAATATGGAACAAACGCTTGCTGACAATAAGAATGATAAAGACGTACTACGAACAGCTAAACGTTTAGGCTTTGCAGATAAGAAAATTGCTGAGCTTTGGGAAACAACACCAGAAGAATTGTATGCTTATCGTAAAGAGCATGGTATTATGCCAGTCTATAAAATGGTGGATACATGTGCAGCAGAATTTGAATCAGAAACACCATATTTCTATGGCACATATGAAGACGAAAATGAATCGATTAAGTCAGAAAAACCTTCTGTGGTGGTACTCGGTTCAGGACCAATCCGCATTGGCCAAGGGGTAGAATTTGACTACGCCACAGTACACTCAGTATGGGCGATTCAAGAAGCAGGTTATGAAGCGATCATCATTAACTCAAATCCAGAAACAGTGTCAACAGATTTCTCAATTTCCGATAAATTATATTTTGAACCATTAACAATTGAGGATGTTATGCATATTATCGACTTAGAACAACCAATTGGTGTTGTTGTTCAATTCGGTGGTCAAACGGCTATTAACCTTGCTGATAAATTAGCTGCTAATGGTGTGAAAATCTTAGGTACGTCTCTTGAGGATATTGACCGTGCAGAAAACCGCGATAAATTTGAGCAGGCGCTACGTGAATTAGATATTCCACAACCTCAAGGAGAAACAGCGGTTTCTACAGAGGAAGCTCTTGCCATTGGTGAGCGTCTAGGCTTCCCAGTGCTTGTCCGCCCCTCTTATGTACTTGGTGGACGTGCAATGGAAATTGTTTATAACCAAGAAGAATTACAGCACTATATGGAAAACGCGGTAGAGGCATCTCCAGATCATCCAGTATTAGTAGACCGTTACTTAACAGGACAGGAAATTGAAGTAGATGCTATCTGTGACGGTGAGAATGTGTTAATACCAGGAATTATGGAGCATATCGAGCGTGCAGGAGTTCACTCTGGTGACTCAATCTCTGTTTACCCACCGCAAAAATTAACACAGGCACAAAAAGATACATTAGTTGACTATACAACTCGTCTTGCGAAGGGGCTAGGCATCATCGGCTTAATGAACATCCAATATGTCATTTCTCAAAACGAAGTATTTGTTATCGAGGTGAACCCACGTTCATCACGTACAGTACCGTTCCTAAGTAAGATTACAAATATCCCAATGGCTAATATTGCAACAAAAGCAATCCTTGGCAAATCCATTGTAGAGCAAGGCTATCCAACAGGCCTAGCAGCTGAGCAAAGAGGCGTATTTGTAAAAGTACCAGTGTTCTCATTCGCTAAATTACGACGTGTAGACATTACATTAGGACCTGAAATGAAATCTACTGGTGAAGTAATGGGTAAAGATGCAACATTAGAAAAAGCTCTTTATAAAGGCTTAGTTGCAGCAGGTATGGAAATACGAACAGAAGGTACAGTATTATTCACTGTGTCTGATAAAGATAAGGAAGAAGCGATTGCATTAGCAAAACGCTTCTCAACAGTAGGCTATCGCATTGTAGCAACTGAAGGTACAGCAAAAGCATTTGAAGCAGCAGGCGTACGAACTGATGTAGTAGGCAAGATTGGGGCGAAAGGACAAACATTGATTGACCTTATCCAAAATGGGGAAGCTCAGCTTGTTGTCAACACTTTAACAAAAGGCAAGCAACCAGCTCGTGACGGCTTCCGAATTCGTCGTGAGTCTGTAGAAAATGGTGTTCCTTGTCTAACATCTTTAGATACAGCAGAAGCAATGGTACGTGTTATCGAATCTATGACATTTACAGCAGAACAAATGCCAAAAGCGGAGGTAGTACACTAATATGATACGTCAAGAGAAAATGACGGTCGTCTCTCAAAAGCAAATTGCGACAAACATTTTCGAACTGACACTTCATGGTGAACTGGTTCAGGAGATGACTCCTGGCCAGTTTGTCCATGTAAAGGTGTCGGATTCACTGGAGCCGCTTTTACGTCGACCAATTAGTATTGCAAATATTGATAAAGACAACAATGAGTTTACAATGATCTATCGTGCTGAGGGGCGTGGTACGAAAGTTCTGGCAACAAATCGAGAAGGTCAGCTGGTCAACGTACTTGGACCAATTGGGAATGGTTTCCCAGTAGAAGCGGTGCAAGAGGGAGGTACTGCACTACTAGTTGGTGGTGGCATTGGTGTCCCTCCATTACATGAGCTAGCCAAGCAATTGAATGCTCGTGGTGTGAAAACAATCCACGTCTTAGGCTTCCAAACAAAAGATGTCTGCTTTTATGAGGATGAATTTAGTGCACTTGGTGAAACGCATTATGTTACGGTGGATGGCTCGAAAGGTACAAAAGGCTTTGTAACAACGGTTTTAGAGTCGCATGCTCCTGAATTTGATGTTTTTTATTCCTGTGGACCCTTACCAATGTTAAGAGCATTAGAAGGCTTTTATCCTGAAAAAGAAGGCTATTTATCATTTGAAGAACGTATGGGCTGTGGTATTGGAGCTTGCTTTGCATGTGTATGCAAAACAACTGATCAGGTTGAAAAAGACTATGTTAAAGTTTGCTCTGATGGTCCAGTTTTCCCGAAAGGAACGGTGGCACTATGAGTCGTTTAACAATTCAAATACCAGGCTTAGATTTAAAAAACCCTATTATGCCAGCCTCAGGTTGCTTTGGCTTTGGTCGTGAATATGCACAGCTTTATGATTTATCTAAACTAGGGGCTATCATGATTAAGGCAACAACGGTCGAAACGCGTGCAGGTAACCCTACGCCACGTGTTGCCGAAACAGCAGCGGGGATGTTAAATGCCATTGGTCTACAAAATCCGGGCATTGAAAAAGTGATGAATGAGGAATTAAAATTTTTAGAGGATTATAATGTGCCCATCATCGCCAATGTTGCTGGAACAGAGACATCAGACTATGTAGAAGTAGCACGCCGTATTTCAACAGCTTCAAATGTTAAAGCGTTGGAGCTGAATATTTCGTGCCCTAATGTGAAATGTGGTGGTATTCAATTTGGAACAGATCCTGCTACTGCACGTGAGCTTGTCAAGGCTGTCAAGGCTGTGTCAGAAGTGCCAGTCTATGTGAAGTTATCACCAAACGTGACGAACATCGTTGATATTGCCCTAGCTGTTGAAGCAGGTGGAGCAGATGGTATTACCATGATTAATACATTGGTTGGTATGCGTTTAGATGAGCGTACAGGTAAGCCAGTCATAGCTAATGGCACAGGTGGACTATCTGGTCCTGCTGTAAAACCTGTAGCAATACGAATGGTTTATGAGGTGTACAAGGCTGTCAATATTCCGATAATTGGTATGGGCGGTGTAACGGAAGCACAGGATGTCATTGATTTTATGTCCGCAGGTGCTTCAGCTGTAGCAGTAGGAACAGCTAACTTTGTTGACCATTTCGTTTGCCCGAACATTATTGAAGAATTACCAGCAAAGCTGGATGCATTAGGTGTAGAACATATAACAGAGATTATTGGAAGGAGCCATCGTTGATGAATACGAAACCTATACTAGCTCTAGATTTTCCAGGAGAAAAAGAAGTATTCGATTTTCTTAAAAAATTCGATGAGCCTCTTTTCGTGAAAATTGGAATGGAATTATATATGCAAGAAGGACCTGATATCGTACGCAAAGTAAAGGATTTAGGTCATGATATTTTCCTTGATTTAAAATTACATGATATCCCAAATACAGTAGGCTCTGCGATGAAGGGGCTAGCAAAATTAGGGGTAGATTTAGTCAATGTCCATGCTGCAGGCGGACGTGCTATGATGGAAGCAGCTCTAGAAGGACTTGAAGCAGGAACACCAACAGGCAAAGAACGTCCTGCACTAATAGCTGTTACTCAATTAACATCCACAACAGAAGAACAAATGCAAGCAGAACAAAAGATTGCTCTTTCATTGCAAGAGTCTGTCCTACACTACGCAGGGCTGACAAAGGAAGCAGGCTTACAAGGTGTTGTTTGCTCTGTCCATGAGGCTAAGGCGATTGCTGAGGTGTGTGGAGATGAATTTCTACGTGTCACACCTGGAATTCGTTTAGCTGGAGGTGCTGCACACGATCAAAAACGTATAGCAACACCTGATGGGGCAAAGCGTGATGGTTCATCACTCATCGTTGTTGGCCGTGCTGTAACAGGTGCACAGGATCCAGTAGCAGCATATAAAATCGTAAGTGAATTATGGGAGGCATAAATTATGACATTACAAAATGAAATTGCACACGCTATGTTAAAAGTTGGAGCAGTAGAATTAAATCCTACAGAGCTATTTACATGGGCATCTGGTATTAAATCACCTATTTACTGTGATACACGTTTAACAATTTCCGATCCAATTATTCGTAAACAATTAGCAAATGGTTTAGCCTCTGTCATCAAAGAAAATTTCGGAGCGACAGAAATTGTAGCAGGAACAGCTACAGCAGGTATCCCACATGCGGCATGGGTAAGTGATATTTTAGAATTACCAATGGTTTATGTACGCTCTAAAGCGAAGGAGCATGGCCGTGGTAATCAAATTGAAGGAAAATACGTAGCAGGACAAAAAGTAGTGGTTGTGGAGGATATCGTTTCTACAGGTGGTTCTTCCATTACAGCAGTAGAAGCATTGCGTGCAGCAGGCTGTGAGGTGCTTGGAGTTGTTTGTGTATACACATATAATCTTCCACGCGCTGAACAAGCATTTGATGAGGCTGGCATCCAATACGTATCATTAACAAATTTTGATTATCTGATTGAAGCAGCAAATGAATCCGGCGCTATTAAAGAAGAAGATATTCCATTCTTAAAAGAGTGGCATGGAAAATTAAAAGCTGGAGAGCTGTAATTGCAAACTGTTCCATAGGTCATAGTTGATGATCAATGGAACAGTTTTTTCTTCCTATTAAATAGGAAACAAATAAGTTAAAATTGGATACTAAAGCCATTAAAGTGGTGAATTCCTGTACCAAATCGTACAAGGTTATTTTTACGTAGCATTTTAACTGCCGTTTTCACTTCTAATAAGATAGAAGGATCAACTCCTAGTGTATGATGTGAGCCGAAAATTTTTGTTAGAGAAGATAAGTTAGCGATTCTTTCTAAAGACTGAACTAAGTCCTCTGGGCTAGTTGTCGGGAAAAAGGCATAGATAGGCGCTTGATCATATAGTAAATCTCCCGTGAATAAATAACCATATTTATAATCCAAAATCGCAATATGTCCTGGAGAATGCCCTGGGGTATGTAGTACAGTAAGCTTTCGGTTTCCTATATCGAAAACATCTCCATCTTCTAGAACACCAGAAGGCTGCCCTTGAAAAGGTTGGTAGGTCGATGGATCGAACGCTATTGGTGTAGGTAACGTGATGTTACGGCCAACATCTCTTCTAATCTGGTCGATAGATAGTTTGGGTATTCCATTAATTAGCCAATCTACTTCATCTTTATGAACATAAATATCATCAAACTGCCCATGATTACCAATATGATCCCAATGAACATGAGTTGTAATAACTGTAATAGGCAAAGAAGTTAATTGTAGGATAATTCTATTAATATTATCAATTCCCAAACCTGTATCAATCAGAATCGCACGCTTGTCTCCTAACAATAAAAAGGAATGCACTTTTTCCCAATGTCCATACTCACTTATAGCAAATGTTTCATTGTTTATCTCTTCTACTGTAAACCATACATCATTAATTTTTACCATAACTGACACACCCCTCTTCTATATCCGTAAACTGATACAATATTTGATAATACTATGTTATTGAAAATTTTAACATAAAAACATGTAATTGCCTCATATAATATTCTAAATAGTATTTCTATATTTGAAATTAAAGAAAAAAGTAAACAACTTGAGATATTAAGAAGTATGTAAGGTAACAATAAATTATAATTGTTAAATTATTTTTTTAAAGTAATTTGAAATACTAGCACTTTAAAGTCTAAAATTATTTATTGAAAACAAAAATGAATAAAATATAACTTTTTCATAAAAAGTAATTTTTAATTTTCACTCAAAAATACTGAATTTATTGAATTTTTGTGTATTTAATTTCTGTAAAAAAATATAGTAAGAAATTCTATTTATTATATTTATAAAATATTTATTTGAAGGAAATGTAACTTTGAGAATAAAAAGTAAAATGTTTCTGAAATCGAAATAATAAAATTACTATTTTTTTGAGAGAGACGTATGGTGGAAATTTATATTTTGGTTTGTAATAATTTGAAAAAGGTACTTGCGTTTATACATGTTTTCTAGCTAAAATAATATCACGGTTTAATTTTCAGATAATTCTATCAGTGATTTAATGATTTAAAGTAAAAAAAATATTAAATTCACGCTTATCTAATAGAAAAGGAGAGGATAGGAGAGAAAAGTTAAATATGATTCTGATATAAGTATCAAGTTTTATTTTCAGAATATTGAATAATAGAGGAGAGATTGTTTGAATACAGCAAAATACTTATTAACAATATCTAATTTGACTACAAGTTTTCGAATTAAAGATACATACCACGCTGCTGTAGATGATGTCTCACTTTCGCTAAAAAAAAATGAGGTATTAGCAATAGTTGGAGAATCTGGTTGTGGTAAAAGTACTTTAGCGACTACAATTGTAGGCTTGCATAATGAAGTAAATACAAAGGTATCTGGCGATATTTTTTATAATAACCAAAATTTAGCTAAATTGAATGAACAACAATTTAATAACTTACGTGGAAATGACATAGGATTTATCTTTCAAGACCCACTTTCAGCACTTAATCCTTTAATGAGGATTAATGAACAAATTGAAGAAGGATTAATCTATCATACTAAGCTTACAAAACAACAGCGTGAAGAGAGAGTTTTAGAACTATTAAATCAAGTTGGTATCGCTAACCCAAAACGTGTGGCTAGACAATTTCCACATCAGTTATCTGGTGGTATGCGTCAGCGGGTCATGATTGCTATTGCCTTATCATGTAAGCCTACTATTTTAATTGCAGATGAACCGACAACAGCTTTAGATGTTACGATTCAGGCTCAAATTTTAGATCTATTAAAAACATTGCAGACTGAAACGGAGACAGGCATTATTCTCATTACTCATGATTTAGGTGTTGTAGCAGAGATGGCTGATCGAGTTGTAGTTATGTATGCAGGGGAAGTAGTTGAAGAAGCTCCAGTTCAGGAACTATTCAATAATCCAAGACATCCTTACACTCGTTCGCTATTAAATTCAATTCCACAAACACATAGCGAAAATGAAAGACTAGAAGTCATTAAAGGGATGGTTCCATCTTTAATAAATTTACCTCGAGAAGGTTGTCGTTTTTCAGGACGAATCCCATGGATTGATGCATCTTCACACGAGACAAAACCTCAATTACATGAAATTGCACCAGGGCATTTTGTGAGATGTACCTGCTGGAAACACTTTCATTTTGAAGGTGAAGAAGGGGGCGGGACTGTATGAGCTTTATGCAAATTAAGGATTTAAATGTTCATTATCCAATACGTGGTGGATTTTTTAATACCATTGTTGATCGAGTATATGCAGTAGACGGTGTGACAATGGAGTTTGAAAAAGGGAAAACCTATGGACTAGTAGGGGAATCAGGATCTGGAAAGTCTACTACAGGCAAAGCAATTATAGGTTTAGAAAAAATTACCTCTGGGCAAATCGTTTATGAGGGCGAAAATGTGACAAATCAACAGAGAAAACGTGATTCTGCCTATAACAGAGATATTCAAATGATCTTTCAAGATTCTCATTCGAGTATGAACCCTAGAAAACGCGTTCTTGATATACTAGCAGAGCCAATTCGAAATTTTATGAAGCTTAGTGATCAAGAGGAGCGCAAACGTATTAAAGAGTTGCTTGCAATTGTAGGGATGTCAGAGGACGTTTTACTCAAATATCCCCATGAATTTTCAGGTGGACAAAAGCAGCGACTTGGAATTGCACGAGCGGTTGCATGTAACCCTAAAATGATTATCGCTGATGAACCTGTTTCTGCGTTAGATTTATCTGTACAAGCACAGGTCTTAAATTTTATGAAAGATATCCAAAATGAATACGGTCTTACTTACTTATTCATTTCTCATGATTTAGGTGTTGTTAAACATATGTGTGATTATATTTCTATTATGTATAAAGGACGCTTTGTGGAAACTGGTACAAGACATGATATTTATAAGAATCCTCAGCATATTTACACGAACCGCCTTTTATCAGCCATTCCAAATATCGAACCAGAGACTAGGGATGAGCGTAAATTAATTCGACAAAAAGTAGAGGAAAATTATCAAAAAGAGCAACATAAATATTATGATGAGCATGGAAAAGTCTACCCACTGAAATCCATTTCAGACACACATATGGTTGCAATGTCAGGGGGAATGTGAAATGTGGAAAACAATTGTTAGAAGAGTAATTTTAATGATCCCTCAAATGTTTGTACTAAGTTTAATTATTTTTGTTTTAGCAAAACAAATGCCAGGTGATCCTTTTACAGGGTTAATTACTCCAGAAACTGACCCTGCACGAATCGAAGAACTAAGGATTCAAGCGGGTTACTATGACCCTTGGTATATTCAATATTACCATTGGGTAATCAATGCCTTTCAGGGGGACTTTGGACAAAGCTATACATATAAACTTGCAGTGTCCACATTGATAGGTGAGCGTGCATTAAACACATTCTGGCTCGCTTTGCTTAGCACTATTCTTGTTTATTTAATAGCTATTCCATTAGGAATGATAGCGGGACGTAAACAGGATACTTTGTACGATAAGTCGATTACTTTGTATAGCTTCATAAGTTATGCAATACCTACCTTTGTGTTGGGTTTAATTTTCTTATATATTTTTGGATATCGTTTAATGTGGTTTCCGACAAGTGGAACTGTTGATGTAGGTGTAGAGCCGGGAACGCTCGAGTATTATTGGAATCGCTTGTATCATTTAATTTTACCTGCGATGACATATGCAATACTAGCTACAACTACAATTATTCAGTACTTACGTTCAGAAATTATTGATGCCAAGACACAGGATTATGTTAAAACAGCACGTAGTAAAGGTGTACCAATGAAAATAATCTATAGAAGACATATTTTCCGTAACTCCTTATTACCAATTGCAGCCTTTCTTGGCTTTACAATAACAGGATTATTGGGTGGCTCAATATTCATAGAGACAATTTTTGGCTTCCCAGGTATGGGACAATTATTCATCCATTCTGTAACAAGTCGCGATTATAGTGTTATTACCGCTCTTGTCATGCTTTATGGCTTCTTAGCGTTATTAGGTAGTCTATTGTCAGATATAATTATGAGCATTGTTGATCCACGTATCCGCATAGACTAGCAGCTAAATTGAACGCATAAGGAGAGGTGAATAAAATGGAGCAAAAAAATGATGTAGTGAAAGTTGAAAGTAATCCACCAACAGGAATTCAAGTTGTTATACGTGAATTCAGAAAAGATAAATTAGCATTATTTTCATTTATAGGTATAACTTTACTTATAGTTGTGATATTAATTATGTCTGCTTTTATGAACCAGGATGAGATATTACGAATTAAATTATTAGAGAGATTTACAGAACCTGGTGTTAATGGATATATTTTAGGGGCTGATGAAGCTGGGCGTGATATGTATGGACAGCTTATTATTGGTGCAAAAAATTCTATTTTAATTGCAATTGCAATCACTCTTATTGCAAATGCTTTAGGAATTGCTCTAGGAATAATAATGGGTTACTATGGTGGCTTTATTGATAACCTATTTATGCGTATCATTGATTTTCTTATGACATTACCTACCTTAATGATTATCATTGTTTTGGTCACAATTATTCCTAAATATGGTGTTTTAGAGTTGATTTTGATTTTAAGTGCCTTTCAATGGATCAGTACAGCGCGTCTTGTTCGAAGTAAAGCTCTATCAGAGGGACGAAGAGATTATGTAAATGCATCCAAAACAATGGGGACTAGTGATTTTGCCATTATGTTTAAAGGGATACTACCAAATTTAAGTTCTTTGTTAATAGTAGAGCTAACTTTAAACTTTGCTGGAAATGTTGGTATTGAAACAGGTCTATCATTTTTAGGCTTTGGATTACCACCTTCTACGCCTAGCTTAGGGACATTAGTAAGCTATGCAACAAACCCAATAGTATTATCTACAAAATGGTGGATTTGGTTGCCCGCATCATTATTAATATTAATTTTGATGCTTGGTATAAATTATGTTGGTCAAGCGCTAAGACGTGCGGCTGACGCAAAACAACGATTAGGATAAAGGGGAGGATTTACACATGAAGAAAAATTGGTTATTCTTATCCGTACTTTTTGCATTCATGCTAATTTTAGCAGCGTGCAATGGTGGTGGAGGTAGTGGGTCTGAAAAAGGCACAGAAACAGATAACACTGAAAAGTCTGGTGAAACAGAAAAGTCTGGTGAATCTGAGGCAACTAATGATTCTTTACTTCCAATGGAGGTAACAAATGAAGGAGAAGCAATTCAAGGTGGTACATTACGTGTAGGACTTGTAGCAAGCTCTCCATTCCAAGGGATTTTCAACTATGAGCTTTATGAAGATGCCTATGACTCAGATATTTTAGCTTATATGACAAATTCAATATTTGACGTTGATGGTGACTTCCTTATTACTGATAAGGGCGCTGCAAAATTAGAAGTTGATACTGATGCTAAAACAGCAACAGTCACATTGCAAGGTGATTATAAATGGTCTGATGGTACACCAGTAACAGCAGAAGATTTAATATATCCTTACGAAATTATTGGACATCCTGATTATACAGGTGTACGTTACGATGATGACTTCAGAAATATTGTAGGGGCAGAAGAATATCATAATGGCAAGGCTGATACAATCTCAGGTATTACAAAAGTAGATGATAAATCAATTAAAATTCAATTTAAAAAAGTATCACCTGCAATTTATTATGGTGGGGATGGCTTATGGGGTTATGCAGAACCAAAACATCAATTAGAGTCAATTCCAGTAAAAGATTTACTAGCTTCAGATGCAGTACGAAAAAATCCGGTGACTCTTGGCGCATTTAAACTTGATAAAGTTGTTAATGGTGAATCTGTACAACTTGTAGCTAACGAACATTACTTTAAAGGAAAGCCGAAAGTTGATAAAGTTGTAATCGAAGTTGTTCCACCAACTTCAATTGGTGAGGCGTTAAGAACAGGGAAATATGATCTAGCAACATCTTATCCAACTACTCAATTTGATAGTATTAAATCTTTAGAAAATATTTCTGTACTTGGTCGACCAGAATTGTCTTATTCTTATATCGGCTTTAAGTTAGGAAAGTATGATACAACAGCAAAAGTAAACGTGTTTGATGAAAAATCAAAAATGAACAATGTAGAGTTACGCCAAGCAATTGCGTTCGCAACAGATGTTGAGGGAGTTGCTGAAAAATTCTATCAAGGCTTGCGTGTACGTGGCAACTCTTTAATTCCACCAGTATTCTCATTCTATGATGAAACATTAGAGGGTTACCATTACGATCCAGAAAAAGCGAAAGAGTTATTAGATAAAGCTGGTTTTAAAGATGTTGATGGTGATGGAATTCGTGAAGATAAGGATGGTAAAAAATTCTCAATTCGTTTAGCTTCTATGGCTGGGTCAGAAACGGATGAAGCAATTGTTGAATACTTCCGTCAAAATTGGAAAGAAGTTGGTTTAGATGTACAGTTAACAACTGGACGTCTTATCGAGTTCAATGCATTTTATGATAAAGTACAAGCAGATGATCCGGAGATCGATATGTTTATGGCAGCTTGGAATACAGGAACAAATCCATCTCCAGCGGGCTTATATAGTGTAGGTGCTGAATTCAACTTTAGCCGCTATGTATCACCTGAGTTAACAAAATTATTAGCAGCTATCGACTCCGAAGATGCTATGGATCAAGAAAAACGCTCTAAAGCTTTCCGTGAATGGCAAGAATATATGAGTGATAAAGCAATGGTAGTTCCAACATTCTTCAGAACTGAAGTTATTCCAGTTAATAAACGCGTGAAAAATTACAATGTTGATTATGCAAATCTTACAGAGTTACAAGATATTGAATTAACAGCAGATGCTCCAATAAAATAATAGGTATCAAAGAAGCAGTCTTTCTTGATAGAAGAAAGACTGTTTTTTCAAAACCTATTTAAAGATGCTGTGAAAGAAAGAAAATTAAAGAGGTTATAGAGTAGAAAAGTTAATAAAATTTACTTTAAACATTCAATAACAATTACAAAAGTCTTGTATATATGCCTTTTATTGATAATTACGTTATACAGGTTTAGACTACAGTTAAATGTGGGTATAAATTAAAAAACTCCCATCACAGTTTTTATACTGTCGATAGGAGTTATAGCTTTTAGCGATTAGCAACCCAAGTTTTTACTAGATCAGCAGTACCATAAACATAATGCTGGTCACCTACTTCATGGTAGGTTGCACTTTCGTCAACCTCTGTATGCTTGTACTGAATACGTTGACGGCGCTTCTCTGACATTGGGTCAGGAAGTGGGATAGCTGATAATAAAGATTTTGTATACGGATGAACAGGGTGATTGTAGATATCATCTGCTTTACCGATTTCCATGATTTTACCACGGTACATTACAGCAATACGGTCACTGATGTATTTTACCATAGATAAGTCATGGGCAATGAAAAGATATGTTAAGCCACGTTCTTTTTGTAGTTGTTTTAGTAAGTTAACAACTTGCGCTTGGATAGATACGTCTAGCGCAGAGATTGGCTCATCCGCAATGATAAACTTAGGATCTAAACTTAGTGCACGGGCAATCCCAATACGTTGACGTTGACCACCAGAGAATTCGTGTGCGTAACGATTCGCGTGCTCTTTGTTTAAACCAACAGCTTCAAGTAGCTCTTGAATTTTTGCACGACGTTCTTTTTTATCCTTGTAAAGGCCATGAATATCAAAGGCTTCACCAATGATCTCACCAGCCGTCATACGAGGGTTTAAAGAAGCATAAGGATCTTGGAAAATCATTTGCATTTGACGGTTAAATTTCTTTAACTCATTTTTAGATTTTTTTCCATGGACATTTTCACCATCGAAAACAATCTCGCCACCTGTAATATCATATAAACGAATAATTGAACGACCAGTTGTTGACTTACCACAACCTGATTCACCCACAAGACCAAGTGTTTCACCTTCGTAAACATCGAAGCTGATACCATCTACAGCTTTGATAGGATTACTTGGCGAACCAAAATGCTGCTGTAAATTTTTGATTTCAAGAATTTTTTTCGCACCAGTTTTAGTCATTTTCTTGTGCCTCCTTTGCTAAATACCCTTCAATACGTTTAGCAACCGCATCTGGAAGAGGAATCTTTGGTGCATCAGGATGCAACAACCAAGTCTTTGCAAAATGTGTTTCACTTACTTGGAACATTGGTGGCTCTTGTTCATAATCAATGGCCATAGCATACTCGTTACGAGCTGCAAATGCATCACCCTTAGGTGGATTCGTCAGATCTGGTGGTGAGCCTGGAATCGTACGTAATAGCTCATCAGTATCATTATCTAAATCTGGCATTGAACCAAGTAGACCCCATGTGTAAGGATGCTTTGGATTATAGAAAATATCATTTACAGTACCATATTCAACGATTTGTCCAGCGTACATTACTGCTACACGATCAGCGATATTCGCCACTACACCTAAATCGTGTGTAATGAAAATGATAGATGTTTGCGAGTTTTTCTGAATTTCTTTCATTAATTCTAAAATTTGCGCTTGAATGGTTACGTCTAGAGCTGTTGTCGGCTCATCTGCAATTAATAGCTTAGGATCAGCTGCAAGGGCAATGGCAATAACAACACGTTGACGCATACCACCTGAAAATTCATGTGGGTATTGGTTATAGCGTTTTTCAGGGAAGGGGATACCTACCTGAGTTAAAAGCTCAATCGCACGTTTTTTCGCTTCGTCTTTAGAAACTTTTTTGTGTTGCAAAATTACTTCAGTTATTTGACGTCCGACCTTCATTGTTGGGTTCAAACTTGTCATAGGATCTTGGAAAATCATTGCAATTTCATTTCCGCGTACTTTAGACATTTCTTTATCAGTTAATGGAACTAAATCACGGCCATTAAATAAAATTTGTCCTGACTCATAAATACCAGGTGGCTGGGGAATTAGTTTCATTAATGCATTACTCGTAACACTTTTACCAGAGCCTGATTCACCTACTATAGCGAGTGTTTCACCCTCCTTTAAATCAAAGTTAACACCACGTACAGCATGGACAAGCCCTGCATAAGTTTTAAAGTTAATTCTTAAATCTTTTACTTCTAGAATTGTTTTACTCATTTCGGCCACCTCCTTATTTACGTAGTTTTGGATCTAGAGCGTCACGTAAGCCGTCACCAACTGCGTTAAACGCAAAGATTGTCAGTGAGATAAATACTGCTGGGAAAATCAAGCGCCATGGAGCATTGGCAATAGCTTTATTACCATCAGAGGCCATTGTACCCCAAGAAGCTGTTGGAGCAGGCACCCCAAGACCAAGGTAGCTTAGGAATGATTCGGTGAAAATAGCAGATGGAATTGTTAGCGTCATCGTTACTAAGATTGCACCAAGAGCATTCGGAACTAAGTGTTTAATAATTAAATGGCCTGTACTAGCACCTAATGTACGAGCAGCAAGAACATATTCTTGATTTTTAATAGATAATACTTCACCACGAACGATACGAGCCATATTAATCCATCCAGTGATGGACAGGGCAATAATCATAGGAATTAAACCAGGTTGCATAACAACTAAAAGTACGATTACTACTAGAAGGTAAGGTACAGCTGTTAAAACGTCAGCAATACGCATCATGATGTTATCAACGCGACCGCCTGCTAAGCCTGAAATACTTCCCCATAAAACACCGATAATTAAGTCAATAATCGCTGCAGCAATTCCGATAAAAAGGGAAATACGAGCGCCTTCCCAAATACGAACGAAAATATCACGACCAAGGTCATCCGTTCCAAACCAAAATTGTGCAGATGGTGGTGCGTTGTAAACACCTAGCTGATCACTTGCTTTATATTGAGAAAACATTGGTACGAATGTAGCCATTAAAATAACAATGATTAAAATGATTATCCCAATGATGGCTAATTTGTTATGAGAGAAACGGAGAAATACTTCTTTCCAAAAGGAGACTGATTTATCAGCTAATTTTTCCGTTGCTTCATGATTTCCACCAACAATTTTAAACTTATCTTTTTCAATTTGTTGCTGTGTCATTATTTTTTCGCTCCTTTCAGTTTAATACGCGGATCAATCACACTATATAGAATATCAACGATTAATACCGCAAATAAAAGGATGATGGAATAGAACACCGTCGTACCCATAATTACTGTATAGTCACGGTTTGTAATACTTTGAACAAAGTGCTTACCAAGTCCAGGAATAGCGAAAATTTGCTCAACAATGAAACTACCTGTTACAACACCAGCTGTTAATGGACCAAGGTATGTTACGACTGGCAGAAGGGCATTTCGTAATGTATGACGGAATACGATTGTCCATTTACCAATACCTTTTGCACGAGCCATTTTTACATAATCACTATTGTTTTGTTCAAGCATACTTGAACGTGTTAATTTTGCGATAAAGCCCATATGAGAGAAAGCGATTGCAAGGGCTGGTAAAATACTATAAATAAAGCCCTTCCACCCACTAATAGGGAACCAGCCTAGCTTAAAGGCTAAGAAATACTGCATTAAACCTGCTAATATAAATGAAGGTACTGATATACCGAGCACCGCAAAGGACGTTGCCAAATAATCCGGGAACCTATTATGATATAGCGCGGAAACTACGCCAATTAATACACCGAATCCAACTGCTAATAGCATAGCTTCAATCCCTAATGTTAATGAAACAGGGAAACTTTCAGAAATCATATCATTTGTAGAACGCGCTTTATATTTCATTGACTCACCGAAATTGAATGTGGCCGTATCGATTAAATAATCTTTATATTGAATATACCAAGGGTTATTTAATCCATACGTTTCGTTTAACTTCTCCTCAATTTGAGGTGGGAAATTACGTTCACTCGCGAAAGGACTACCAGGAGCGAGACGCATTAAGAAAAACGTAACCGTTACGATGACGAAAAGCGCGAGAAGTATATACATCAGCCTTTTCAAAATATATTTAATCACATAAAACTCCTCCTTCTATTTGTCAATTTTCAGACAAATATATGCCTTCGTATTTTAAAAAGAGCTGACTCGCGCCGAAGTGGCTACGAGGCAGCTCTTCGCTGTAGAGCTAAATAAGCGAATTATAGTTGATTATTTCTCTACTTTAACCTCTTTAAGAGAGATGTTACCAAGGATGTCTGCCTTCATGTTTTTCACATAATCTTGTACTACAGATAGGTTCGTGTAGTAGTAGATTGGAATAACTGGGAAATCATTCACAGCAATTTTTTCAGCTTGTTTTAAAAGCTCAAGACGTTTAGCAGGATCTGCTTCAACGTTAGATTGATCTAACAATTTTTTGTATTCTGCACTTTCCCAACCAGTATCGTTGTTACCGTTTGCAGCAGTGTCATACATTTCTAAGAATGTATAAGCATCGTTGTAGTCACCAACCCAGCCCATACGGCCAACTTGGTAATCTAATTGGTTAAGTTTTTCTAAATATACTTGCCATTCAGAGTTATCTAGACCTACAGTGATACCTAGGTTTTTAGTCCAGCCCTCTTGAACGTATTGAGCGATAGCAGCGTGTGCTTCACTAGTGTTGTAAGAAAGGTTAATTTTGATATCTGCTGGGTTTGTAATTCCAAGTTCTTTCATACCAGCTTCAAGTGCTGCTTTAGCACCTTCGATATCGTTATCTTTGAAGTAACCACGGTCTTCTTCAAAGCCATGAACTGCGATAGGAACCATGCCTAATGCAGGTTTTTGCTCACCTTTAGTAATGTTGTCAATTAAACCTTGACGATCAACTGCTAAAGCTAACGCTTTACGGATGTTAGCGTTTCCAGTGATTTTATCTTTTGTATTTAGCTTGTACCAGTAAACAGAAGCTTGGTCATTGATATTTAATGAACCATCAGCTTTAAATGCGTCGATTGAATCAAGTGCCACAGATTGGAATGGTGCACCTAAGTAGTCAATTTCTCCAGCTTTGAAGCTTGTTGCAGCAGTTGCTTCAGACTCAACCATACCGATATTAACAGTTTCTAAAGAAACTTTATCAGCATCCCAGTACTCTGGGTTTTTCTTTAATACGATTGTATCATTGTGTCTCCATTCAGCTAATGTGAAAGGACCGTTTGTTACATAGTTTTCACCAGCATCTGCATACCACTCATCATTACCTTCAACTACTTTTTGGTTTAATGGTGCATATGTTTTGAATGCTGTTAATTCTAAGAAGTAAGGTGTTGGGTTTTCTAAAGTTACTACTAATGTTTTTTCGTCTTGTGCTTTAACGCCTACATCATCAGCAGAACCTTCACCATTGTTGTATGCTGCAGCACCTTTAATTGGGTAAAGGATTGAAGCATATTCAGAAAGATTGTCTGGGTTTAATGCCCATTTCCAAGCGTATTCGAAGTCACCAGCTACTACTGGATCTCCGTTTGACCATTTAGCATCACGTAATTTGAACGTGTATGTTTTTAAATCTTCACTAACTTCCCAGCTTTCAGCAGCAGCTGCAACTGGACGAGCGTCTGCATCAAGTGTTGTTAATCCTTCAAAAGTATTTGTTAGAATAACACCAGAAGTTGTATCTGTTGCTAATGCAGGATGAAGAGATGGCGGCTCAGAAGCTACTACTACATTTAATTCGCCACCTGATGAAGTTGTTTCTGAAGAGCCAGAATCTTTTCCTTCGTCTTTAGATTTGTCAGACGAATCTCCACCGAAGCCACATGCAGCAAGTACTAAAGAAAATACTGCAAGGACTGTTAGTAATAAAAACTTTTTGTTTTTATTCATGTGAATCCCCCTTATACAATTTTTAAGCCTTTTGTGAAGCTCCTATTTAATATACCAAAAAAATCATTGTGTACAAAATAAAAAAGATTCGAATTTATATAGTATTATCTGACATTTAGGAGAATAATAAATTTTTCCGATTTATCACGCTAAAGAGGCGAAGTGTATATATATTAAAAATTTGATATTTACTTATTCTGAATATCAAAAATAAAGTAAAAATAAAAAAATGATTTACTATACGGAAAATTCCTATTTTTTTGATAATATTATCGATATTTGAAAAATGAATCAAAAGTCATAGATGTAATACCTTGAGGAATTTGTATAGATTTGTAGAAAATCTATGTAAAACTCAGTGAATTAGATTCTTTTACAGGTAATTTCTTGTAATTTATTATCGCAAAACATGAATATTTTTATCTATTAATGATATATAAGAAACTTGTTTTGTATTTTTCTAGGATTATCCATTTGTGGGGAGGAAAAAGAAAAAAATGAGCATTTGTATGAAAAAAGGTACCCATACTAAGAAAAATTTGGATTTAGTGACAAGCTAGTTTACGAGATTAAGTTTTTTTGAAATAATTTTTGAGCTAGTTGTATATACATGCATATATGCAGTTGGTTACTGTTTTATTCATCAGTTAAAAAATAAAAGGAATGCTTCATTTCGCCTTGTATTCTTCCAAAGAGAACTGTTTAAATCGTATTGTTTTTTTGAGGATGTCATTTGTCTTACTGAAGAGGATTGATAATGCAAATAATTACTAAAAATCTGTTTATTCATCGAATGAAAACGTTAACAATAGCTATTCAGAAGGATATTCTTCCACTTTTTAAGTGGTATACCATGAAAAAATATAAAAAACAGTGCATCCCATTTATAAAATGCACTGTTTTTTATTTAAAGTTTAAATTGATTGATCTGATTCTGTAAATCTAAGGACTTTTCGCTTAGATCTGAGGCAACTTGGTTTACTTGTTGTACTGTTATAGATTGTTCTCTTGTTGCTGAAGCTACAATTTTTGTATTATCCGCGCTAGTTGAAGCACCATGGGCGATTTCTGCAACGGACGCTGCAACCTGTTCAGCGCTAGCTGAAATTTCTTCAGAGGTAGCTGATATATCTTCTATTTGATCTGTCATCGTATTAATTGCTTTCACAATTCCTTCAAAGGCTTGTCCTGCATGTCCGATGATTTTAACGCCCTCTGTGACAGAATGAAGTCCATCAAAGACTGCTTTTTCTACATTATGTGTATCCTGTTGAATATCTAGCGTTAAGGCAACGATTTGGTTGGCTGATTGTTTGGATTCCTCAGCTAACTTACGAACCTCATCTGCTACTACCGCAAATCCTTTACCATGCTCTCCAGCTCTAGCCGCTTCAATTGCTGCATTGAGTGCCAATAAATTTGTTTGATCTGTAATAGCTGTAATAACAGCTGTGATCTGACTAATCTCATCTGATTGCTTACTCAATTTTTGAACAAGATTATTAATCGTTTGTGTTGATTCATGGATGACATTCATTTGTTGCTGAGCTTCTTCTACCGTCTCGTTTCCATTTGTTGCTAATTCTGAAGTTGTTATAGCATTCTGATGTAGTTGTTGAGTTGCCTCAGCTATTCGTTGAACACCTACAGCCGTTTCATCCATAGCGTGTGCGCTTTCGTTAGCTGCAACTGTAGCTGTCACTGCAGCCTCAGCTGTTTCGTTAATCCGTATTGTAATTTCATCAGCAGTGGCAGTAATTTCTTCAGTTGAGGCAGAAAGTTCTTCTACTGAAGCTGTTAAATGCTCTGCATTGTCCTGTATATGCGTTAATAAATTTTTCAGATTCCCCTTCATGGCATTAAAAGCTGCTGAAAGCTGACCAATTTCATCTTTTGATTGATGGGTAATATCTGGATGAATTAATTCTCCATTAGCTACATGGTTTGCAGCCAGAACGACAGATTTTAAAGGGCGTGAGATTGTCCGTTGTATATAGAAAATAAGGAAAATACCTAGAGCGATACCAATAATGATTGCGATAATGGAAATAATTTGAGAATTAAACACGGCCTGTTTAGATTCTTTTGTCACAATATCTAGTTGTTCCTTTTGATAGTTTCCAATTTGATCGGATACATCTTGTATACCTTTATTAGCTTGTTGTACTTCACCATTTACCTTCTGCAAAGCACCTTCTAGATTACCAGCTTCAAATAAAGCTATTGCTTCAGTTGCTGCCTTGTTAAAAGAATCATTATGAACTTTTAATTCCTGTGCATATGTTTCCATTTTAGCTGAATTCGATTTTTCAGTGATTTCTTCTACATGTGTGTCGAGCATATTTGCATATTTTGAGAAACTCTCTTTGTTAGCAGGTTTGTCTTCGATGATGATGGCACGAATGAAAAGACCTTGCATAGCCATTTCGTATTGAATATCATCTGCTAATTCTACAAGGGCAACATGTCCTTCTAATGCATTTTCAATCTTTTTTTCAATGTTTGAAAATAACAGGAACATAATGAACAAAGAAATGATTAATGTGAGAATAATTGCAAAGAAACCAAAGCTTAATTTTTTACCTACAGACATATAGATACGCCCTTTCCTGAATCCTCTATAAAAATTTTTATACTTTAATTTAGCGTTTCTCAGTAGTAGAAGTCAATATACGTTGAAGGAAACAGTGCAGATTATTCATGTGTTTTTATATTGTTATTATAATAAGGAAGATTGTCTGTAAAAATCAATCAAGATAAGGTTGTTTTCATCGTTTTATAGTACGGATTACGTGTACGCGTTATAAAAAGGAAGAAACCGATACAATTTGTATCGGTTTCTTCCTTTATGACTGTTTCTTTAACTGTAAAATGACTGCCTCATCCGGGTCAATATACAGTGTCTTTTGTTCAAAATAGATGACGAAACCAGGTTTGGCACCATTTGGTTTTTTGACCTGTCGTATTTCGGTATAATCTACAGGCACAGAAGAGGATTCTCTGGCCTTAGAAAAATAGGCGGCTAGTGTGGCAGCTTCTCGCAATGTCGTTTCATCGGGTTCACTTGAATGAATGACAACATGAGATCCAGGAATATCTTTTGTGTGTAACCAAATATCAGTCCGCTTTGCTAGTTTAAATGTCAGCATGTCATTTTGTTTATTGTTTTTTCCAACAGAGATTGTTACACCTGTAGAAGAAACATAGCGTTCTGGTTCAGGTTTCGCTTGTTTTTTCTTTTTCTTCGCATGACGTAGTTTTAAGTAACCTTGCTCTGCTAGCTCTTCACGAATTTCCTCAATATCTCCAGGAGAAGCCTGCTGAACTTGCTGTGCAAGCATTTCGAAGTAAGAAATTTCATCAGTAGTTTTTTCTAGCTGCTCTTGAACCATGACCAAGGCATTTTTTGCCTTTGTATATTTTGTGTAATAACTTTGGGCATTTTCAATAGGTGTTTTACGTTCGCTTACTGGAATCGTTATTTCTTCGCCAGTTTCACTATAGTAATTTGTGACAGTAACTTCCTTAACTCCTTTTTCAAAGGCATAGATATTAGCCATTAATAGCTCACCATATAGTTGGAATTGATCGAGCTTGGAGGCACGTTCATAATCCTTTGTTAACTTTTTTGTTTTTAAAGCTAATTTGTCAATCTCATTTTGTAGCCAGCGCTCTAAATCGCCTGCTTGTTGTTTTACACGATCTCGCTCTGCACGGGCAAAGAATACACGATCAAGAAGCTCATGGACATTAGGATAGATTGTTATATCCCCATCATGCAAATGCGTTAATTCGATAGGGGAAAAGTATACTTTCTGATTGAAGAGCACGTACATAGGCTTCATTCCACCGTTCGCAAAGGAGGCCATAAAATCCTTGAAACATACTAGTGTATTTGAAGTCGTCTTCATTCGATACAATAATTCTTCCGCGTGAAGAGGTGAAAAACCAGCTAATTGTTGCACGATCTCTTTAGAGGTTTTTGCTTCAGCGAAAAATGCTGTTAGCTCTTCATCTGTCACTGTTAAAGGATTCCATTTGTTTTGTGTGGGTGGCGCAAAATACGGTTGCCCTGGTAGTACAGTACGGAAGCTATTGACTGAAGGCGGTAGATGTTTTAGGCTGTCAATAATTTTTCCCTGCTCTTGATCAATCAACAGTAGATTACTATGTCTACCCATAATTTCAGCATGTATTTCTCTTACAATTGGATCTCCAATTTCATTTTTACTTTCAATTTCTACTATTATAATGCGATCAAAATCACGCTGTTTTATAGAAGCAATAAAACCACCCTCTATATGCTTACGCAAAAGCATACAAAACATTGGCGGCTCTGCTGGATTTTCAATCACCTGTTCAGTAAGGTGTACACGTGCATAAGAAGAGTGGATGGAAAACAGTAATTTATGATTCTTTCCGTTCGCTCGCACATGTAAAATAACTTCTTGTGCATTGGGTTGATGTATTTTGGTAATCCGACCAGTGACTAGCTGTTGTAGGTCGGCAGTTATTGAATAAGTAAATAAGCCATCAAATGCCATATGAATTCCTCTTTCCAACGATATCAAGCATCTTGGTACTTTCGTATTTTTTCTTTATGTATCTGCATGCACTATTTTTAAGCTCGCAAATACTCTTTTGGTATGTTTATCATAGCATTTTTTAGGTGAATATTAAAATATAGCTTCAATTGTGGTAGAATTAGCTTTTACTTTAACCAAATTTTTTTGGAGAGTCGTCATAATCGACAAAGCTTATGTTATAATAATCCCAGTATGCAAAGAAAGGTGTGACGAACCTTGGTGCGTAGTATGACTGGTTTTGGCAGAGGTGTCACAACAACTAGAGACTTTCAATTAACCGTGGAAATGCGCTCGGTCAACCATCGTTTTTTAGAAATTAATGCAAAATTTCCGAAAGAATGGCTTGAAGCTGAAATTTTTGCAAAGAAACTAATTTCTCAAGCTTTGTCACGCGGCAAAATTGATGTGATGGTATATGTGAAGGACTTAGAGAACGTAGAGCAATCTATTGAGATTAATTGGTCATTAATTGAAGCGTATCGTAAGGCAAAAGAGCAATTAGCAAGTAAAGTACCACTTGAAGAAAAATGGACGATGCAAGAGCTTTTATCGTTAGAGCAGGCCCTTGTGCAGCAAAAGCCTCAGCTTACACCAGAGGATTTACTCAGCGCTGTTGAACAAGCAATTTCACAAGCGATTGAACAGCTCGTACAAATGCGTGAGCGTGAAGGGCAAGAATTACAAGAGGTTGTTGTACAATATAAAGAACAGTTAATGGAGCAAGTCAATCAGATTCGTTTGTGTTCTTCACTTGCTGTTGAAAAATATCGTACACGATTAATAGAGCGAATTAATGAAGTTGCAAACGGCACATTGCTAGAAGATCGTTTACTAGCGGAAGTAGCGATTTTTGCAGAACGAGTAGACATCTCCGAAGAATTAGACAGATTAGATAGTCACTTCAACCAGCTGGAGGAAACATTACTTGAAAAGATTTCGGTTGGGCGTAAATTGGACTTTTTAATGCAGGAAATACATCGCGAGATTAATACGATTGGTTCAAAAAATCAATCTACAGAAGCAGCGGTTGCTGTTGTTCAGGCGAAAACAATTTTAGAAAAGATGCGTGAGCAAGTGCAAAACATCGAATAACTTGCACGTGTCTGTTATAAATTAAGGGAGATATAGAGAATAAATGATAAAAGAACGTGGATTATTAATTGTTCTGTCTGGCCCCTCTGGTGTAGGTAAAGGGACAGTGCGAAAAGAATTATTTTCTCAGCCGAATACGAATTATGAGTATTCCATCTCGATGACAACACGAAATCCTCGCGAAGGTGAAGTAGATGGTGTAGACTATTTTTTCAAGACACGTCATGAATTTGAAGTGTTAATTGAACAAGGTGGCTTATTAGAGCACGCTGAATTTGTCGGTAACTATTATGGAACACCATTAGCTTATGTAAATGAAACACTTGATGCAGGTCGTGATGTATTTTTAGAAATCGAAGTGCAGGGTGCAGCACAAATTCGTAAAAAAGCACCAGATGCCTTATTTATTTTCTTAGCCCCTCCAAGTTTAACGGAATTAAAAGATCGTTTAGTTGGACGTGGGACAGAAACGGAGGATATCATTGCCAAACGAATCGCTACTGCAAGTGAAGAGCTTGAAATGATGAGCTTGTATGATTATGTTGTGGAAAATGATGAAGTGACGAATGCCTGTGATCGTATAAATGCGATTATTAAAGCCGAGCATTGTCGTAGAGAACGTGTTGAAAAAAGATATTTGTCAATGTTGAGAGGAGAATAAAACAATGCTATACCCATCAGTAGACGCTTTAAAAAAGGAAATCGATTCAAAATATTCATTAGTGAGCCTTGCTTCTAAACGTGCTCGCCAAATGCAAGAAGAGCAAGACACAGAACGCTTACACAAGTATGTTTCCCATAAATATGTTGGGAAAGCACTTGAAGAAGTAGCGGCAGGTGTACTTACGAAAGTATCACAGGATGAGTCAACTGTGTATGAGGACGAAATCTAACATCATGTAAAGAGCTTTACTATGTTTACATGCATGCTAGTCTAGTTAGCAGTAGATTTTGATTATACAGAATGCCGAAAGCTCCCAGGGAATCCTTCTTTGGGAGCTTATCATTTGAAAGGACGACACCTAGCATGAATAAAAATATTTTACTTTGTGTTTCAGGCGGGATTGCCGTATATAAAGCTGTGGCACTCGTAAGCAAGCTATCACAAGCAGGAGCCAATGTAAAAGTCATCATGACAGCCTCTGCTAGACAGTTTGTGAATCCATTAAGTTTTCAAGTGATGTCCAAAAATGATGTTTATTTTGACACGTTTGATGAAAAAGATTCAAGTGTGATTGCTCATATAGACTTAGCAGACTGGGCTGATTTAATTTTAGTAGCGCCCGCTACAGCAAATATAATAGGAAAAATGGCCAATGGTATAGCAGATGATATGATCACAACAACCCTGCTTGCTACGACAGCACCTGTATGGATTGCACCAGCCATGAATGTACACATGTACGACCATCCAGCGGTAAAACGTAATTTGGATAGGCTATCAGCTGATGGCTACAAATTTATTGAGCCTTCCGAAGGTTTTTTAGCATGTGGCTATGTCGGGAAGGGCCGTCTAGAGGAGCCAGAAAAAATCACTGCACTTGTTCAAGATTTTTTTTCGGGAAAAACTAAACCACTAACAGGTAAAACAGTTATAGTGACTGCAGGTGCCCTACATGTACCATTGGATGAACAGCATGTTATTAGTCCACAGGCAAATGGAGCCATAGGACGAGCTTTAGCACATGAAGCAAGAATGCTAGGCGCACATGTAATTGAAATAGAAAATTCTAATTTGTTTGATGCTATACAGCAACTGGAAGCTTATAAAATCCAATACTCTCAAGCAATATTAATCCATGCAGCAAATGTGCCGACTATAAAGGAAACGCCGATCATTTCGGTAGAAGGCATAAAAGCGATCACTTTCGGACAAAAAGTGCAAGGAACTCCAATGCTTAATATACTTTCTGAGAGATGGATTGATTTTAGTGAAAAAGCGCAGCTTAACGGACAGTTTTTGGCTACAATTAACCCACAACTTTTTGCTCAGACATTATGGTCATATATTATAAAGGGTGAGGAACAATGAGCTTCTTGATAGCAGAGGTCATTGTAGATGTCTCTACTTACCATGTAGACCGTCCATTTGATTATCAAGTACCTGTAGAATGGATTAGTGTTATCGAGTTAGGAAGTCGTGTTAAAGTGCCATTTGGTCCAAGGAATGTCCTGGGTTTTGTTGTTGGATTGAAGAAAGAAACAGATGTACCGTTAAATAAACTAAAGGCAATCAATCAAATTTTAGATATGGAGCCAGTCCTGACAGAAGAGATGTTGCGAATGGCGAAGTGGTTGAAGAACGATACGATTTGCTATGAAATAGATGCCTTGCAAGTGATGTTACCATCTGCACTTCGAGCCAAGTATGAAAAAATGATTAAGTTACAGCAAGGTCAACAATTACCACTAGAGGTACAGGCTATATTCGGTAAGCGTCAACGAGTAAATTTTAAAGAATTTGAACGAGCAGGTTTACTACCCCTTTTGAAACAATTGGTTGCAGAAAACATTGTTGCAATCGAAAATGTTGTGAAGCAACAGGGAAATGTGAAAGAAATTCGAATGGTTCAAATAACAGCAGACCAACAACTTATTGAACGTGCTTTAGAGCAGTCAACCAGAGCGGCTAAACAACGGCTATTACTGCAATGGATGTGCCTACACTTAGGAGAGATTTTTACTCCCCAACAAATTTGTGACGAAGCAAGGGTCTCTATTTCAGTTTTAGAGGCAGTAATTGATAAAGGAGCTGCTCAATTTATTCAAGAGGAAGTATTTCGTGATCCATTTACGAAGGAAGTTTCACGTACACATGCCTTACAATTAACGAGTGAGCAGCAGGTTGCTCTCCAAGCTATTACTACAGCTATGGACCAGCAAATAGCGCAAACCTTTTTATTACATGGTGTAACAGGAAGTGGCAAAACAGAGGTTTATTTGCAGGCTATTCAAAAGGTATTAGAAGAAGGAAAAGAAGCCATTATGTTGGTACCTGAAATCTCTTTAACTCCACAAATGACCGAACGATTCCGCAGTCGCTTTGGTGAGATGGTTGCTGTGATGCATAGTGGATTATCTGTAGGGGAGAAATATGATGAATGGCGTAAAATCCAACAAGGCAAAGTGAAGGTCGTAGTTGGAGCTCGTTCAGCTATTTTTGCTCCTTTTACGAATATAGGGCTTATTATATTGGATGAGGAACATGAATCAACTTATAAGCAAGAAGATTCACCGCGTTATCATGCAAGAGATGTAGCCATCTGGCGTAGCGAATTTTATAACTGTCCTATTATTTTAGGGAGTGCAACACCAGCATTAGAATCATTTGCAAGAGCTAAAAAGGGAGTATATAAGCTACTCTCCTTAAAACACCGTGCTTTACATCAGGCTTTGCCGACTGTTTTTATTGCAGATATGCGTGAAGAACTGAGACAAGGTAATCGTTCGATGTTTTCCCAATCACTGATAGAAGCAATCCGTTTAAGACTTGAGAAAAAAGAACAAATGGTGCTGTTTTTAAACCGTCGTGGCTATTCATCATTTGTACTCTGCCGAGATTGTGGAACAGTTGTCCAATGTCCAAATTGCGATATTTCATTAACCTATCATCGAACAACTGAAAAATTGAAATGTCATTATTGTGGTTACGAGGAACATGTTCCACAAATATGTCCGCAATGTCAAAGTGATCATATTCGTTATTTTGGTACAGGTACACAAAAGGTGGAAGAGGAGCTGTATAAGTTGTTTCCTGAGGCAAGAGTATTACGTATGGATGTAGATACTACGAAGCATAAAGGGGCACATGAAGAAATATTAGAGACATTTGGGGCAGGGCATGCAGATATTTTGCTGGGTACTCAAATGATCGCAAAGGGTCTGGATTTTCCAAATATTACGCTAGTCGGTGTACTTAGTGCTGATACATCCTTACATTTACCTGATTACCGCGCAGCAGAGCGAACATTTCAGCTATTAACACAGGTAAGTGGCCGAGCTGGGAGACATGACAAGCTAGGGGAAGTCATCATTCAAACGTATACACCTGAGCATTACGCAATTGAATTAGCTAAAACACAAGAGTATGAACCATTTTATGAACGTGAGATGTTTTTACGTCGCAGATCAAACTATCCACCTTATTATTTTGTAGCTCTTATTCAATTATCCCATGAAGATGTCATGATGGCTGCTGAATATGCTGGTCGAGTGGCTGATTGGTTACGAGGGAACTTATCGAATCAAGTAGCAATAATAGGACCAACAACTGCGAGTATTGCTCGTCTCCAAAATAGATATCGTTATCAATGTTTGATAAAATATAAAATTGAACCAAATCTAATTCCCGTGTTACAACGTTTACTTGCTATGTATAGAGCAGAGTGGATTAAACAAGGAATATTAATGACGGTAGATTTAGATCCGTCTACTATATAGTTAGCGTGTAATAATAGCACGATTTTTAATAAAAGTATCAATTAGCTAGTGCACTAGCTTTAAAGCAGAAATGAGGAAATAATAATGGCTATAAAAAAAGTAATTGAAAATCCTGCAAAAGTACTATCCACACCGTGTGCTGAAGTGACAGAAATTAATGATGAAATTATTACATTACTTGATGATTTATATGACACTATGGTGGAATATGATGGCGTTGGAATTGCGGCACCACAAATAGACGTAGGGTTACGGGTAGCAATTGTTGAACTAGGTGAAGAACGTGATATTTTAGAAATGATTAATCCAACTGTCGTTGAAACGGACGGAGCAGAAGTAGATATTGAAGGATGCTTGAGCTTTCCAGGGTTATATGGAGAAGTGGAACGTCCTAGTTATGTCAAAATTGAAGCATGTGATCGTGAAGGACGTGTTTATGAATTAGAGGCAGGTGGCTTTGATGCCCGTGCGATTTTACATGAAATTGATCATTTAGATGGTGTGCTTTTCGATTCAAAAATCAAGCGTATTGTCACAGCAGAAGAACTAGAAGAAATGTACGCTGAAGAGGAGGAATAAAATGACATCTATCGTTTTTATGGGGACACCTGACTTCTCCGCACCTATTTTGCGTATGCTACATGATGAAGGATATACTATTAAAGCAGTTGTAACACAACCAGATCGTCCAGTTGGGCGTAAGCGAGTATTAACACCGCCGCCAGTAAAGGCAACGGCTTTGGAACTTGGCTTGCCAATTATTCAACCTGAAAAATTGCGTGGCTCCGAGGAGTTACAGCAGATTCTTGCTTTACAGCCTGATCTAGTAATAACAGCAGCATTTGGACAGATACTACCAAAAGAATTATTAGATGCACCAGCTCTAGGCTGTATTAATGTCCATGCCTCCCTATTACCAAAATATCGTGGAGGGGCTCCGATTCACCAAGCCGTCATGGATGGTGAAAAAGAAACAGGAGTAACAATCATGTATATGGCAGAAAAGCTTGATGCGGGAGATATTATCTCTCAAAAAGCGATCCCTATTGAAGAAGATGATCATACTGGTGGACTTTTTGATAAGCTAAGTATGGTTGGCTGTGAATTACTTAAGGAAACACTTCCTTCTATTATAAATGGTACAAATAACCGTACAGTTCAAGATGAAGCACAAGTTACCTTTGCAAGTAATATTTCAAGGGAACAAGAACGGATTGATTGGACCAACGATGCTATTACTTTATACAATCAAGTGCGCGGTCTTCATCCATGGCCTGTTGCTTATACTACTTTTGAGGATGGTAATTTTAAAATTTGGTGGGCAACGATTGGCAAAAGTAAGCATGAGGCTAATCCAGGTACAGTGGTTGCCATTGATAAAGATCATTTTGAGGTAGCAGCTGGCAACGGGACAACTTTAGCATTATATGATGTGCAACCAGCTGGTAAAAAGCGCATGACCGCAGAGGAATATTTACGTGGGACAGGTTCTAAATTACAGATTGGGGACCAATTTAAATGAGTAAAAAAAGTGTAGTGATTTGGGATGGCAATGTACGAGATGCCGCATTGTCAATTCTATTAGCAGTTGATAAAAATCAGGCTTATAGCAACTTATTGCTAAATGAAACAATTAAACGACATAAAATTGAAGCAAAAGATCGTGCTTTATTGACTGAAATAACGTATGGAACTTTACAGCATAAAATGACACTTGATTATTACTTAGAGCCATTTATTCGTGGTTCAATTGATCATTGGGTTCGCTGGTTATTAAGAATTTCGTTGTATCAAATCCATTATTTAACACGTATCCCTCCACACGCTGCAGTTAACGAAGCAGTAGAAATTGCCAAGCGTCGAGGGCATCGTGGAATCGCTTCTATGGTCAATGGCATATTAAGATCCGTGTTACGCAGTGGAGTCCCTTCAACAGATGACATAGCAGATCCAATTGAGCGCCTTTCAATAGAAACAAGTCATCCAATGTGGTTAGTTCAAAGATTTGTTGATAACTACGGTCTTGAAGTAGCGACTGAAATGTTGCATGAAAATAATAGACCGCCTGTGCAGACTGTGCGTGTTAATACGACAAAAGCAACTGTTCAGCAAGCAATTGCCAAGTTAGAGGCAGAAGGATTAACGGCTAATCAAAGCGACGTTATACCAGAGTGCTTATACATTACAAACGGTCAACCAGCTCGTACAAAAGCCTTCAAAGAAGGTATGATTACTATTCAGGATGAAAGTTCAATGATACCTGCTAATGTGCTAAATCCATCTCCAGGTATGCGTGTCTTGGATATGTGTGCGGCACCTGGTGGAAAAACAACACATATTGCCGAAATAATGAAAAATGAAGGGTCTATTTTAGCAACAGACCTTCATCCACATAAATTAGATTTAATCGACCATAATACAGAGCGTCTAGGGCTTGATATTGTTGAAACAGCCCCAATAGACGGACGGAAAGCACCAGAATTTTTACAAGCAGCGTCTTTTGATGCTATCTTAGTCGATGCACCATGTAGTGGACTAGGAGTTATGCGACGAAAGCCAGATATTAAATATACAAAGCGAGAAGAAGATTTAGAAAGTCTTCAAAAAATCCAATTAGCTTTACTTGATGCAGCAACGAAAGTTTTGAAAACAGATGGTAAGCTTGTATACAGTACGTGTACAGTAGACATACAAGAAAATGAAGGCACTGTGAAAGCCTTTTTAACAGCACATCCAGAAATGGAAGCTATACAACTAGAATCTTTACCAACAAAATTAGCGGAAAAGCAAGCTAATGGCATGCTTCAAGTCTTTCCACAAGACTTTGGCAGTGACGGTTTCTTTGTCGCCGCCTTTCGTAAAAAAGGAGAATCCAACTAATGGTGGATCAAGAGAAATTTAATGAACGTATTAACGATTTAGTAGAAGAAGCAGAAGAAAAGCCCGTTCGACGTGTAAAAAAAGAAAAGCCAAATTTAAAAGAATCCATTTATTCGTTACAACCTCATCAATTAGAAGAATGGCTAAAGGAAAATGGCGAAAAGCCTTTCCGTGCGGCTCAAATTTTTGACTGGCTGTATAATAAACGTGTAAAGACATTTGAAGAAATGTCAAACCTTTCAAAGGGATTACGCGAAAAACTAACTGCAAATTTTGCATTATCCACACTATCAACCATTATTAAACAAGAATCTAAAGATGGTACCATTAAATTTTTATTCCAATTACAAGATGGCTATTCAATAGAAACTGTTTTAATGCGCCATGAATATGGAAATTCTGTCTGTGTAACAACACAAGTAGGCTGCCGAATTGGCTGTACGTTTTGTGCATCCACTTTAGGTGGTTTGAAGCGACATTTATTAGCAGGGGAAATTGTGGAGCAAGTTGTCAAAGTGCAGCAAACATTAGATGAATTGGACGAGCGAGTATCTCATATTGTCATTATGGGTATTGGTGAACCTTTCGATAACTATGATGCAATGATGAACTTCTTAAAAGTGATCAATCATGAAAAAGGTTTAAATATCGGAGCACGTCATATCACAGTTTCAACATCGGGTATTGTCCCTAAAATTTACCAGTTTGCAGATGAACAATTACAGATTAACTTTGCCGTTTCTCTGCATGCGCCAAACCAAGAAGCACGTCAAAAGCTAATGCCAATTGCCCGTGCTTATAAATTAGAAGAATTAATGGAAGCTGTGCGATACTATACAAAAAAAACAGGTCGACGAGTGAGTTTCGAGTATGGGCTGATGTCTGGTGAAAATGATTCAGTAGAAATAGCAGAGGAACTATCTGCTTTAATTAAAGGAATTAAATGTCATGTCAACTTAATTCCTGTAAACTATGTACCAGAACGTGATTATGTTCGTACATCTCGTAGTCAAATTTTTGCTTTTGAAAAAACATTAAAGAAAAATGGTATTAACGTAACGATCCGCCGAGAGCAAGGTTCAGATATCGCTGCTGCGTGTGGTCAATTACGTGCACAAGAGAGATCTGAAGAAACGAGGTGACCAGTATTGGAATACACAGTCGAAAGTGATATTGGTTTAAAACGATCCATTAATGAGGACCGTGCTGCATTCTTTAAACGTCCAGATGGGCTTGCACTAGCACTTGTAGCGGATGGCATGGGTGGTCATAATGCTGGTGATGTAGCAAGTGATATGGCAATTAAACAAATGGAATCCTTTTTTTTACAGGCAGACACACATCATTTTGTATCCACAACATCAAAAAAAGAATGGTTATTACAAACAGTTAAGCAATTGAATAAAACAATATATGACTATTCTTTATCACATGAAGACTGTAAAGGAATGGGCACGACATTTATTGCAGTGTTAATCGAAGAACAACATTGCTTCATTGCACATGTGGGGGACAGTCGTGTGTATTATTTCTTTGAAGATGGTGCACAACAAATAACAAGAGATCATTCATATGTGAACGTCTTGGTCGAAAATGGTGAGATAAGCGAAGAAGAGGCTTTGACACATCCAAAGAAAAATTTCATCTTAAAAGCGGTTGGGACAGAGGACACAATCGAACCAGACTTTTATGAAGTAGATTTAGCATCAGAATCGTATTTACTCATTTGTTCAGATGGATTAAGCAATAAACTAACTGTTTATGAAATGGCATCGATAATTACGTATCCAGACTCCATTAAGGAAAAGGGGCGTAAACTTGTAGAATTAGCAAATGCCAGCGGGGGAGAAGACAATATCTCCCTCGTGCTATTAACGAAAAAGGATGAGGAGGTGTAAGAATGCTTGTAGGTAAAAGAATTAGTGACCGTTATAAAATTTTAGAACTCATTGGTGGCGGAGGTATGTCCAATGTTTATTTAGCACACGATATGATCTTAAATCGTGATGTAGCCATTAAAATATTACGCTATGATTTTTCCAATGAGGATGAATTACATCGACGTTTTCAACGTGAGGCACTGTCTGCTACAAGTCTTACACATCCAAATATTGTTAGTGTTTATGATGTAGGTGACGATGGAGATCTACACTATATTGTGATGGAATATGTTCAAGGAAAAACATTAAAGCAGTACATACAAGAATTTGCACCAATTTCTCCTGCTAGAAGTGTGCATATTATGAAGCAATTAACGTCTGCCATTGCTAATGCCCATGAAAATCATATTATCCACCGTGATATTAAACCGCAAAATATATTAATGGATGCGGAAGGTAATGTGAAAATTACGGATTTTGGTATTGCCATGACGTTAAGTGCTACATCATTTACTCAAACAAATTCTGTGCTTGGTACAGTCCATTATTTATCACCAGAGCAAGCTCGCGGCGGTACAGCTACAAACAAATCAGATATTTATGCACTCGGTATCGTGTTATATGAATTATTAACAGGTGAACTTCCATTTTCTGGTGAATCTGCTGTTTCAATAGCACTTAAGCATTTACAAGCCGAAACACCTTCTGTCCGTGCTTTTGATGCAACGATTCCCCAAAGCTTGGAAAATGTAGTATTAAAGGCTACTGCCAAAGATTCATCCCATCGTTATACTACAGTGGAAGAAATGTATGAAGATTTGGAAACCGTACTAACACCATCTAGAATCAACGATCCCAAATTTGTCATACCTGTGGATAATGATGTAACGAGAGCTATTCCCATCATTAAAGAGCAGATGCATAAAAAAGACGAAGATCTAACTAAAACAAGAGTTATTGAACCGATTATGGAAGCTAAAGCACCTTCTCAACCACAACCTAAAAAGCCTGTAGAAAAGCCAGTTCCTGTAAAGGCAAAGAAGAAAAATTGGCCCAAATATGTTGCAGGACTATTCATTGCAGCGGTTGTCATTTTCTTATTCTTTATTTTTGCAAAAGATTTATTTAGCCCGAAAAAAGTGGCTATACCAGATGTAGCAAATTTAACAATAGAGGAAGCGACAAAAAAATTAGAAGCAGATGGATTTGTTGTTGGTGAAGAGCATCAGGAGCGAAATCATGAGGAAATAGAGAAGGGGAAAGTTATTGAAACGGACCCATCAAAAAATTCATTACGTGAAAAAGGCTCAGAGGTAGACTTAATCGTTAGTTTAGGTGTAGAGATGACGACTGTTGATAATTATGTAGGACAAAATTATAGTCAAGTTGAAGCTTTAATAAAAGGAAAGTATAAAGACGTAATAAAAGAGGATGTCCCTTCTAATGAGCCAGAAGGAAGAATTATTGAACAAAGCATACCACCAAATTCTGAGGTAGTAGCGAAAGAAGAAACAATCACGTTTAAAGTTAGCCAAGGAGTTAGAATGGTAAGGGTTGAAAATGTTGTAAATTATACGAAAGCTGATATGGATGACTATGTGAAAAGAGCAGGTCTCAATTGGCGTATATCTCGTGAAGAACATCATGAAACCATCCCAGCTGGCAGTGTAATTTCGCAATTGACAAAAGCGGGTACTATGGTAGAAGAAGGTTCTATGATATCGGTTGTAATAAGTAAAGGGCCAGCAAAACAGCCCGATAAACTACGTGTCATACCTGTAGTCATTGAGTATAAACCTACAGAAGAGGGAATAGCTCAAAATATTCGAATTGAAATTCAAGATAAAAATCATACATTGTCTGAACCTGTTGAAGTATTTGAAATTTTAAGTGATACGCCATACAACATTCAGCTTACAATTGAAGATGGCAAAGATGCGAGTTATAGAATAATTCGTGACTCAGAAATAATTTTAGAAGGCAAAGTTAATTATAATGATGTCGATTAAGGAGGAATTGGATGGCGCAAGGCCAAATAAGAAAAGCATTAAGTGGTTATTATTATGTATTTGATGGACATCAATTGATTCAATGTCGAGGACGTGGGGTATTTCGTAATCGTGGCGAATCCCCACTCGTAGGCGATATTGTAGAGTATACAATGGAAACTGAAGGCTCTGATGGGACAATACAAAAGATTTTTGAGCGTCAAAATGAATTAGTACGTCCGCCAATTGCGAATATTGATCAAGGTATTTTGGTGTTTTCTGTAAAGGAACCGAATTTCAATACCATTTTACTGGATCGTTTTTTAGTTGTGTTAGAATCCTTCCATGTACATCCTATTATTTGTTTAACAAAAATGGATTTGCTAGAAAATGATGAACGTGATGAATTACAAAATTATATAGCAGATTATGAAAGCATGGGCTATACAGTTTTGCAAACATATAAAGATGAAGAAGAATTAGTAGAACGGTTACGTCCTATTTTAAAGGGAAAAACCACCGTTTTAGCTGGCCAATCGGGCGTTGGGAAATCCACTTTGCTTAATACGCTCATTCCAGAGTTGAACTTAAAAACGGGTATTATATCCCAAAGCTTAGGACGGGGTAAACATACTACTCGTCATGTTGAACTGATAGAGGTCTGTGATGGTTTATTAGCAGATACGCCTGGATTTAGTTCCTTTGATTTTGACGAAATTGAGAAAGAAGAATTAGGTGTATGTTTTCCTGAAATGGCTAGAGTAGCGGATGATTGTAAATTTAGAGGTTGCTTACACTTGAAAGAGCCAAAATGTGCAGTAAAGGCAGCAGTAGAAGCAGGGGAAATTCGAGACTACCGCTACAAGCATTATGAACAATTTATGCAAGAAATTATGGATCGAAAGCCGAGGTATTAATGATGATACAAATAGCACCATCAATTTTAGCAGCAAATTTTGCAAAGTTAGGTGAAGAAGTAAAGGAAGTAGAGCAAGCAGGTGCACAACTTATTCATATTGATGTAATGGATGGTCACTTTGTACCGAATATTTCATTTGGTTCTATTGTATTGGATGCTATCCGTCCATTAACGAAGTTACCATTAGATGTGCATTTAATGATAGAAAATCCAGATCAGTATATTGAACAGTTCGCAACAGCTGGAGCAGATTATATTACAGTACATGTAGAAGCATGCCGTCATTTACATCGAACAATTCAATTAATCCGTTCTTTTGGTGTAAAAGCGGGTGTCGTATTAAATCCACATACACCGATAGAATCAATTCAACACATTTTAGAAGATATTGATATGGTATTATTAATGACTGTTAATCCTGGATTCGGTGGACAAAAATTTATTCATTCTGTTGTACCTAAAATTGAAGCATTATCAACAATAATTAAGGAGCGAGGCTTAGATATTGCTATTGAAATTGATGGTGGTATTACTGCTGAAACAATTGTGCCATGTGCACAGGCTGGAGCGACAATTTTTGTAGCTGGGTCAGCTATCTATAGTAAAGAAGATCGAACAGCTGCTCTTCAAGAGATTTTACTAGCTGGTGAGGCAGCGATTAAAGGATGACGACAGTCGTTGTTTGTGCAGGTGGTCCAAAAAATGAGCTTTGTTCATTTTCATCGTTTCAGCAACAACAGGATGTTGTGTTTATCGGGGCTGATCGTGGCGCTTTATATTTAATTGAGCAAGGAATTACGCCCCATGCTATTGTTGGTGATTTTGATTCTTTAACGGATGAAGAATATCGACAAGTAATGGCACAAACCAATGATCAACAACGTTTTCAAGAAGAGAAAAATGAAACAGACACGGATTTAGCTTTGCTTAAAGCCTATACGTTTGCACCACAAGAAATTATTTTGACAGGTGTGACGGGTGGGCGTTTAGATCATTACGAGGCAGCTGTTCGTTCTATTTATCGGTTACAAAAAGAGCATCCTCAAATTGAGTTAAAGATAATCAATTATACTAATATGTTGCAATTTTTACTACCAGGTACACATACAATTTATGCAGATGATCGATACCGATACTTGTCTTTTTTTGCTCACGAGGAGCCTATTCAAGGTGTAACATTACGACAAGTAAAATATGAAACAACGAATGAGGAAATTTCCTTAGGAACATCTCGATTTACAAGTAATGAAATAATAGGAACTTCAGGGTCTATATCTTTCTCGCAAGGCATATGTTTAATGATAAGAAGCATAGATTAGCGTAAGGGGGAGAGAGTCCTGAAAGTATATACGTTCCAATTGCCGAAATTCGTGAGTAGTATCACGCGTACGTGTATTAACCTATTTAAAAAAGATAAGAAAGTAAAAAAATCCGACTAGTGTTAGTCGGATTTTTTTACTTTCTTCTAGAATACTAATCAAGAAAAAAATCGATTGCGCTCAATGCGAAATCGATTTTTTAGAAGCAGCGATTAAACGCGCTCGATTTTACCTGATTTTAATGCACGAGCAGAAACCCATACACGTTTTGGTTTACCGTCAACTAAGATACGAACTTTTTGAAGGTTAGCACCCCAAGTACGTTTGTTAGCGTTCATAGCGTGGGAACGGTTGTTACCAGTACGAGCTTTACGTCCAGTGATTACACATTGTTTTGGCATGTTGTATTCCCTCCTTACTGTTGATGCTGAAAGATTATTATTTCAGTTCGGTATTTCACATACCATAATAATTTAACATACGATGGCGTTCAGTGCAACAGTTTTCACATAACCTTTCAAGAAAAAAACCTTTACAGACATAAAACATTTATGAAAAGTAGAGAAGTTTAATGGGGAATAGTTCTCCTATCCTTTTCCTCGATAACCAAGTTTCAGCGATACACGTCTACCAGTATCAACTAATCGCTCAATCAATGTATTAATATGATCTTGAGAGACATTAAAGTTTACAAAACCAATACTGACTGCTCCTATCACTTCACCAAAACCATCTAAAACAGAGACAGCAATGGAGGAAGTACCTGCAGTTCGTTCTCCATGACTTATTGCATAGCCTTGTTGTCGAATTTGGTGAAGCTGCTCCTCTAATTCGGCCATTTCATCTTTAGTTACTAGTTGCTCTAGAATTTCTTTGGATTGTAGCGCTGACATTGAGGCAAGTATGGCCTTATTGGCCGCTCCGATATGCATAGGAATGCGAATACCCAACTGATCATAAATACGAATCGGATTAGCTGCACTGTCTATCCGTTCTATAATAATCGTATCTAATCCAGCTGGTTTACTTAAATAAACGCTTTCTTCAACCTCCCTGGCTAATCGTTCTAACTCAGGTCTGATTTTGCTAATATAATCCATCGTATCATACACCTGTAAGCCAAGTTCCATCCATATGGTTCCAAGCCGATAATATTTAGTCTGTTCATCTTGCTCAATCATCCCTTGTTTAATCATGGCTTTTAAAATTCTATGTAAAGTACTTAGCGGTAAATCGCATTTTGTAGAAAGCTCTGAAATGGACAAGCTACTGTCGTTTGCATCAGCAGCTAAAACCTTGGCAATTGTCATCGCCCGCTCTAATAATTGCATTTGTCCCACCTCCCTTCATCCTATTTTATTTTTATTCTCCATCTACGTCTAGTTCCAATATTCCCGTACAAATCAGAAGTCTAAACAAATGCTTATTTTAATTCACGAAAGCTACAAAAGGATCCTTTAAGAGGCTTCTTTAATAAACGATAGCATTTTTTCCAAGGGTGAACGCAATCTAGATTAAAAGAAAAATAAAAGTTTTCTAAATATATTGACAGTATAGCATAAAACGAATATATTCTTCATATAAACTTTCCTCTTAACGGAAACGTTTTCCACTACACGGAAATGAGGTGAAAGGAATGCATTATTGTTCATCAATGTATGCGCCTTTGAAACATGTTATTGTAAAAGATCCAAAAGATGCTTTCCGAAGCCAGACACATCTTAGTGAGGAATGGAAAACATTTAACTACTTATCTGAGCCTAATTATGAAGAAGCTCTAAGCGAATACGCTGAATTTATTGGGATTCTTGGAAAGTATGTTGAGACTATTGAATATCTGCCTATAGCAGATGAAGTAGGATTAGATTCTCTTTATGCACATGATCCAGTTAAATTCACTCCAAATGGTGCCATAATACTGAAATCAGGCAAAAAATTAAGACAACCAGAAGCAGCAGTATACAAGGACTTTTTACGGCAAAAAGGTATACCAATAATTGGTGAACTTACTGGAGAGGCAGTTTCAGACGGTGGAGATATTGTTTGGCTAGATGATCGAACGCTCGTTGTGGGTAGAGGTTATCGAACAAACGATGAAGCCATTCGTCAGTTAAAGGAAATGACAGCCGATATGGTAGATGAATTTATAGTTGTACAACTACCACATGATCTTGGTGAAGCTGAATGTTTACATTTAATGTCTTTCATAAGTATGGTAGACCGAGATTTAGCTGTTGTGCATTCGCGTTTAATGCCAGTATTTTTCAGACAACTGCTAATTGAGCGTGGCATCCAGCTAGTAGAAGTACCTAAAGATGAATACGATTCGTTAGGCTGTAATGTTTTAGCGCTTGCACCAAGGGTATGTGTGATTCCTCAAGGCAACAAAGAAACAAAGCAACAGCTACTTGATGCTGGAGCAACGGTGTACGAATATAAAGGCGATGAAATTACTGTTAAAGGAACAGGTGGGCCGACTTGCCTAACTTGCCCAGTAGTAAGAGGATAAAGGAGAAGATGAATATGTTTAAAAATGTTATTGTTAAAAATCCAGGTAATAGTTTTGTAAACGGTTTAACAACTAGTGATTTAGGAAAGCCGATTTTAGAAAAATTATTTGAACAACATGAACATTATGTAGAGGCTTTAAAAAAATGCGGTGTAGAAGTTACACAATTACCAGCAAATGAAGCATTTCCAGATTCAACATTTGTAGAGGATACAGCTGTATTAACGGCTGAATTTGCTATTATATCGAATCCTGGAGCAGCAGCTCGTAACCGCGAAATTGAAGAAATCGAACCAGCTGTAAAGCAATTCTATGAAAAAATTTACTATATTAAAGGTTCTGGAACACTTGATGGTGGAGATGTACTACAAGCAGAGAAAAAGTTTTACGTAGGGATCTCAGAACGCACAAATGAAGAAGGTGCTCAGCAATTTAAAGAGATTGTTGAACAAGAAGGTTATGAAGCAACTATTATTCCATTAAAAGAATTCTTCCATTTAAAAACTGGAATTGCCTATGTTGGGGAAAATCGTATGGTGCTAGCTGGTGAATTTGTCGATCATCCTGCATTTGAATCTTACGAAAAAATCGTGATTCCTAAAGAGGATGAATATTCAGCTAACTGTATTCAAGTAAATGATTATATTATTATTCCAGCTGGCTATCCAGAAACAAATCGTAAATTACTAGACCTTGGCTATCAAACAATTGAACTTGATATGTCTGAATTTAGAAAACACGATGGTGGTTTAAGCTGTTTATCATTACGTTTTTAAGTAAATCTAACAATACCCAATCAATTTAAAAGAGAAAATTGATTGGGTACTTTCATTCTTAAAATATCAGAATATTTAATATTTTTACATTATATGGGAAGTAGGGATGGATGTTGAATAAAGGGGATCAGCTTCACAATAATCAATTAAAGCGTTCGATGAAAAGTCGTCACTTGTTAATGCTTTCACTTGGGGGTGTTATTGGAACAGGCTTATTTTTAAATGTAGGCTATACCATTAACCAGGCAGGACCCGGCGGTGCACTGATTGGTTACTTATTTGGTGGCTTAATTTTGTTTATGGTCATGAATTGTCTTGGGGAATTGGCTGTTTACATGCCTGTTACAGGTTCTTTCCAAACATATGCAACACGTTTCATTAGTCCTTCAGCCGGTTTTTCATTAGGTTGGATGTATTTTGTTGGATCTGCTGCCACAGCAGGCGTTGAATTTACGGCTGCAGGTATTTTAATGCAGCATTGGTTTCCAAGTGTACCAATTTGGATATGGTGTGCTGTGTTTATGGTTCTTTTATTTGTCTTAAATGCTTTAACAACGAAGGGCTTTGCTGAAGCAGAGTTCTGGTTTGCTAGTATAAAAGTTGTTGCAGTGATTGCATTTATCATTATTGGTGGAGCAGCAATCTTTGGTTTAATTCCATTAGCAGATCGTCCTACTCCACATCTCACAAATTTAGCACCTTCTGGTTTATTCCCAGCAGGTATTACGATTATTTTTGTCACAATGATGAATGTAATTTTTTCTTATCAGGGATCAGAGCTGGTGGGTATTGCAGCAGGGGAGACCGAGAACCCTGAAAAAAATATTCCTAGAGCGATTCGTACAATTCTATTTAGAATCATCGTTTTCTATATTGCTTCCATTATTGTATTATCGGCAATATTCCCAGCATCAGAGCTTGGGCTTATGGAAAGTCCATTTGTCACGTTAATGAATTTAGCTGGTGTACCATATGCAGCTGGTATCATGAACTTTGTTATTTTGACAGCTATTTTATCAGTCGGTAATTCATGTTTATATGCATCAACACGTTTATTATTTTCCATGTCACAAGAGGGGATGGCGCCCAAGTTATTTGGTCGATTAACGAAAAATAAAGTACCTTTAAATGCGCTTATTTTTACGATGGTATTCTCACTCTTATCTTTATTAACTAGTGTAATGGAAGCTGATGCTGTATTTGTATTACTAATGTCGGTAGCAGGTATATCTGTCACAATTTCATGGATGGGAATATGTGCTTCTCAGTTAATGTTCCGTTATCGCTATGTGAAGTCGGGAGGAAATGTGGCTGATCTAAAATTTAAAACACCACTATTCCCGTTGATTCCAGTATTTTGTATAATCTTTTGTGTTTTAATTTTAGTATTTTTAGCGTTTGATCCAACGCAAAGGATTGGTTTACTATACGGGATTGGCTTCTTTATTGCCTGTATGATTTTTTATCAATTGAAATTAAAGAAAGCGGCGACTGCTGCTACAGATAGCAAAAGTGAAGAAACACTAGAAATTCGTTAATCGTACCTCTAACGAATGGGAGTTAAAGGAGAAAAAATCATGAATACTTTTATGTGGGATACACCCGAAAAACTACGTGCCCTATTATGTGAACTTGTGAGCTGGGAAAGCCGAACATTAACGGAGGGTGAAAATAAATTTGCCTTTCGACTAAAAGATAAATTGTTAACGCTTCCATATTTTGAAAAGCACCCAGACTTGATTGAATTACATGATGCAGGACTTGGCAGAAATGCAGTGA
>Ga0213822_1000129_pt1 | contig 76184 bp, 103 predicted proteins | sample MC6MC0908MG_FD_179872 | JGI IMG/M metagenome (GOLD analysis project Ga0213822, IMG submission 179872) | Enriched soil aggregate microbial communities from Iowa State University, Ames, United States - MC6-MC0908-MG | ecosystem: Environmental > Terrestrial > Soil > Unclassified | place: USA: Iowa... | reverse complement strand
CCTGACATCTCGCCAATCGCAGTGGCGGAGAGCTTTCCGCCCTTCTCCTGGTGCTGCTTGAGCCGTTCAACAACACCCGCGAGGGAAGAGCCTCGGGCCTCAAGCTCTTTGTCAATCTGCGACATGAGCGTTCGCGCCTCGGCTTCGAAAGCATCCGGGATGGCTGGATCAATCTGGTACCCGGCCAGGGATTCAATGTTCATCGGCATGCTTTGACCCCCGCTGCTGGCCAGAAGGTTGTTGAAGGCCTGCTCGCTCAGCGTGAATCGACCGACCTCAGCATAAGGCTCGTAGCGAATGACGCCGTCTACGTCGATCACCGCATCAGCATTCGACACCGTCAGGGTGTAGGTCACCAACGAGTTGATCTTGTTAGCGAACAGCCGGCGAGGCTCTTTTAGGATGTCGTGAGACACTTCGATCACGGCGATAGTCGGGTGGCGCACCCGAGTGCTGCCATTGGGCTCAACCCGCTCGAAGTAAGAAGCGCGAATCTCGTCTTCGGCTTTCTGGATTTTGGCCAGGATCGAGTCGCGAATGCGCTCATCACCTTGAGATTCATTCGCCAACTGGCGATAGGTGTCCAACGACGCCAGTCGGTCGTTGATGAAGACAAGATTCTTTTCAGTGATGTAACGCATAGGTCTCTCCCTGTAATGACTTCATGTTACGGCATTTTGATATCAAGTCAATACTTACCCATTGTTTATTTGAACTGAGCTTTAATGGAAGTCATGGTTTCATAGCTGGCATGCCCTGGATTCGTTTCAGCATCCGATGACATACTGCTAAAACAAGAAATTAAAAAGGGAATGAAGATGAAAGTCGGCGTAGCAGTCAACATTTTGATCACCAATCCAGGCTATCTGATTGATGGTGCAGAGGATATTACCGGAAAACGTCAGTCAGAAAGCCTCTCGCTGAAGGCTCTGTTCAAAAACTCCCAGACCTCGCCATCCTTTAAAATAGAAGTCCTCGAGGTTCAAGGACATGGCGCAGATCGGACGCTGAACATCGTAGCCAATGTCCTTGATCAAAAAGCTCTGCTCGAGGATGCGACTGAAGCATTCCGAATCTCCGGTGGTAAGTCTGATATCACGTCACACTCGATGGCTGTGTATGAGCTTGCTGTCGCTAGCAATAGCAACGAAAGCCCCGACCAGCTGGGGATCGCCATCAGGGGTGCTACCGAGCTCAGCCCAGCCGCCATCAATCGCATTATCGAGCGGGCGTCTGACACCGGCTTCAGTCCTAAATAACTCGATGAAGCCCTAACAAAAAGCCCTCACGATGAGGGCTTTTTGTATTTTGTCCAGTATCAGTCCCCCTGGCTTCTGCATACCCAGCCAGATGGCAGATCGAACTGCACTGCAACAGGCCAATAGTTGTAGTCATCCCCACGCTGCTCAAGATGCTCTTTCACCACGGCCATTTTTTTGTCTAACGGCATGGCCTCGCCTCTCGGATCGCCCATTCGGAAGTACTTCACCCGGCCATGGGCAAGGTGATCTTTGAGCGATGCTTTGGACACCGGAGCCTCTTTGGGCATGTCCCATGTCATCTTCAACCAGGCTACCGGGAGGTAAAACGGCGAACCGTAACCTGTGTCATCGATGATCGTTTTTTCATCAAAGTTGATGATCAGGTCGCCATAAATTGGCTTTTTGAGCGGTGACTTACGTGGGGATAGCATATCCTCCCACATGGTGCCCTTGATCCAGGAGAGATCGGGGACTGCAGGCTCGCTGTATAGCCCAAAGCGAATGTCTAGGAACACGTTGCCACAGGACTTTAGGCCGGCCCAGTATTGCGTTTGCCCCTGATGGATAACGATCAGGTTGACATCTTTCTCGCTGGCGCTCATCGCGTCTCTCTCAATGGACGTTTTTTAAAGCGATACAGGTCTGCCAACAGCGGATATTCATTCGCCATTCGTCTGACCCTGTCGCGCTCTTTCACAAACTGAGATTTCAGAGCAGTCAGCTGAGCCCGCCATTCAGGATCCTGGCACTTCCAGAATTTCCAGGAATTCCTCTTCCGTCGCATGTGGGCCCACAACAACTCTTCCGCCTCAGCCAAATCGGCGCGGGCTTGCTCGTAGCCTACGTAGAATTTTCGCCTCTCTACCTCGGAGTAGAGCTCTCGGCTCAACTCCAAATTGTACATCATCACCTTTCCAACATCAGACATGTTCACGCCTATTGCGAATGGTTTCGAGGGAGCTCATAGGAAAGCATCACCCTCTTTCTGAGGCTTGAGCGCCATTCAATTTTCTGACGAAATGGAAGTTAGATGGCTCCTTGCAGACGAAGAAAATAACCTCTATCACTGCCACGGCGTACAAGATGGCCATGCCCAGAGCGCAGGGCAAGCCTGCTGCAATGATGCCAGGCGAAATGCTAATGGATTTGACCGAGCCCAGTAGATAGGTCTCCAACAGGTTATTCACGCCGACCATAAACAGGAAGCAGGCGAGCGTAGTCCAGCGGTATCGAGTCAAGAAAAGCCCTAATCCCCAGGCCGCGATGCCCGCTAGCATCAGGAGAGGTTGAAGTGTGGGCGTCTTACCATAAAAGAACTCAAGCCTACCGCCAAGCAATGCGTTCCAGGAGCTATCCTGGAGCGACTGAGCGTCCAGGCTGTGCGCAATGAACCTCATCGAAATATCGAAGCCAAGCGCCACTACCGCAATGAGGTACTGAACCCAGTAGGCTTTGAAGTGAGCTTTTGTTGCGTGCATGGACAGCCCTTCCCTTTCAGGTAGTTCGATACCGCCTATCCGGCGAATCATCTTCTGATCGGAGCTTAAAACAAACCATATAAATTGTCATGCGTGCAAAAAAGCCGGCGCATGGCCGGCTTAATTGAAAAGTCCTGATTAGAACGAATCGTTGCTGCGGTAGCGATCACTGTTGTCGTCAGAGATTGAGCTTTCACTACGGAAGCCTCCGCCAGAATCGCCAATCGAGCTCCTCGACTTAAACGTATCATTGTCGCTGCTGCTCGAACCCCAGGGACTAGGAGAGGAGCCAGAGCCAGACGGTACGTAGTACCCCGAAGACGAGCTGCGGGGCTCAGGATCGCGAATCACCTGCGACTGACGCTCCAGCTGACGGCCAAGCATCGACTGGTCGATCTCGCTGAGCATGTAACCCATCACCAGTGCCTGCAAATCAAAGCCGCTGTCATAGACACGCTTGGAGCTGTCGAAACCTTTGTCATCGCAATAACGCTGGAGACTTTCAGCTCGCGACAGGCGATGGGTAGCATTCTGGTGGCGACTCTCCATATTGGAGACTTCGCGACGTAGGTGGGTATCGGTTTCCACCAGGCTGCGATAGTTCGCGAGAGCTCGCTCATCTTCGCGATTGTCTGTTTCTTCGGCCAAACGCTGCAAGGTCTGCAGGCTCATATTTTCCATGGCCTGAGAAATGACTTGCAGAATCTCTTTGTAGTGAACGTCATTGTTGGATTCGATCCGCTCAATGCCATTCTGATGGGCACGGATGGATTTTTCACGCAGATCCACACGCTGGGTTGCCGATTCCATCCGAGCCATAGCTTGTTTGACGCCAGAGGATTCTGCGATCTGCTCAGTGATCGCTTCCACTTGATGGGCGATATCCCACTGATCCGACTGAGCCGCATTCATGGCCTCCTCAGCCTTTACCGGCAGCTCGTTCAGGAATTTGAAATTCTGCGCCGCTTGACGGTAGCTGATGCGCGAAGCGAGCCAGGCATCAAACTTGCGGAAAATCCACTTGCCGGTGCTGTTCTCCGTACCGTAGCCGATTTTGTGCAGGTGCATGAAGAACGGATCTTCATGATATGCCTTGAGCTTGGTACGACACTCCTCGGCGATATTTGTCGCCGCCGACATCTTGTCTTGGGTGATAGATTCCTGGTCGGCAAGCTGAGCTCGCAATGCGGCCAGGCCTTCATGCGCCTGCAGATCTTTTTCCTGCTGAGCTTCACGAGCGGTCAAGGTTTGGCGAACGGTGCGCAGGCTTACTTCCTCCTGCTCCAAGCCTTCACGGTCTACCGCAAGGGCTGATTTCAGCCCAGCCAACTCGGCATTTCTCTGGCTGATCAGCGAACCCACTTCCTGGGTGATTGGACGCAAACGCGAGTTACCGGCCAAGAGAGCATCGAGGTGAACGCGGGACATCACGGCCAGCTGACTGGCTTTTTTCTTCGCGTTGTCCGCAAGCTGCTCACGAGCACCCTTGAGCGAATTGCCCGCAGTACGCGCTTCCAGAGTCGCCTGTTCAACCAGCGACTCGAGACGTTCGCTTACGTGCTTACCAGTAATATTGCTCATTCGTTCACCCAGCTAGTAATGGTGCCTTTGAGAACAGAACGGTCGAAGGTCAAGGAGTAGTTACCCGGCGCCTTGGAACCGTAGTCGCGGTTCACAACAAACCCATTAGATTGCTTTTCCTTGCGAAGATTGTCGTAGACCGCAGAGGTCACTTCCTGGCCCCAGGACGATACGACCTCATTGATTCGTTTCTCCTGGTTATACACTTCACGCGGAACTGCTCGACCAGAAGCATCGACGGCCTCCAGAATGACATAATACCGGCGCGGGCCATCGATACAGCGACCAGAAGAATCCAACTTACAACGATCACCTGTGCCCGATTTCTTACCCTTCCCATCTACGACACGAACCGTCAGATCCATTGCGACGTATTGAGCCAGAGCTCGGATATCACTGGTTGCCTTGCGATAGTCAGCTTCGTTGCCCTGCTCTGCAGCTTTCCGACCTTGGGTGGTCAGCAGGTTGTACTTACGCTGCCCTTCCGCATCCTTGAATACGGAGGAGTATTCCGCAGTAACCGCCGCCAACCCGTTGATCAGCGCCTTCGATTTCGAGCGCTGTGCCAGCGTGACTTTCAAATCTTCCATCGCTTTGGTAGCGTCGGAAGACAAGCCGCTCACCAGAGCTGCGCGGACTGCCGATTGGCGCAGCTCAACCTGCGGATCTGCCGCGTACTCTTGATACGCCTTGGTCGACATCAGGTCAGACAGGGCACGATCTGCCGACCATAGCGCTTCGAGGCTCTGACGATTCGCCAGAAGCTCTTGAACGTCCTTCTGCAGCGAATCTGCGATAGGGTTAATCCTTACCGAGAGATCGTCGAGCTGCTTGCTGTAGCGCTCGTAATCCTTCTTCACCGCTTCGACCGACGGTTTATCTTCACCGCCATCGATCAGTGTAACCATGGAGTATAGCTTGCCACCTGCGACTTCCAGCTGGCTGCGGAATTTGGATAGCGTGACCTGCGTAACATCCAGCGCCCAGGTTGGCTCAGGATTCTTCTTCACCGAATCCAGCCAGGCGTTCTGGTCGTCAATGAAGCGCTTCACCTTCGCCGCGTTGGTGCTGTTCTTCTCGCGGTACTCCCCGATGTCTTGCACCAGGCCAGAATAGCGGCCAGCCTCAAGACGACTGTTCACAATGGTCAACATGCCGCCGCAAACCACCCCAAGCAGCAGCATCAAGCCGATGGCCTTGGAATTGTGGTTCACCTTCAGGTAAGCGCCGGCGACAGCTTTCGCCAGAGGCCCACCCGAGAAACCTTTATAGGTGAAACGGTCGCGCTCAAGGAGAGCAACGCCCGCTTCGATCATTTCAGGGGTGACATCGACCACCCCTTGACGCTTGTAGTACTCAGTCAGCTGCTCAGCGAGTTCGGCCCGCTGAGCGTCGACGTTCAAGAAGCTCTGGATAGCCATGTTCTCATGCCGCACAGCGTCGATAAGAACCGTAGCATCCAGTGCTGCACGGGTTTGCAAAATAGACATGGCCACCCCTCGGCTTAAGCGACTTTGGTCAGAGCTGCAGCGAAGCGACGCTTGCCGTCTTCAGCCAGGCGAGCAACTTCCTGGGAGTTCTGAGTTGCCTCGGTACGCAGCTCGGAAATCAGCTGTACGCTCGATTCCTGGAAGCCGACGACCGCTTCAACCAGCTCTTTCATGGCGCTCGCTTGAATGGTCGAACCGTAGCCGGCACGGAGGCCCGCTTCCAGCGACTTGTTACCCAGCTGAGCCAGATCACGCAGGCTGTCGTTGATGCCATCGTTCATGGCGTTGATGGTGCGAGTACCTTCAACCAGACCGGAGTTGGCGGTGGTCGCGGCGGAGATGCCGGTGAACACGATTTCGTTGGTCGCGAAGAACGACACGGTCTGATCGTACAGACGGCGCTTGACCTTGTTGGTCTGAGCCAGACGAGCGAACACGAACTCGGAAGCGTTGTAGCCGGTGCTCAACTGGTCGACCATGTCTTTGGCCACCTGATACTGCTCATCCATGACGCTCAGCTCGCGAACCTTCTCGTCGCGTGCCAGCTCCAACTTCGAGATTTCAGTCGGCGTGGCGCCTTCCGCTGGAGTGTCAACCGCAGCCTGAGCCACTTCCAAAGCGGACTTGGCTTCGGCGAGCTGCAATTCAGCGGTAGCCAGCAGAATTTGCGCTTCGCTCTCAGCAGCCTTCATCGCAAAACGATAGTCGCCGTAGGCTTCGATCACGATTCGTTCTCGCTCGATCTGGTCACCCATGGAGTTCGAAACAGCCAGGTACAGCGACTTGATCTTATCGAAACGCTTGGGGATCGAACCACGCGACATACGCATCCAGCCGTTCTGCAAACGATCAAAGATCGAGATCGAACCACGCTCGCTAATCATCAGCTGGCGCTTGGCGTCAGTGCGAATCGAACCGAAGTTCTCGCTGATCTGCTCGTAACGCTCGGCGATCTCCATGCCGGAGATTTGGTTACGCGCCATTTCGTTGAACGAGCCTTGGCGAGCCAGAACGTTGGAAATGGTCAGAGCCTGATCAGGGCCGAAGCCGGAGATCTTGGCGATCAGTCGGCTTACCGGCAAATCTTCTTTCTCAGCTGGCAAGCCCAGGCTGTTGTACACTGACACAGCTTTGTCCAGATACTTACGCGCCGGGTTCATAGCAACTGCAGTCGTCATGGTTTTTTTCTCGTGTAGTTCTCCGGCGCACGGCCAGAGAGGGCTATATGTGGTGATCTAAGTATACTGACAATTGCCATCATGTCAATTTACCACATTCGTTCTTAAGGCCTTTATTTTAAAGGCCAGCCGCGCTTCGCGCAGAGTGTCGATCATGCGCTTCGCATTACAAATACACCCTTGGCGACATGGGCGGCGGTATTGCTCAGCCAGTTACCCAGGTGGCTCAGATCTTCCAAACTCCAGATCACATTTTCCCTGATCTCGGCCCACGCAACCGGTGAGCGCCCATTTGAGCGGTCAAGCTCCCTCGGCGGGAAACGCGCCGGCGCTTTGAGGTGGTCACGACCTTTGGCAATTGCTGTGATTTCTTCGATCACCTGTTCCAGGGTGTGCCGGGTGGTGTCAAAGGCAATATTGACGAATACGCCTTTGATTTTTGCGCGAGCAAACTGCAGCCGGCTCGCCGGCGCCGGGTGACCTAGCACGCGACGCTGCCAGAAGCTGCGGTGGTCTGCCGGGTAGTTCAGCTCATGCATACGGGCCAGGAAGTCAGAGAACGCCCCGTACTCATACTCAACGCTGCCCATGTAGTCCATCTTCAGCGCATCGCCGAAGAGCAGAGATGCAGGGTTCTCCGCAGTGGTCTCCGGCGCCAGCAATCGCTGCACCAGGCGGAATTTTCGAATTTTGTGCATGCAAATCCTCGATCAAAGACGTAGGTGCTCATAAGGGCAGGACAGCCTTGGCCCGATTACCTCGAGCCCGGCCATCGATTATACCGTGCCTTAATCGCGAGAAGGCCCCATGAGTTGCTTCAGCAGGCTCGTGTGCCCATTCTGCCCCAGCGGCGCATCCAGGCGCTCCTGATGCACCTCGGAACCCTTGAAGAAGGTCATGATTTCATGGTGGAACGAGCTGAGTCGACTCGACAGCGCCAGCAGCATCTGGTGCTGCTCCTCTGTATATGGAAGGATCAGCATCGTCTGGTTCTGGTCACCATTATCAGTCAGATCATCCAATGCACTCGATTTTTGACCCCGCTGCTTGTCCAGTACGAGCATCTTCGTCTGATCCAACTTTCCGTCCTTCGTGGCTGCGTAGTAGCGTTGCTCAAACTGGAATGCGACCAGGAACTCGAGGCTATAGCTGGAGGACGTCAGCTCATGCGTCGCATGGTCTTGAACTCTCAGTTTATCAATTAATTTGGGTCGACCATTGGCAACGGAGAGGCCTTGCACGATGATGACCTTCTGACCACCTGTCTGTGACAGTCGATACCCTTTGTAGAGCATCTCCAAGATCTGGAAAGAGGTGCCCTCTGCTCGCTCCATCAGCGATTTGCGAAGCTCATCAAGCGAGTCGAAAAGCAGGCCTATGCTGGTGACCTCGCCATTGATAGGTTGCGCTGGGTAGGTCGTGAACATCCTGCGAAAATTCGCCCAGAGCTCCTCATCCTCTCTGAGTTCATGCAGCGACATGTCGCGCAAGAACCGGTGATCCATGAGCACCACGAACTTTTCGAGCTTGGAATCGAAGAAGATCGGCGTGCTCTGGATGTGATCCAGCTTTTCGGCCCCCATTTCGTAACGATGAACCAAACTCATCGGTAGCAGCGTCCGTAGCTGGATCGTCTTGATAAGCTTCAGGCCTGTGAGCTTGGTCGGCGCAAAACGCAGCACGTTGTCCCGCGCCTTCGCATCCGACTCAGAGGTGAAGTTACCGAAAATACCGACACCGTTACGATCCGTCTCGCGATAACGACAAGTTGGATCGCGGAACATGTGCAAACGCACGTCGGCTTGAGGCGTCGAGCCCAAGATCTCCGTGTACGTATCGTTGTCGTTTTTATCGTATGGCAAAGTCATGGGAAGCTCCTTTTCGGCTGATGCCATTATGCCACACTTTGGCAATTCAAGCCAAATATTTCCCGTTAGAAAAACAGTGAGCAGCATGGCTTTCTAACTATCAGGTCACAGAAACTAAGAGCCCCGGCACAGACCAGGGCTCAATGTTTAAGCAACAGCGGATTTGTCAATCAAGCTGCAGCAGGTGACGCGAATGCCGATGCCCAGGCACTCAATGCTGCCTTGTCGACATAGGGCTTGCTGCTGTACTTGAGCGATTGCAACTTCTGAACGGACAGGAAATCGCGAAGCGCCGGCATCACGTCATCTGGCCGCCCTTGAACACACAAGATCCTGGACAGAGTCTCCAGATCCAGTCCAGACACCATGAGCCGCTTCCGGTACGGTGACGCGCCCGGATCGATGTAGAGTACTTGGGCGCCATTGTTCATGGCCGCCTCGATGTACCTGGTGACATAGTCGTAAATCTTGGCGCCGCAGATGATGAGCAAATCGCATTGCTCCGCCTGCTCCATCGCTTCGCTGTACTTGTCGGTTGAAATTCCGCCCTCCATCCACGAGTTCTTAGGCTGGACGGCCTCATGATAGATACTGCAGTTACCCTTCGAGTCTGCAAGCGGCCTCGTTGACACAATCTTCGCCAGCTCAAAAAACGGAGGGATGGACACGTCCTCCGCCACATTCATGCTGAACCTAGAGTTGCATTGTTTGCAGCAGTATTCATCCAGTCGGCCATGCAGCATTATCCGCCAATGCACGCCCGGCTCACCATGAAAAGGAATCTGGTCGAGGTTCTGCGTAACTTCAACGAAGCCGCTGGCCAAATCTGCGATTCGGCGAACAGCCTCATGGGCCGGGCCTGGTGCTGCAGCCTCGTGCTTCAGGCAGTAATCGCGCCAGCTGCGCCAGAATTCCACTGGGTTTTCAGCGAGTCGCTCTGGGGTTATCCCCTTCTCAATCTCGACCTCAGAATCCGGCGTGGTCGCGATGTATCGACCCAGATCGTGACTGTAAATCGACAAGCCGCAGGACTCGTTCACACCTGGGCCGGTAACCATCATGATTTTCACGCTTGTGTCTCCGTCATGGGTGCGGCTTTGAGGTAGTCAAACCAGGCAGTGCGGATATCGAAAGCGTCCTGAAACGCCCGGTGGGCAACAGGTCGCTTGATGTGCTTGATAAACTCCGTGGATTGCTCCTCAGTGAGCAGGTGGTGCAGATTCCCAACCTTGAACTGCATGTCAAGGTCAGCAGCCTCGAAGAGAACGCTCATCCAGAACGAGTCCATATTTGAATCTGCCCACAAAGTCTTTGCCTGGTACCGCTCGTTAAGCTGACCGGCAACGTCGACAGCGCTCATGCCATCATCGAGGCGCTCCCTGATGATGCCGTGGATATCCTGAGCATCGTGGCTCCAATACGTCCAGTAGTGAACTGGTTTGATCAGGGTATCGAGGCGACTGCCGTCACAGCCATAGACGCCGATCTCGATGGGGTAGCTATCCCCCAAGAGTCCAGAAGCCTCGAAGTCGAGGAAAAAATGCTCGCCAGACAGCCATGACGTGATCAGGTCGGGACTGGGATATAGGTTGCTCATCGACACCTCGCGGAAATGCAATTCTATGATTTTAAACGAGATCTCTGTCGACAACACCTGGTCGGGGATCTTCCCGACCAAGTGTCATCCCAGTCGGATGCTTACGCTTCCCGAACCTGATCAACCCACGCTTTCAGTGCTTTCGGATCAAGCTTTCCACTCAGATCGGTACGCTCCCGCTGCTCCCTGAGGAAGGTGGCGAGCTTTGGAAAGATCTCGTCCGCCGTCTTGCGAATGTTGAACATTCTTTCTTCCACCCGCAAATCCGGGTTGAGCAGGTGGAAGTGCGGGTTGTACTGCCCTGCCATCGGGTCGATGTAGAGAATCTGTGCGTTTCCGACAGCGCAGAGGCCAATGATCTCGAACAGATAGGGAAACTGCAGGGTGGTACCGGAAATCACCAGCAGATCGGGCCCGCTGCGAGCGTAATGGAAGGCATCGCTCAAGTCGTCCTGATCAAGAAACTCATCGAACATCACGACACTCGGTCTAACAACCGGAGCTACGAAGTAATCGACAAAGTCTTTCGGGCGGCAGCGATAGCATCTGGGCGGGATTGGCATGTCTGTTGTCAACGCCAGCTGATGCTCACCCTTGCAGGATGTGCAGTAGTGTCGGTGGTAGGTACCATGAAGTTCAATGAGCTGTCGGTCAGTCAAACCAGCGTCACGAGACAACCCATCAACGTTCTGGGTGGCCTCTACGAACTGATCAGAGAGGCCTGCGATCTCAACGATGGCTTTATGAGCAGCAGATGGCATGGCATCTCTCAGCGCCAGCGTGAATTCCAGCCAATATCGCCACACAAGCTCCGGATTGTTTTTCAACGTTTTTGGTGAGAGAAGCTGCTCCACTGGCATCCCAGCCTCTTTTTCTATCTTCTCATAACGACCTGTAGCACCACGGTATGTACTCAAGCCAGAACCAGTACTGATTCCAGCACCAGTGATCATCATTATTTTCATATTTTTCCACACTTGAGGGTTTATGGTGGAATATTGCCACCCTTTGTAGTCCGTGGCTAGCTAACGTGATTTTCACGAATTTGTTACCGCTGGCATATGTTAACATCTGAATACAATGTGCATAATCAAGATCCGTAGCTTTGATTTAGAGAAAAATCGACCAGATAACCGCAGCTGCGGAAAAAGAGTCGTAAGGAGTTGATGATGCGAACGACTCAACGCGGTGTGACTTTGATCGAGTTGATCTTGGTCATAGCTCTGTTGGCCCTCATGTCTGTCTTGAGTTTCTACGAGAAACAGACTGAGTTCGAGCAAGCGCGAGCCAGGTCTGTTGGCGGCATGCTTTTTCAATTCAATAACGCCGTTAGGGACGCTCTGGCTCAGAACAATCCTGGATCGTCCATCACCTACCAAGGATCCAGCTGGCTGAAGAGCAGCATCTGTGGCGGTTTACGGGCCCCCGGACAAGAATTGTTGCCGTGCGATTTTCCATTAGCTACTGCTGCAAATCCGATCCCTTTCGGCAACTTATCGCTTAGCACTACTGTCGTGGTTACCAGTACTTCTCCGACCCACAAATTCACAGCGACTACGACAGCGTCACCGTTCCAGCTTCAAGAAGGTGGAGTGATGAAAACGCGCTCCGACCTCTCAGGAATCGCAGTGCTAGCTGCCGCCTCAGCGGTGGGCGCTCAGGTTCAACCTTTGAACGGTGGTCTTCCCGCATCAGGGGGTACGGACGCACGATACGCGTCAGATTCAAAAACGGGGATCATCACATTCACCAGCAGCAATACTGGTGGAAATGACATTTGGCTAAAAACTGATGGAAGCAACTACATGCACAAGAGCCTCCAATTTAGCGGGCCTGCATTCGCTGACCGTCAGATTTTAGGAGCTTCAAGAATCCAAAATATTGCTGGGCAGGCCCTAACCTTGGGTTCTGGAAGTGGCCTTTCACCCGTGACAGGCTCTTCGGTAGTAGTTGACAACCACGCTGAAATCCTGGGGGAATTCCGCAGTAGACGAAACGTTCAAGTAGATGGAAATACGCATCTAGGTGGACAGCTTGCAGTCGCCGGGTCAGTTAACGTGGGTGGCAGTATTACTGCAAACGGAAACGTAAGTGCCGCAGCTAGCGCCTACGCTCAGTTGTTCATCGATGCGAACGATGCCAATTACTACTTTGACCCTAATGGAGGCAGCCACATCAACGTCCTTTACGCTAGGTTTATCTATGACAAGGATAATCCTGGGTACTACGTTGATCCAAACGGCACCAGCCGCCTCAACCAGGCCGTTACGAACACGACCTATGCCAGCTTGTTATACGACCTTAACAACACTGGGTACTACCTTCAGCCCTCAGGCGGAAGCAGGTTATCAGGCATCACTTCGGATGCAATTTACAACTACGGTCGCATGACAGTCGGCGAATACGTGCAGCTCAACGGCGTAGCAACGAGCGGAGCTGGCTGTGCTCCGAATGGTTTACTTGGACGTGCAGTTGATGGGTCTGCACTTTCATGCGTCAACGGCTCATGGGCCAAGATGGGGGGTGGAGCACCGACCTGTTATTGGTTCACCATCCCAGGATACGCTGCGAACAACGTCACGTTGTGGAACTGCCCAGCCGGATTTACCAAGATGGGTTGGGATACGACCGGTAAAGGGTGGCGACGAGCTGCAGATGGCACGGTCATTGGTGAAAACGACTACGCACTAGTAAATTGCTGTAAATTCTAGTCAGGGTGACTGAAGTGCGGCCCTGCTGCAGGCTGGTCTTCGACAATATAAGGATTTGCCTGATTTGCTAATCAGCGCTTAATCCTTTAGAGGTAGATGAGATGTTTGGTACAGTACATAAAAACAATAGAAGTAAAAAGCCATGAAAAAACATCAATCCGGGTTCACTCTCATTGAGATGATTCTTGTCGTTGGTCTAATGTCGTTAATGGCAATTTTGAGCTTTTATGAAAAACAAAACGACCTTGAGCAAGCTCGCGCTCGGATTGTTGGTGGAATGCTTTTTCGCTACAACAATGCGGTGCGGGACGCTCTAGCTCAAAACATTCCAACCGCATCCGTGACCTATACCGGATCCGCCTGGCTCAAAAGCAGCGCATGCGGCGGCTTGCTTGCTCCCGGCAAGGAGTTTTTACCCTGTGATTTTCCGCTCGCCACCATAGCTAACCCGATTCCCTTTGGTAACGTAACCCTCACTACAGACGTTGCCGTTTCTGGTACTGCTCCAGATCGACGCTTCACTGCGACGACCACCACCTCAGCTTTCAAGCTAGCGGAACGTGGCGTCATGAAGGTTCGTAGTGATCTTGCCGGCCTGGCTATCCTATCTGCTGCCTCGGCAGTCGGTACTGGCATGCAATCTGTTGCTGGTGGCGCGTCACCTATCGCTGCAGCAACCGACTCCAGGTTTAATTCAGACCCTATTTCCGGGGTTATGACATTCGTCAGTAGCAACACTCCATCCAACGACGTATGGCTAAGGACTGACGGCAGCAACACAATGAAAAAAAGTCTGGTACTCGACGGGGCTGCGCCAGCTGATAGACAAATCATAGGGGCTTCAGCTGTACAAAACCTGGCGGGACAAGCACTGTTTCTTGGTGCAGGCAGTGGCATGACAGCGATGTCTAACGCTGGGGTGGTTGTTGACTCCAATGCTGAAATTCTTGGTGACTTCAGGATTCGCGGCTCCATTACCGTTGATGGCAATACCACTCTATCTGGTCAGCTCTCCCTCGCAGGCAGCCTGAATGCTGGAGGCAGCGTTACGGCAAATGGCAATGTAATCGCCAACGGCAGTATGTATGCTCAGAATTTCATCGACTCGAATGATAACGGCTACTACCTAGATCCCAACGGTGCCAGCCATTTGAACGTTCTGTACTCCAGATTTATCTACGACAAAGATAACCCTGGATACTACATTGATCCTGATGGATCCAGTCGCATCAATCAGGCGGTCACTAATACAACGTACGCAAGCGTATTTTACGACCTAAATAACCCTGCTTATTATGTACAACCGTCTGGCACCAGCCGCTTAAACGGGATCACGTCAGATGCGATCTACAACTACGGAAGAATGACTATTGGCGAGTACGTGCAGCTCGACGGTGTAGCCACTGCTGGCGCCGGATGCGCCCCAAACGGATTGCTAGGTCGCGCAACAGATGGATCAGCCCTATCCTGCGTTAACAGTGTGTGGACAAAAATGGGCGGAGGTGCCCCCACCTGCTATGCCTATACAATTCCTGGAAACAGCCATACTGTGGACGTCACTAACTGGGCCTGCCCAACAGGACTCACAAAAACTGGCTGGGATACAACTGGGCAAGGTTGGAGAAGCGCGGTCGATGGGAACATCATCGGGGCTAACGATTACTATGTGGTCTTCTGCTGCCAATTCTGACACTTTCCTCTGACACAGCACAAACCACTGAGATGCCTTTCGGTGGTTTTTTATTTATAGCTATCACCAAATTAACCATTTTGGCTTAATAGTTTCAATGTTAATAAAATTTCATTATATTGGCTCTATGAAAAAATAAACGCCATCGGATAAGCGACCTCCATATGCAGAGATCCCAACAAGGCTTTACCTTAATAGAATTGATCCTTGTCTTGGCGGTTATGTCGTTCATTGCACTCTTGAATTTCCTAGAGAGGCAAGCTGATTTTGAGCAAGCTAGAGCACGCGCAGTTGGTGGACTTATCTTTCAGTACAACAACGCAGTTCGCAGCGCTTTGGCTCAAGACTTATCAACCGTAGCTTCAGGGATTTACCAGGGTTCGGGCTGGCTAAAAAGCAGCTCTTGCGGAGGTCAAAGAGCGCCAGGCAAAGAGCTACTACCTTGTGACTTCCCAATGGCGACATCTATTAGTCCCATACCATTCGGGAGGCTTGAATTCACAACAAATGTCGTAGTTACCGGTACGTCTCCGAACCTTAAATTCACGGCGACCACCTCAACCTCCCCCTTCACCGTCGGTGAGGTTGGCAACAATTTAAAAGTTCGGGCTGACCTTGCAGGTATCGCAGTACTCGCGGCGGCCTCTGCAATGAACTCTGGATATCAATCCGCCGCAGGGGGCGGAATCACGCCGTACTCAGCAACGACAGACGCCCGTTACAACTCAGAACCACTGACAGCTCGCATCACGTTCGTGGCGAGCAACAATGCCTACAATGACGTCTGGCTCCGTACCGACGGCTCAAACCGCATGCATGCTTCTTTACAATTTGATGGGGCCAGCCCGGCTGACCGTAGCATCATTGGAGCATCAAGCATACAAAACCTCGCAGGCCAGGCAATCAGAATTGGCAACGGATCAATGCTAACTCCAGCCACCTCCTTTGGTGTGATTGTTGGCGCTGGAGCTGAAGTCCTGGGCGACTTCAGGGTACGAAATACTGTAACTGTAGATGGAGCGGCGTCGTTTCAGTCGGGTGTAAGCGTAGCTGGCAACGTGTCAGCTAGCGGACGCCTCACTGCCGACTCGATTTATGCCAAGCGCTTCGTAGATTCGGAAAATGCCGGCTACTATGTTGATCCCAATGGCGCCAGTGTATTTAACTCAGTTTTTTCAGAGGGCGTAACAGTTACTGGCAATGTGACGGTCAGTAACATGGTTGCTGCAAACAACTTTCTTGGTAAAATATTCGTAGATTCTGATGACCTTAATTATTATGTAAAGCCAAACGCCATCACCAGCCTCCACACTGTCACATCGAAAACTTTAGCAACCCAAGGTCGTGTGACCGTAGGCGAGTTTGTGGAAATAAAGGGTGTAGCCAATTCAGGTGCCGCGTGCTCACCAAACGGCCTGGTTGGGCGAGAGGCAGATGGATCCATTCTCTCGTGCGTGGCAGGATCCTGGAAAGGTTCCGGTGGCCTATCAGGCCCATTCTCCGTATCAGGAACATACCTGGGCAACTGGACTCTCTGCACCCTGAACTACACGAGTGGAAACTCAAAAAAACTTTCGTACAACGGCACCCAGTGGGTCTGGAATGGAGATGGTACACAGTTAATTTACTGCTATCTTTGATCTATTGAATAATTCAACCCCTAGAGTCTCCCAGGTGGCGATGCCATACTGGATAAAAGGAGACTCCAGTGAAATCACTATTCCCAAAATCAATTGAATCCTTGTTTCAGCCTTACCTGGTAGAGCGCTGCAAAATTATTCTGGCTGACATCAATGCCTTCCTCGAAAAAGAGGGTTCGGATTCAGAGGATCTGGTACAATTCGTTGACCGGGGATACCTCCCCCGCTATCTTGGATTTGACAAATACAAAGCGCCTTCATTCATAAATTTGAACATTAAAGACTCTCGCAACCGGGACATGGGGTTACTCATGGCATTCGCTGCGTGCGGCGGGAGTCTTTATTATTTAGGGACTTCAATAGCATTCGCCGGCAGTCTAGATACTAATGACCTGGCTTCAACAATTCTTAATAGAAGCCCTCAGGCCTTTATCGCTGACTCAGAGTTGATCCCAGGGGCAGCAACAAATCAACTGTACAATTCACTCGTGCAAAGAATCATTTGCTATCACTCGCCTTCCATCAGCAACTTTATGGAGCGTAATAGAGAGCGAAGCACTGAGCACGCATCTGCATTCTTCCACCTTGTTTCACAAGCCCCAGTACATAGGCAGAAACTCGACAATTACGAATGGAATATTGAGGCAGCACACCGTCGTGCGCTTGATGGCCCGAGTAGCTCATTCGAACCCGAAGCCTACAACTCCTTGATAAGCTTCGTGCTTGGCGGAGACGATGGCGGGCCCTATGACCCTGAGGACGGCACAACCCTGGACGGGCTCAACACAGATCCTCTCAAGGTGCGCATGCTTGATGGCTTGTTCTATGCCGACGCCTACCGGCAGCTTGAATGCTCCAAAGATACGGAAGCCATCCTCGCCAACCTGCGCCTGAAAGCTGAACTGCTGCTCGAAGATGCTGAGATCAGCGTCACTAAGGATGCTGTCGAGCAAATGCTCTGCTGTGCACTGTGCGCCCACCCAGATCACTTCGCAGCTGCGGGCTTTGGAGTCAAAAACCTGGTTGGAATTGAACCTCAACGCAGCGCCATCAGAGAGATCAGAAATGTGCTCTCTGGCCCCCTGGCGGTATTCACTGAGTTGACTGGAACGCATGATTCAATCCATTGCGTTGTCGAGTACTTGTCTTGCCTAGACCCTGAGTTTTCACCTGATGCCATGGTTCGCTTGCAAGGGCTCGATCATGAGCGGATCAAGACAGTGCTCAGCCTCTCAGCCGGTTATCTACCGTCGATTGAAGAAGGTCTTCTAAGAGCTGACTTCCCTCAACATGAGATCTCCGTAATTGCAGGACATGTCCGCGCCGGCGACAGCTTCCATCGTTACTCACTGACTGCGCTCAAGCAGCTCTATTTCCCCCTACTGTACCGAGCTCCCCTGCGCCAGCCTGACGGATCATTGAAGGAGATCGGAAGCTTTATACCGTCCATGCACACCAGCACCTTCACTCGTCTCTACAGCCAGTGTCCTGGCTTCAAAGACGCGCTAATCGCACACATGGAAACGGTCTCCGGCTGGACTTACCACCACATGGTGCTCACCGGATTGGATTACCATAGCCTCCCCGACCTCGTGAAAGCCATGGATCTTCGTGACCAGGGCCAGTGCTTCGCTAATGACCTGAACCTCTGACACGAAGAGATAAAGATGAGATTGAATTTCAAGCTGTTTTCCTTCGAAACCGAAATGGCAATCGCACCCGCCTTCCGGGAACATCTGCCAAAGGTCAGGGATCAGCTAGAACGCTACCTGAGCCAGGAAGCTGAGATGGCAAACGACTTGGCCAAGGTCAGTCGCCAGGGGCTGTTACGCCCATACCTGCAAGCGCCACCTCAGGTTCAACTGCTGCGCACGGGCGCCCTCAGAACAGCCACAAAAACTCCGCTGATTGATCTTGGTGACCCAGACCTTGATAGTAGCTTTCGTCACATGCCCATTGTCATGGCTCTGGCGCATGAAGGTGGCAACATTGAAGATTTGTTTGCCAAGGGTGACGAAAACGGATTGAGTCCTGAAGCCCTGATCAGGCGTTTGTGCAATTTGAGCCCCCAGCAATTCATCGTGACTTCTGGCCTCCTACCCGGCCCGAAAGCCAACCGCATGTACATTGACCTCTTCAAATCTGTGCTAAAAACTCGTTCCAGGGAAGTCATCAAGCATCTTTGGAAGAACATCGACGCTCAAGGCCAGCACTACCGCCAATGGCGAGAAGCAATCCTAGCCGTGACGGGTCACGAATTCCTCGATGAAAAACTCATGGCTCTCGGCCCTAGCTACCTGAAGACAGTCAAGACGCCTCCAGAACAGTTCTGTATCGATGACTACCGCAGGTTGATCAGCCATCAGTGCCCTGGCAGTGCGAACATCGACGAAACGATGCTCGATCTCCTCTACTTCACCGAAGCTTTCGCTCTGCTTGAGACCTGCTCTGACCATACTCTGGCCATTCGGGTGCTGAAAGCCAAGGCCATGGTATGGGCTGAGCGGTTTGAACTCGCCAATCTTGATGAAACACGCGACATGGCCGAACAGCTACTGGCGTGTGCCCTTGTTACCCATCCCGAGCATTATCGGGCAGCTAGCTGCGCACATCGAAACCTGCTTGGGTTAAGTAAGCGCGAGCCGTGGGGCCCAACTTTCAAATTCAAGAAGATCCGTATGGTTGCGGACGACCTCTTTGATGGCCCTCTGGCCTACTTCTCCAGAGGGCGCCCAGAAAAGAGAAAATATTTTTTCTTCGAAGCCTTGATGAGCGCTTTCAAAGCCCTCGAGCCTGAATTTTCGGTTACGTCGCTGGTTGAGCGACGGGGTTTTTCACATTTGGCCACTCAGGCTTTAGTGAAATCCATGGGCGGTCATGCCCCTGTGATCGATGCAGTCTTGATGGACAGTGACTTCCCTGTCGATTCTGGCGCATCATGGCTGTCGATGGTAAAAGGCGCTGACGCATACAGCCGGTACCAGGTGAACAGCCTGGTTAAGCTTCTGCATACCCAGCTGGAATCGGTCAGCTTCATTGACCCGGCTGATATCCAACCGTCTGATGAACCTGGCAAGCAGCACACGACCGTCAAAGGTCAGAGAATCAATCAGCTGAACTACACCAGAGATACTCATTTTGCGCCAGCGTACGCCAAGGTTCCGAAGCTCAGATCCGCTGTGATCGAACACCTTCGTGGCTTGAGTGGCGTCACTTCACAGCACCTCATGATGGCCGGCATCTCCGCGTCTGAAGTTCCCGACATTGTGCGGAAAATGCCCCTGCAGATGAGCGGTGAACTGTTCGCCAGCGACCTCGGCCTATGAGTAGCAGGACTCCCTCAATGAACCAGAAATTTGAGCTGTTCAGGCCTGAAACTGAAGCCGCCATCGCAGAGCCTGCTCGGAGCCACTTGCTAGAAGTGGGCCTGCAGCTTGGCCGCTTCCTGACCGACAACGGTGACCAAGAATCTGTTTGCCTGGCAGATGTCAGCCGGCGCGGATCGCTCGGCAAATTCATGTCTCGCGAATTCGATCTGATTTTCGATGAGCAGGGCCAAAAGATCGGCGAGCGCGAAAAAACACCCCTAGCTGAACCTGGCATCGTGGATGAGCACTATGAGCACGTTCCGGTGATCATGGCGCTGGCGCATGAAGGTGGAGACGTCGCGGAACTGATGAATTCGAAATGCGGAATGTCTGGTATTGACCCAGTCTCTCTAACTACCCTCTGGGGCAGCATGAGTCCGCAGCAGTTCATCTCCTGGGCTGGCTTGACTCCAGGTAAGAAAACCACACAAATGTACGCAGACTACTGCTCCTGGATGCTTACCAATCAATGGCACACGTGGGGGCAGTACAATCTCGACTTTTGGACAAGTAGCTCCGAGAGATCCAAGATATGGATCAGGGCCTTAGCTTCGCTCGCTGGGGAGTCGAATGAAATCCACGCCAGGTACGACTTCAAAGATGAATTGAGTTACCGCGAGTTCCACACAAAGGATCCTGCCATCCATAGCGAATCCGATTACGCCAGCTACATCCAGCGCTTCCATCTGGATCATTGCAAGCTCTCGAGCATTGAGATCTTAGACACCTTGTTCTTCACCGAAGCCTACGTTCTGTTGGAGCAAACACAAGACACGGCACTCGCAATCAGGGTCATCACCGCCAGGGCTAACTTCTGGGCCAAGCATCTCAACACTTATGCGCCGGCGCATGACGACGTGGTTGAGCAGTTGGTCGCTTGTGCCACGTTCGCGCACCCGGAACATTTCAAACGTGCTGGATTCGGCATGCGCAACCTTCTCGGCTTACCAACGCATGCCAGCTTCGACACTACCCGCCACATACTGGCTGGGCCCTTCGCCTACTTCTGTCAACCTCGTTACAATCAGCAATCTGAATTCGGGGTGATGGCAGGCTTCGAGCGTGTCTTGGCCTACGCTCAAGAGCTTGCACCAGGCTTCACGCTGGAGGCTTTGCTGGGACATTCGGGCATCAGCCACCCAATGACCATCCCAGTCTTACGCCTCTCCGGTTGCCACGTACCGATGGTTGACGTAGTACTGGCAGAGAGTACTCCAGTCACGGAAGATCTGAAAAAGCTACTCAAGGCAGTGCAGGAAGACATGCCCTACGCCAACTACCAGCCAGAAAGCCTGGTAAAACTGCTCGCGCATAAATTCGACGAGTTGAGCCCCGGAGCGGATGGAAAACCTTTTGACCCCAAAAGCTCATCAAATTCCAGCATCGATCTAGATCAGCACAACATCTTCAGACCGGCCATGAAAGCTCTGCCAGGGCTGAAATCTGCACTGATCGACCATCTGTCCAACCTGCCTTCGGTGACACAAGATCACCTGAGGCTGGCAGGCATTGAGGCGTTTGAGGCCCCACAAGTGGTACGCAAGATGTCGCTTAGTGATCAGGGGAAGACCTTCTCCAGTGACCTCGGCCTTTGAACAGGATCCCCCATGAACCAGAATTTAAGACTGTTCTCCCCGGACACCGAAGCGGCCATCGCTGAACCTGGCCGTACGCATTTCGACCACGTACTCAAGCAGCTGAAGCATTTCCTGGCCGACAATGGCGAAAGAGTCTCAACGTCGCTGGCGCAGGTCAGTCAAACGGGGCTGCTCAGCAAATTTTCGTCCCGTGAGTACGATTTGACGTTCGATGACAACGACGCGATTACCGGGCATAGCAAGAGAATTGACCTCATCAGCGAAGCCTACCTGGATGATCGCTATCCTCATTTGCCAATCGTGATGGCGCTGGCTCATGAAGGCGGCGAAATCTCCGGACTTTCACGCTATGGCGTAACCATGCTGACCATTGTAATCCACCTCAGCAAGCTGAGCCCCCAGCATTTGATCGCAACAGCGGGATTGGTTCCGGGGCGCAAAGCTACCAGGATGTACATAGATCTTTTTTCGTGGATTCTATCAAAAGAGCCAGATCTACTATTGAGCTGCTGCGTCAGTCATGGACGAAACCGGGCTGAAACCACAAAAGCCTGGATACGCTGTATTGCCTCTCTTGCCAATCAGTCGAGAGAAGGTCGCACATTCAGTTTGCTGCATGAGGACAGTCAACAATCATTTCGATTAAAGCCTCTGGAACATCAGGATATGGGCGCTTACACCGATTACCTGAACAGTATCGATCTGGATGGCGGAAGTTTCAGTGAGCGGCAGGTGATTGACACACTTTTTTTCGCAGAAGCGTTTGAGCTTCTGGAAAATACTCACGACACAAGCCTCGCGCTCAAGGTGCTCAGCGCCAGGGCGACCTGGTGGGCACATAAAATAAGCGATCATGCTCCCTCACATGACGACCTTGTAGAGCAGTTGGTGGGATGCGCAATGTTCGCTCACCCTGAGCATTTCAGAAAAGCAGGCTTTGGTCTACGCAACCTGCACGGGATGCCTTTTGAGCACATCACCGAGAGGACAGCTCGCAGTATCCTTGCCGGCCCCCTCGCCTTTTATTCCCAACCTCTGAACACCAGTTATCCGCAGTACAATGACCGGCCTGCTGCTGAACGTGTTTTCAATTACGCTCAAAGTTTGGTTCCTGAGCTCAGACTTGAGACGCTTGCCGAACACTCAGGTTTTAGGCATCCACTGGTGATACCTCTAATCTCACTTCACGGTGGGCATATGCCAATTGCCGATGTCATTCTGGCAGACAGCTCGCCAACACCTGCTGAGCTCGAGTGGCTGCTAGAAATCGTCCAGGGAAAGGAAGCCTACGCAGATTATCAACCCGAAAGTCTGGTCAAGCTACTGGCGCACAAGTTCGACAAGATCCCCGCCACGGGAGTCGAAGTAGGATACGATTCCAATGCTTATACCAAAAATGACCTCGAAGTCCACCGTCGTGGGTTATTCGTATTTGCAATAATGAAAAATCCTGGCTTGAAAGATGCGCTGATCAAGCATTTGGAAACCCGCGATATAGTCACCCCTGATCACCTTTATTTGGCTGGAATTGAACCCTCTGAAGCTCCAAGCGTTGTGCGAAAAATGTCACTATCTGATCAAGGTAAACTCTTCTCCAGCGACCTTGGCCTTTGATCAGCAGGATGCCGTTAATGAACCCTAATTTCAGACTCTTCTCCCCAGAAACAGAAGCGGCTATCGATGAGCCTGGGCGCCAGCATTTTCCGGCAGTGCTCGAGCAACTAAAGTTGTTCCTCGAGGAGAACTCGGATCATACCTCCACCTCGCTAGCCAACCTCGCCCAAAATGGGCTCCTGCAGAAATTCGTTCAACGCGACCTGCTGAAGAAGGTGGAGATCGTTGATGGCCACGACATCGACGACTACTACCCACATCTTCCGATTTTGATGGCGCTGGCGCATGAAGGTGGTGACATCGACGAGCTGAAGCACCCAATGTCACTGATCAAGCACTTGATCCGCCTCAGCCCTCAGCAATTCATTTCTGGAGCCGGCTTGATACCTGGCAAGAAAGCGACCCAGATGTACCGCGACCTGTGCAGCTCTCTGCTGGGTAACCATATATCTATGTTTGCTGTCCCCTGCATGGATGACCACCCAAGCAACTCAGAGTTAGAGAAAATATGGATCAGGAGCATGGCCAACCTGACAGGCCACTCTCGAGCGGTTCACAGCGTTTTTCAGCTGCGTGAAGAGTCCAGTCAGCAAGCATTCCTTGCGAAAGACCCTGAGCAGCAAACTGAAGCCGCGTACACAAAGTACCTGGATAGCATCTACCTCGAATCGCACGATTACTACATCGATGATTTTGTGATCGACAGCCTCTTCTTCACCGAGGCCTTTGAGCTGCTAGAACGCATTGAAGACACCAGCATAGCCATGAAGGTGCTCACCACCAGGGCCAAGGTCTGGGCCAGCAAGATCACCTTCTATCACGATGTGGTTCATGAAGATCTGGTTGAGCAGTTGGTCGCCTGCGCCATGTTTGCACACCCTGATCACTTCAAACGCGCAGGCTTTGGCAAACGCAACCTCCTCGGGATGCCCACCCGTGAGGTTATGAGGGATTCCACGAGCAGAATACTGGCCGGCCCCATTGCCTATTTCATGGTGCCGCGTAACGCCTTTGTGACGGGCCCCATTACAGACTTCAACCGCATCATGGCTTACGTTGATCACCTGGTGCCTGGGATCACGCTTGAAGCCTTTATCCAGCACTCAGGTATCAACCATCCTGCTGTGCACCCCATGCTGAAGTGGCAGGGAGGTCACTCCCCTCTTGTAGATGTGCTGTTGGCTGAAAGCGAGCCCACCAAACGTGAGTTGAAAGACCTGTGGAGCACCATTTGGGAGATGAGCGCGTTCGGCGCCTATCAACCCGAAAGCCTGGTTAAGATGTTGGCTGACAAACTCACCCCAAAGCGTTTCAAGTTCAAGAATAAAGATACAGAGAGTGAATTGGCGTACGACCGAGACAATTTGTTCAGGCCCGCCATGCAATACAACCCAGGACTGAAGGCTGCCCTGATACGCTATCTGGAGACGCTTCCGGTCGTAAAGCCTGGTCATCTTCTCGTCACAGGCATCGAAGCGGCAGAAGCTCCAACGGTTGTGAGCAAAATGCACATCAGCGATCAAGGCACCCTATTCTCCAACGACATCGGCATCTAGCGGAATTACCCATGAACCCGAATTTCAGACTGTTCTCACCCGAAACCGAGGCAGCCATCGCTGAACCCAGCCGCAGCCACTTCCCTGCCGTACTTGAGCAGTTCAAGGCATACCTTGACGAGAGTATGGATGACACGTCAAAAAACCTGGCTGAGGTCAGTCAGCGTTGGAAATTGGCAGGTTTCATGGACTCCGTACCACCTTCAATCCTCGATGAACATGGGGAATACATTGGCTGCGAAAAGAAGCTTTACCTCCTGGACTGTGCCAATAACATCGATGACAGCTATCCACACCTACCAGTCATCATGGCTTTGGCGCATGAAGGTGGCGCGATCACTGATTTCGTGAGTACGAGGAACGGATCAAATGGTATCAATGAGTGGCAGCTTATCAGGCACCTCACCTGGCTGAGCCCGCAGCATTTCATCTGCGCCTCAGGCCTACTGCCAGGGCGTAAGTCCAATCAGATGTACGTCGATTTCTGCAAGCAAATGGTCGAAAAACATTCGCAGAAAATTGCCGAACACTGCACCGATGGCCCCAAAGATATTGCTCAGAATGGCAAATTCTGGTTTAGGCAAGTGGAGAGCATCGTAGGGAGAAAACGCCTACTCCCCGACGGTCTCAAGCTAGACCTTCCTCCCGATCTCCTTAAATTTCTTGATGCGCCGCTGGAGGATTTTGACTCCAACAAGTATCACGACTTGATGCGGAACCTCTGCCAAGACAGCAGCAATTTCTTCGAACCCAGGGTCATCGACAACCTGTTCTTTGCCGATGCGTTCGCGATGCTGGAGAAAACGAGCGACACGCCAAAGGTTCTCAAGGTTCTCGCTGAGAAAGCTCGGTTTTGGACAGAGATCATCAACCCGCATGTTGCAGCCCATGATGATTTCATTGAACAGATGGTCGCCTGTGCCATGTTTACCCATCCAGATCACTTCAGAAGAGCGGGTTTCGGCCTTCGCAATTTGCTGGGACTCAAGCCAGAAAGGGTTATGCTCCCGCTCGCCAAAGACATATTGAGTGGGCCGATCACATTGTTCTCTCAAATTCGCCACAATCGTGGCATCAACAGTGAATTTCCACCAGGACTGGCGAGGGTATTGGCATACGCCCAGGCGGCATACCCTGAGATGACAGTTGAAGCCCTGCTGGACAAAACGGGCTTCAGCAACAAATCCTGCATGCACCTCATCGAGCTGGAAGGCGGTCACCTGCCGATAGTCGATTCGCTGATACTAGAAGGGATGGCTGATGAGAATGCACGAGCCGGACTGCTGTACATGATAGGACGGGCTGGCAGCTACGATAAATACCACCCGAACAGCTTGGTCGCATTGCTGACCGACAAGTTCGAGCGGATCGACATGCCTCGACCTGATGAGTTTGATGGAGCCCTGCCGAAGTTCAGGCACCTGTACGACGAAGATTCGTTGGAGAAAGACCGTGCAGAGATCTTCCTGCCGGCCTTGAAGGCTAACCCTGGTCTCAAGGCGGCCCTTATCGCCCATCTCGAGACGCTGCCCGAGGTAACGCCTGACCACCTCAAGCTGACTAATATCACCGCCGTAGAAGCTCCAAACGTAGCACGTAAAATGTCACTCGTTGATCAGGGGCAGGTGTTCTCCAACGATCTCGGCCTGTGATCGTTGTTTATGGGCAATTTTATGGGTACGATTCTGATGCGTACCCGTGATGGCGCCAACAAGTGTGGTGCACATTGCCAGATTGCTCATCGTTGTGCCGCTGGTTGGTAGCTAGATTCTAGTTACCTTCTGGCCGCGCCCTTAAAATCCTGGAGTCCGATCCATGCCCGTGTCCACAAAGGTCGAGTGGGTTTTCATTTACGTGCTCGGCGCCATGATGTTTGTCTCGTACGCTTTTGCCTGGAATGCCTTCAGCGCAGAACCGAGCAACCCGCTTTACGCTGAGCGCTTCCTGTGCCTTCTGATGCTGGTGGCCAACGTGCTGACGTTCGGCATTTTGCTGCTGAAGGTGCAGATCGTTGACAGGGCCAAGCCAGACGCACGCCACTGATTCAGCCATACCTCAGCGATCAGACCGCGAAAGCGGTCTGTCTTCAGCGTGCTTAGTTTGCTTCAGCTGGTGGCACCCCGTCGCCACGCTTGAAGATGATGTAGACTTGGGACTTCCAATTCCAAATGGTACTGCCGTCCTCAAGGATCAGGACTCCACTCTGCTGAGCAGCCTTAACCCGCGCCAGCGGTAGCTCGGCCCTCTTCCCGTCTGGATCCATCTCGAACCCAAGCGTCAGAAGCCCTGGGACGCCCGTAGCGTACTGGATCACGTTTCCGGTCACCGTGTCATCGACCGGGTCGTCGCCGTCGCTCAGAAGCTCAACCAAGCCCCCAAGCGACACCCGATCAAGCTGTTGCTGCTTCAACGCCTCGACCAGCTTCAGCAACGCCTTGCCGGCTGGTACTTTGTCGCCAAAAATGCTGTTGTGCTGCTGATTGAAGAAAAGCTCCTCAATCCTTCCAGCAATTTCATCCCACGATTTCTGTTCCGGTGATGTCATCGCAAATCCGCTCTGAGTCGTAGATTTCGTGCCAGTCATTTGGTTTTTGGGCGATCAGCGCCCGCCCTCATCCACGAAGTCGATCTCGAAATTATCCTCGAAATGCTGCAACTGGAAAGTAACAGCCTCCATCAGCTCTCCATACAGCAACTCACCCTGATCAGAAACAAGCGTGGCATGGAACGATACAGTCGCCTTAGATGCCTGCCTCAGGTAGAGATCTTCGATGATCATTGAGGATGCATGCCTGGCCGCACAAGCCGTAAGTCTGCGACCGATGCCCCGCTTTTGATACTTGCGTAACACACGAATATCTTTGAATTCCACCGCATACTGAAGCTCATCGACGCCATCTTCTTCAAGAATGTCCATCTCAGACAGCATTGCTGCACCAACGTTTAGCTCACAACGCGCAACCAGAATGCCGTCATGAAGTACTTCGAGTGCCGGATTTTCAGCCTGCACACTGGCTGCTTTTTCCGCACTGCGAAAGAACGCCTTCAAGTGTTTAAATTTGGCTAATCCGATCCCTATCGTCTCTAGGCTAACCTCATTGAGATCTTTTGAGCTCAAGATCGGGAACTGAAAAATGCGGCCACGGGGGTTAACAAAATCAGACATGATGACACCATTAACTCGGAATGCTGCGGCGCTGGGTGATTGGCTTACGCGGCATCCACGCTGAACGAAGAAGGGAAGACGACATTCGACCAGTCTCTAACCTTCGGAAACTTTTTACTACTCGTGAAAAGCGCCTCATCGAGGCTCATACCCTCAGTAATACGCTGGCGCACCAGTCTAGGGGTTGCCGATACGCTAAAATGGGCGCACAACTCCGAAAGCGTTCCGCTCACGCCACGAACCGTATAGGTTGGGGCCTTTGCTCGTTTCGCGATCCTTGCCTTAACCAGATTCGACCTCAGCTGCTCCAGGGCTGCCGGCGTCGGCCCGCCCCTAACCATCCTGCTTGGTCGACTCCAGCTAAGGCCCGGAATGATCGAACAAATCTTTGTGAACTGTTGCCGCGTAAGCCCGAGGCGCCTGGCCGCTTCAGCTCGATACACGCCGTTGACAGCCAATTCGCGAATCTGATCCTCTAAATCCACTACGCCTCCAGGAAGATCCTGCGGGATGACGAAGAGGTCGCCTCTCCGCAAAGCGGCTACGCTCTCCAAAAATTGCCTACCTACTACCTACGGATTCCGTTCCGGAACAAAGCCGTATCGGCCACGGCACGTGGGTAGCAAGCTAGAATCATCGCTTCATAAGAGAGATCAAATCGCCACTGCGTACACATGTCACACCCACAGGCTTGCCCCGCTGGAGGATCCTTGAACTCTGCTGGGGCCTCCTCGTGATCTTTGCGGTTCACTGGAAGCTTGTTGTGTTGAGGGTACGGATATTCCGGGCAGCCTGGCGATACTGGATGAATGGAAACGAAAGCCGCTGTTCTGGATTTTTTTTCGACATCAAAAGGTGACGGCACCTGCACCTCAGCACCATGGATGATCACCACTTGAGTGCCAGGAGCATCCCTGAACCTAGAGCTGAAATTTGATTCAAAGATCTTCACCGGTTTCGAGTGTAGATCTGGATTCAGGGGCTGACGGAATCGCTGTCGGCTCTTCAGCTCCACCACATCCTTACCGAGCGCCAACAACTGCTCTGATAGCTTGGTAACCTGCTCCTGCAGGTTGTTCAGTGCATCGGAGCTAGCAGCCCGCGCAGTGCTGTGCTCTCCTCCGTGGTAGATACGGCCTACCGTACGGGAGGAAACCCCAAATTTTGCTGCAGCAGCCCGCAGTGAGAGAACGCCTCGACTGGCTTTGATCGCGGCCCTGACGTCATCTGAAATTTCACTCATTCTTAAAATTTCTCACACGATAATGATATATTGCCAGGGCTACACATCTCAAACCTCCCAAAAGCCGATAATGGTGCAGCATTGGTCACGATTCTAATTCTTTGCCTGGTAGCGTTTATTGCTGTCTACGTCCTCCTGACTAAACGCTCAAAGGTACCCTCCAAGCACGCAGTACTCATCGCCTCGACAATGGCTATGGTTGTCCTTTCAGTCAGTACAGTGACCTATCGTCTCGCGGTTCATAGCGGGATCAAATGTGAAGCGATTACAGAGACCTCAAGCTCTCAGTAACGATACCGCCCCCTAATTTCCGGGCTCAGAATACACAGGGTTCACGTATTTGGCTGGAACCCAGCTACTTTTGAGCCCCTTCCCCTCCGGTACCGAAAACATCGCTTGCTCCAAGCTCATCAGCTCAACAAGGATCACCGTTCATGATCATAGTCATTTTGTGTTTTGTCGCTTTCGTCACGGTCTACACTTCTCTCATGATACGCTGGAAATGGACGCCGGTTGAGGCAATGCTCGCAACCTGCATTGGAGCATTCGTCGCCCTAAGTATCGCTACAGCTATGCATAACCTGCAATCCGACGACGTTCCTACAGAGTTTGTGCAAATCGGCCAATCGTTTTAACACACGCCAGTCTTGGATGTTTCGAGACCCGAATTCGCATAGCCAGAGGGCATCCAGTTACTTTTGCGTCCCCTACCCTCTGGCACCGCAAACATTGCTTGCTCCAAGCTCATACCTGCGGCCAGACGTCGGTTCACCGTGCTGTCTGATACCGGTGGCTTGAAGTGCGCGCAAAGCTCCTGAATCGTTCCTGTGACACCGTGAAGTGTGCGGAGGCACTTGGCTCGCCGAGCCCTTTTGGCCTTAACAAGATTAGCCTGCAGCTTTACCACGACGGAATCGCTGCGCTTCCCGACACCTGAGGCGGTGTAGCGCTTCCAAGAGATATCGGGGAACAAGGTGCAGACTCTTCTGAATTTAGGCTCAGAAATGTCAAGGATACGAGCCACCTCTGCTTTAGGCTTTCCCTGGCCGGCAAGCCGACGAATTGTTGTTTCCAAATCCATTTCGACCTTCCTGTTCTAGCTGGTTTTCGCCGACCTCACTCGGCAAGCATGATCCTGGTAGAGCAATTTGCAAGAATCGTTTCCGTGGCTAGCTTCATATCCTGAAGCTGGCTTATGTCACAACAACTGGTGATGACTTTGTAGGAGGCTCCGCAGGAACAGGTGTAAGCGCCAGAAATCACTGACTCCAAAGACCCTTGAACCTCGCTCCCACACCGCTCGCACGCCTTCGAAATTTGAGGTTTGCTCTCAACCTTTCTGGAGAGCCGACCAACGACTGCCTTTACCAGACTCCTACCACTAGCTTGCAACTTCATAACGACTGCCCCTAAATTAGCCGGCACGCTGTGCCGAAGGTTCGAATCTCTCTAGCCTTGTAGCACAGCTGTAAGCATCACGGTCAGGCCACCCAATGCCAAAGACGCCAATTTCAGGTTCTGCAGCACTCTTTGGGCCCGCCAGGCTGAGATCTGGGTATCCATCAGCTTGTTTTCACAGATCAAGAAGGGGTCGTTCCCAGCGCACTCGATGCAGTCACACCACAAGGACATTCTGTTTCTCGAAGAAGACGTGATGCCATAACGATAGTAATCAATTGTCAGGGTGTCAACTGGCTAGCCCGGATAGAGGTTCCTGATAAAAGCGCCTCAAGAGGCCCGCCACAGATGATCAACTATCCCTGTTTTTCAGCAGGTAGCGGTTGCTGATGACCTTGAAGGAGCCGCGCCCGGTGACGCTGTGGTAGAACAGACCTTCGCGCTTGGTCTGCGGGTTCAGCGACGGCCCGTCAGCACGCGCCAGCATGTCTTCCATGGTACCCAGATCCCTAAGCTTGAAGATGCCGGTGAACACCGTGGTCTTGATATCGGCCCCCAGGTCACGCAGCTCCTGAATTACCTGGTCACGCTCCTGCGGCGACAGGCGCCGGCTCTCGGCGATGTCCCAGATACGGAACAGCCGGAATTCTTTCTCCTCCAGCTTTTCCTTGTTCTTCATGACGCCTGGGCCGATCAACTCACCCTGCAGGCCGAGGCTGCGCGGATGCTTTTTCAGCGCCTGCAGAAGCCCCTGGCGTTCGGCAGTCCTGGTGTACTCATTTTCCACTTCAGGCTTAAACCACCAGCTACGCCCGCACACGCCAGACTGATGCAAGTGGTTGAACACCGACATACTGAAGCCGTCGAGCTTGATCGACTCTTCGAATTCTTCATCAGGCGATTCCGCTAGCAGGTCAGGCAGGTTCTGGATTCGATCCCCGCCCGTCTCCGGCAGAAAGCTCGGCATCCCACCAATTACCTGATCGGCAAGCTCGTCAGGAACAATCGCCTCCCATTTCACAACGCCGGCGAATTCTGTGAAGTCATACGCCCGCAGGGTGGCTTCGTCCAGTTCGGCAGCGATGTGCTGGATCTGTGGGAAATGAATCAGGGGCATAGCCAGGCCCTGCGACACCTGCTTTCGGAACTCACGGGTGCGGATCCGTGAGCCTTCCAGCCCTTGCCAGCTGATCTTGTCATGCTGCATCAGGAATTCGTAGTGCGCCGGCCCCGCCAAGATGAAGGAGTCGATTTCGAAGTAAACGCACTGGTCACCTGGCTGAAACTCCCCTTTCATGACCACGCATTTCCAACCGTCGACCGTTGCCTGTTCGATGAGGTCGGCGCCAGGGATTGGTTTGATATGGGTAATACGACGAACTGTGACGAGTTTGCGTTCCATCAGGAAGAGTCTGCTTTGGTAATAGAAAGCTAATATTGATCATGAATTGACAGATTGTCAATTGATCGCGTTTTGCTATAATTAACGACTCAGATGGTAGGACTTAGGAAATGACGACCGAACCGAACAAGCCCAATACGACCCTCACCACACCCAATGAGGATGGCTTATCGCTGATCGCAGCTCACTATGATCAGGTGGGTGCTTACGCCCGCAGTGTCGACGCTGCCGTTAGCAGCGGCACCGTCGCCCTTGGGCGTAAAGGTCTTGAGACTCCGGCAGTCGTTCATGCGTCGGTTGTCGAAATCCCACCGTGCGATAGCAAACCAATTCTGCTGCGCTGGAATGAACTCAAGGCCGGCGACTACTGGGCTTTATGTGTTGACGAGATCATCGAGGAGGATCCACATCTGGTTCGGGTCTGCCTGAACGAATCGGGAAAGCTCACTATCAAACTGGATGGCATTGAGCATGCGCTTTCCGATAATTGGGACTTTTATCAGTACCTGCCGTGCGTGCGCCCAAGCCGCTCCCAGGTCAAATTTCAAACCGACATTTAACGAACCGGCTACGGATGGCATCGCCATCTAATGCAAAACCAGCTGCAGGTATTGGCCTGCAGCCAACTCAAAGGACTGCACTCATGATCGCAATTGGGCAAGAACTGAAGGTCTGGGCAATTACGGTCTCCGGCTACGGAACCCTTCTCGAATACACCGAAGCGAAGGTCGCTGAGCAGATTGAACACTACCGCGCCCGTGGCCGCGAGGTTGTGGTCACCGAAATGGCACCTGTTGCGACTCTCGTTCCTAAGAAGCGGAAACTGCTCCAGTGGGACGAGCTGAAACCTGGTGATTATTGGGCGTACCCCTTCGAAGCAGCTGATATCGCATACGATAAGGACGAGGGTTCTACCTTTGTAATGGTTTCTGAGTTTGAAGGGCGGCTGCAGATCGATGGTGAATCCGAGCACGGCGATCTCGATGAGAGCTGGGGGCACTATCAGTTCCTCCCTATCTACCGCCCTACCCGGCATGAGGTTGAATTCCAGGCTGAGGATCTCTCACCTGATCTCGATGATGACGAAGACGAAGAGTAATCGTGAAGATGAACAATAGCTTGAACAGCCCCGTGGTCGACCAGCTACCGCCTGATCTCCAAGCTCAGTTTTTCAGAGAGCGGGTGATACAGCTCCGCGATGCGGTTAGCCGTATCCTGCCAATCATCGATGCTCATGACAAAACCCTAGATGAAGATGATGATCCACCGGGTAAGGCTGCTTATCTACGAACATTGGTGGATCTCAATGAGTCCGCGATTCGAACGCTCTATCTACCATCCCATGATTTTGCCCTCAACGGCGTCGACCCCGAGGGGCTGACCAGCGAAAAGCTTTGGGCGCTATGCCTGGATCAAGTTGTGGCCATGAACCGTGGATTTGGCGTCAACACCGCATCAATGGTGCACTCCCTCAATACCTCACAAGGCAAGGCCTACGACTTTTGGTACACGGCCTATGATCCAATTGGTCGTACAGAGGCAGAGCCGAAAAGTCTGATGTTCCGCATTCTGTCCAGAATACTGGGCGAGAAGCGCATCCAGCGATTCGTGAACCGAAATAGCCAGTACTATCGACCATTCTGGAAATGGGATGTGGTAGATCCACGGCCAATTCCCAAGGACTGATCTGCTGTGCTGAGCATCTCCGGGGCCTGGCGACTCCGGAGATAATCAGTGCACTGCTCAAAGCCCCAAGTCGTTCGAGAACTTCTCGCCAAGAATTTCTATGCGCTCATTCTCGTCGTAAAGGTCAAGGGCGCGTAGCCTGGTCACAGCATCGTAAAGCTTATCGGCGGAGAATGCCTCTTTGAGCGCAGCCTTCACATGCTCAGGCTTGAAATCCTGCAGAATGTTGGCCCTGTCAAGCCACTTCGGATCAGGATCACTGTACTTCAGCAGCGTAACCAGCCTCTGCGTGGTGGTGTAAACGTCGCTCTCAGTGAACGGAGTTACCTGAGCCAGCGCGTTACGCCAGAACTCCTTATCGAAGAATTTCTCCTGGTTCGTGCGATCAATCTCATCAAAGCAGGTGTAAGCCAGCCTGGACAGTTGATAGTCACGGGCCTCATCCTCAAGAAAACCTATCCCGTGGAGGTACTCTGTGGCCTCAACGATCATCTCAAAGCTGCAGTGAAACAGCGTGGGCGCATGCGCGTTGAGCCTAATTGTCTCCTGAAGCTTTTGGAGCAGCTCCCAGATATCCAAGCCGGCGCCAGCCAATGCTGACACACCACCACATCGCTGGAGCGTTTGAGGATTTCCAGACAATTCCTCAAGCTTTCGCTTGGTGATCTCAGTCAATGCCTCGATATGAGTTTCCCCGCCAAACCTTTTTTGGAGCGTTTTCAGCTCATCGACAAATGCCGTCGGCCCATCCCCCCGCCCCATGACGATCAGAGCAATGGGGTAGCTTAGACCCTTCAGCCATGGTTCAAATTTCTCTGGTTGATTCATGGCCATATGATACATGGCTGCCACGAGCTTACCTTTTTCAGCACCTGAGCGGATGGTCATGAGCGGAATGTTTTTCTCAAACACGCCCCCATCAGCAAACAGCGCTCGGAGAGTCTGTCCCATTAAGACACTGTCCAGCAGGTTGGCCGGGCAGCTGCGAAAATTCATGTCCCACATGGTCGTCAGACCAAGGAGTTGATCTTCGTATTCCTTCCCACCATCAGGGAAGACTCGCTTCAATGACGCGATGTCGTCGTTCAATTCAATAAAGAAGCGATCCACATAGCCTTGAGGCGTTTCCGCATAGCTCAAAAGCTTTGAGCCATTCATGCACCTGTGAATGACCCTACCAAGCTCTTCGTCCTGCTCTTTCGTTAGAACCATTCCGGTAGACATAAGTCAGATCCCCAAGTCGTTGGCAAATCGGTTTCCACACATAATCAATAACTCATTTTCAGTGAAAAGATACTGAATTCCTGACTTGACCACCAGATCATACCTGGAGCTTTCGTCATAGTCCCGCTTGATGTATTGCTTAAGTTTCACCTTATCAACTTCAGCGAGCAGCGCCACCACCATATGGCTATGCTCAGAGGACGGAAGGTAGTTTAAATAGCTTAGTAAGTTTCGCACGCTCAGGGCTCTATCCACAGACTGTGATACCTGCTGTATGATGGGCCCCCACACTTCTGGCGACTTTTTCTTCTGGCGCCCTGATACTTCTAATGCATTTCGCAACAGACAGCTCTTTATGTACTCGGACTCCTCGACAGACAGCTCCCCTTTCGACTCAAGAATTTTTGTGCAATCAATTGAGATTTTAAACATCTTTGAAAACGAAGAGTTATTGGCCTCAGTTCCTTCAACGCACTGAATAATGGATTTTAGCGATAACTTTATATCGGCATCATGACTAATCAGAAACTGAACCCCGCCTTTATCCTGCAAGGCAGCAATTGTTCTGTAGTTTTGAGTATAACGATGAGCATTTCGATTGATATCACCCATCACTTCAGTCAGTGATGTTGATGGCTCGACTTTACCAATTTCCTCAACATGCTTGGCCAGTGCTTTGAATTTACCTTCGTAGGCAAGCTGGTGATAAAATAGGTTACTGAAAACTATGGTATCAAGCTGAGAAAATACGTCTGGCTCCCGTATTAAAAGGTGCGTGATCACTGCGTACTTCAAGAGCTCCTCTCGCGGCAAGTAACCATGCGGGGCTATAGTAGCCCCAGCGAATACACCACCATGCCCATATAAGCTACGCAGTAGGTCAAGGCTTCTTTTGATAAATCTCTTTTCCTCCATGAACTCAGCATTTTTCTCGCTCAAAAATTGACCAAAAAACAGTTCACTTGCTTTATTTATGGCTATTTTTCGATCATCCACACCAAGGTTTTGATCGTTTATAGTCGAAACTTCGTTTATGGCGCTGCTGTAGATTTTTTCAAAATATAGCCTTTCTTGAGCTTCATTCCAATTCTGATTCATTACTCACCCACTATGGTATTTTTTTATGCTCGTAGAGGTATGTTGATCAATGTTGAGCTCGTACCTGCCAGTATGGTCGTGCCAGTAGATCTAGGTAAAGCGAGATATGTTTGACATCCGCCCATCCAGGTGCTGCAGCTTCTTTGTGATAAAACACCCTGCGTGATTACTGGAGCGCAACGATAGCCGTCCGATGGTTCTAGTGGCGACTATAGGCCAAGATCGCCGCTGAACTGATGCCCCTGCATCAAGAGAAGCTCATTACGAGTGTAGAGGTGCTCAATACCTAAGGTATGCACAACCTTATGCCGAAATTTGTCAGTGCAGATATCTTGGATTGCTGATTTTAAATCATCCTCCCGACCTACTGCCAAGGATTTGATCGCACCCACATCGAGCATTTCAGTAGGGATATTCTCAATTAAGGTGACAAGAGAGTACACATCAAGATCATTTTCATCTCCAGATCTATACGATTCTCTTATGTATTGAGTCCACTCATAGTCTGGAGAGTTGTCACCAATCCCATCGCAGACAAGAACGCGTTTCAGAAGGTTGAAGCGAATTTTCTTGAATTTCTCAGATAACTCCGCTTTTGCATCAAGATAACCTAAACAGTCAAGAGTAAGTCTAGATAAGCGACTAAATGGCTCGAGATCAGAGCCGGCAGGTAACTTTAGGATAGCATCTCCGCACATATCCATTATTGCACAAACGTTGGCGTCATTGACTTTCAACCATTCCAGACCACCTCGACTCTGAAGCCTTGGTAGCTGACTCTCACCAATGTATTTGTGGATGTTATGCCTTACCTCGCTTAAAACCTCATCAATACTTACTGCAGGTTCATACTTACGCATCTCCATATGAATCTGACACGCCTCTTCGGCTTTCCATTTCCGCAGAATATCTAGAGAGGCAAGAAATTTCTGCACCCCTCCAGATACCTCAAAAGTATGTGGCTCTTTGATCGAAAGATGAATAACAGACATCATCCTAAGTATATTTGGATGTGCGGCGCTAGGCATTACGATTTTCACACCTTCGAACGGGCCGCCATGCGAAAATGCTCGGCGAAGCATTAACAACTCACCTAAAAGTATCGACGAATCAGCCAGGCCTTCACCTTCCTTAAAGTGGTTATTGACAATTTGATTGCAAAAACCCTCGCAGGCATGGGATAGCGCCTCTCGTTTCTGATCCTCTGTTAATGTTTCGTTCTGCTTTATGGATTGCCCAACCATTATTGCTGCCTTGGTAAGGACTTTTGGGAACACATGGATTGAAAATAGTGAATCATCGTTACGAGTAATCTCACTGTACGCCAGTGAATAACACTTATCCCAAAGCTCAAACTTAGCGATTGCCATTTCTCATCCTCATGAGCACTAGACTTAAAATTGATAGTTAAGGCTAAAGACCAAGATCATGGCTAAAAGCATGTCCCGTCAACCGAAGTAACTCGTTTTCACTAAGTCCATCAGTGACGCCAAGTTCCCTTATACACTCAGCCTGAGCAACCTTCTGGTAGTCAATCTTGATGGCTTGTACTACATTCTTGGGGCCTAGAGATCTCAGCTCGCCCAGGGCATCCAATCGCTTTGCCTCATCCGTCTCGAACCTGATGTAGCTGAGCAACTGCCTTGGGGTTAAGTGTTGATTTCGATACGAAATAACCTGGTCAATTAGCGGTTGCCACTCACTCGTATTGCTCTTATCTTTGAGCCTACCACTTGCTTCGAGCCCGGCCACAAGCAGGACTCCTCGGCGCCGATCAGCTTCCTCTTCCGATATTGTGCCGGCGTGTTCAAGATGTTCGAACAGGCTCAGTGCCATCTTGGATATGCCTGCATACATCCCTGACTTCGCCATACAGGTATCGAGGTTGATCATGCCCTTGTCGCACACCTTTAAGACGTCCGCGCCCCAGGCGATTAAAGCGTCTACACCACCAGCTTTGTGCAGATCAGGCAATTTGGTGTAGTTAAACACGTAACTGTCGAAATTCTGCATGATTTCGGCTACGAGAAACTTGTAGTCAACAGTGCCGGCGTGCATCGCCAGCATATCCATCTCAGACTCGAATTCAGTGATGATCTTGGCTGATGCCTTTTTGCCCATCCCGATGTACTTCCAAGCTAGATGGTCAAACAGGGGGCTTTGGACACCGGCCATGTCTGTAGGGTTTTGTGCGAAGAGATGTAGAAGTGGTGCCCATAAGGGTTCACCATACCAGCCGATGCGTTGAGGCTTGGCGCCATGACAAGGCCCGCCTGGGAGCATCAGTCCGGCCAAAAAATCACGTACCTGCGCAGGCTCTGGGGCCTTAACCCCATCCTCTAGCTTGTAATGGATTACAGCTGCAATCGCCTTGGATGCTAGATCTGCAAGATATTCATCGTAGGTCTCAGTTGACGTGGCATTTGCCTTGATAGCAATTAAAAAGTCATTGGACGCCTGAATAACTTTACCGCAGTGATCCAAAAAATTTATGGATTGCAACTTTGAGAATTGGAAATCAGGCAACCACATGATAGGTCTCTTTATATTTTATTTTAGGATTTATCATAATCAGTGCCTGCGTCAATGGCTGTCCATCCTATTCAGCAATCTACGCTTGCATAGATTAGCTGGATCTGCATAATACTGCCTGCGTCGAAAGGATCACGCTCAGATAAGAGGAAATTAATCATGAAGCGCTACAGCAAATCGTTAATGGATACGTTTTACCCAGCAGATACTGCCAGACTTCAAGAGGATTGCATCGTCGAAATTTCAGATGAATCCCTCCTCGTGAAATACATGTCCGAAGGGAGATTGGCCGAATACGTTGGCGTTGCCGATGGCCCAGGCCATTACATCATTTCTGGCAAGGGCTTTGAGGCCACAGGCTCGCTCCATCTGTCTGATGGTCGTACCCTGGAAGGGAGCTGGAAGGAAGGCCAATATTACGGGATGTGGCGGATCTTCCTCGAAGAGCATGATTGATCTGAGGAGGCTCCAGGGCCTCTGCTCTCTTAGCGACCTGCAGCCAGGCGTTCAATGGATCGAATGCCGGCTTCCATCTTCAGCCTGGCTGAAGAATTTGCGGAATGAACACTGATCCGGGGCGGTACGAAACCGCGCAACGCTACCGCCTCCTCGATCCAGAGGACTACGTGATAACCAGTGCCGTGCTTATCGTCACCAAGGTCGTGATCCAGGCTTACATCGGTGACGCCACCTGCCTGCAACAATGCGATAACCTCCTCAGGCCAGAATGCCCTGATCCAGCCATCGGGTGTCGCACGCTCATCATCCAGAAAAACCTTCACGCTTTCCTTACTCCTTATGATGACCGACCTAGGTGGCGGTCTAGCGTCAATTCTGCCGCATTGAGGCGTCAAAGGCCAAGGTCACTGCAAAATGCATCGCCTGTCAGGATCAACCATTCATCTTTGGGAGTAGCTGCTTGCAGATTAAGCTTTACGATGAGGTCGAGTCTCTGGGAAGCGTCAACTCGCTCTGGCCACTCGGCACGGATCGCATCGAGCACCTTCTCTGGAGATAGCTCTTTCAGTGCCTCAATGGCACGTGAATGATGTTCTTTCAGTGCATCCAAGCTCAGGTAGGTCAGCCACTGCGCTGGGCTTAAATCGGGGTTAACGCCATGGCAGACCTTGCGCAGAGCTGTCGGCCAAGCGCTCAATGAATCTGAGGAATGAAAATTTCTCCTCCAAGACACAAGTCCGGCCTGCAGGAGTGACCCTTGAAGCTTGAGGGAACCCTCCTCGTCTAACAACCCTTTTACCTGCAGATGCTCCATCGCACCGTGATAGCGATTAACCAATTTTAAGTAGCTGGTACCTTCAAAACTGCAGCAACCCATGTCCTTCGTACCAGCAACTAAGAGCTCATGGAGGTCAACCCCCCAGCGATACAGAGTTTCAAATCCATGACCGGTATCCAACAGGTTAGATACAGCCGCATGATCCTGAACGTAATCAGGCATACGCCTCATCATATGACGTACCCAATGCTCATAATCGGCGCCGCCAATCCTGTTTCTGAGTAGTAGGTAATCACACTCGAAACGTTTCTGGCCTGTAGTTCCATGGTGCTCAGTGCAATGCAGGTAGCTAGATATGATGTGCCAGGCGATGACGTTGTTCAGTTGCCCCACATCCTCTGGATGCGACAGTATCAGGTTCGCCAATGGCGCCCATAATATTGGGTTCGGCTTGTAGAAGACGGAACTTGGCTGACCTCCGTGGAAAGGCGCCCCAGGCAAAAAAAGATCTGAAAGGAATTTGTGAACCGCCTTGAGGTTGGGGGCCGATCCTGCAAATTCGTCTTTCTGTGCGTACTTCAGCCCAAACGAAAACACTGTAGAAAAAGTATCGTCAATGAGCGCTGTAAGCTTTCGCTCGTATAAATCTGGATCAGTCCCAAGATCCATCAACGCGAGCTGCTCTCGCTGGCAAACCTCGTAAGCCGCATTGAAATACTGAGGCAGGCCAGCAGATGCTTTGGGGAGGTTGCTAAATTTACCCACGCTGTACCGCTCCGCCGTAACTATAGCGCACAAGAAAAAGCCAAGCCTCTGGGTCGATGGCCTGGCTTTACAGAATAGTCATCAGTGTTTGAAAACTGACATGAGCTTTGAAGTTACATTGTGTAGGATCTTATACTCACAGTTTTTGATAATGAAAGATCCAGACATGAGAATTATTGCAAGAAACTGAACCTTTACCAAGGCCTCTGGATGTAAAAGGTAAGTGGTGATGCAGGAAAATATCGCAGCCGAAAAAAGAAGCAAGGCCAACAGCGAAAGCGGCTGTATTTTGGAAAGTTTTTCAGACGCTTCAATCTCTAATTCTTTGGTGTTCATTATCAGCTCAGCCAAAACTAAAAATAAAAGGTTGATCTCGGCGCAATTTTAGGCCGCTATCCATCAGCCATTTCTTCACAATCATCAACCCACCGATGGTAAGTCGTATTTTGTAAGTCCTGGTACTATACACCTGAATTGACATGCTGTCAATTCGCTACCAATTCAATCCAGCAAGTAACCCTCTGATTTTAAATAAAAAAGGGGAGCCAAAGACTCCCCTCCTTAATTTTTCTCAAAATCAAATGATTTTGGCTACTCGTGCCGCTTGCAGCCATTGTGGATACTCATTCATGAGTAATCCGTACAGCTTGTCGTTATCGATGGAGGCCGGGTCTTTGATCGCAAAGAAATTGGCGTTGTCGATGACTCGACCCTCCAAATCATCCAGGTTGGCCAAGAAGCTGAAGCCGTCCGGGAGCCGCACGTTGCGAGCTGGTCGCTGAGTCACCGAACGTGCCGGCGCTACGGAGTCATCGCCACCAATGCCGAGCAGCCGGCTGAATAAGCCACGTTTCGGGGCTGGTGTCGCTGGTGCTTCTGACTTCGATACAACTTCCTCAACTGGTTCGTCCAGGGATGGCATGTAATCCACCTCCCCTACAGCCATGCACTGAATGAAGCACGGCTTGGAAGACAACTCACGCAACATATGCTCCGCTGCCTGGCGGTTCTGGGTGTCGCCATCGGTCACGAATTGAACATAGACAGGGAGGTCGCTATCGCCGTACTTGTCCATCAGCATTTTGAATGGCTGTGAATAGTCGGTACCCGGCTCAAGAGGATATTTGCTCAAAATGTCGCTAACACAATCGCGATAATTTGAGATGTTGTAGGTGCCTGCGTAATGCGAATGCGTCCCAAAGGCGATAACTTCCAGGTCGCCATCTTCGTCGATGTTAAAGCCTAATGCCATCGTTTTCGCGACAAGTTCGGCGACTTTCCCATTTCGGTAGAGTGGCGACATTGACTGTGAAATGTCGAGAACAAGCACAACCTTGGCGACGTGATCCTCAAGCTTACGCTTCTTCAAAGTCAGGCGACTGGATGCCACCAGCGGCACCAGTTCTGGGGCCTGCTGAGCAACTACATCCATTTGCTTTTCCATAATCGAGTTCCTAGAAATGTGAGTGTGGACGCCGGATTTAGCCGGGCGTCAGATATTGAGAAGCTGTCAATATACTTAGATCGTTACAATACGGCAAATCCACAGCCTCTCTCGTGCGAGCCACGGCGTTCGCAGTCGAAAAATCCCTAGTAGGGGCCGCTGTCATTTCTCGCAATTTGTGCGATGCTCACCACCCCCTTCTGAGCGTGCGCCATGGAAACTGCCCTGCATTTTGTCTACAAATCACTGTCTGATGATGATGTCATCGCCGAGATCGTCCGCCAGGCCGAGACTACCGCCAACCACAGAGACTACTGCAGACTGGCCTGCGAGTTCATCGAGGACTGCAAGGTCTCCAAAAATGCCCAAGCTATCGAGAAGATCCTCTCCGGTATCCTCACCCTCAAGGCCAATCACTCGCGGATCACTACGGTTCTTAGGTACGCGTTCAGCTGCCGAGACTCGATTGCAAACTGGTATACGACCAAGGACGCTGCGCTTGAAATCCTGAAGGTGCATGAGCCCGAGCGCTATGAGCGTCTACTGATTGGACTCATTGATCACAAGGATCCCGGAACACGGGAGGAGATGGACGGTCTCAATGCCTGGGAGGGTATTCTGAAAGAGGTTAAGAAATACGCCTGAGACACCAGGCTTTATACCTGGACGAACGATAAGCTGGGGCTCGCCATCACCCGTGAACCCACCTTGGACGTGGATACTGCATGTTCCTTGCAGTATCCCAAGTCGAGCGTAAGATTCCGTACTCATCAGTCCCCGTAACCACGCCCAAATCGCACTGAAGGTATCGCAGCAAAAACACTTCAGCGGGATCGAGATGAGCGCAATCTGACCTTGATGATGGATCAACCGACTTAACATCGACCTTGTAGCCAAGGTTAACGCCTTCCGTAGAGACCAGGCTGCGCTCCAGGCGCTCTGCTAGTCGACGACTGCGTTTGCCTTTTTTCCTTTCAAGGTGCGCCAGGGCAACCTCGACGGTATCGCGCAAGAATTCGACCTGTCCACGAAGGTCAGCCTCACACAGCGTTAACTCCATTTTTGAGCACCTCATCACCTAAACTTCGCTGAAAGACTACCCATAAAATACATATCCAGCAAAGGGAAGATTGAATTTGGGAAAGGCCCCTCACGGGGGCCTTGGATCTAGGATCACAGCCCGCGATCATCGCGCAATCGGCTGCCAGTCCGGCACATGTTAGGCCTGAACCCAAGCGATTAGAGCCCCTGCAGTTGCAACTTGATTCCCGAGAGTCGCTCTAGGTCGATCACAGCCAATTTCAGTTGACTGTCACTCACCGAAGAGAGGTCAGTCATGTCGAATCGAATCGCCATGTCCACGTCGTAAGCTTCGAAGAACTCTCGGATGGCCTGAGGAAGGCCGAGGACGTTGATCGCATCCCTGGCCATGTCCATGCCATTCCTGTCGACATAAATGTCCTGAACATCGATGATCGCGTCTTCGCACTCATCACTCTCGGTTCGGTACGAATGAATGAATGGCTTTCTGGACATTTCGACACGATGCAGAGACTCGAGCTTTGCGCCAAGCACCTGCCGCTTATACGCGGCCATGCGTCCATCGTCCTGGTGCCCGCCAATGTAGCCACCGCGTCGACTGCGGTTCGAAACCACCATTTGTGCGATGGTAGCGATCATCGCGAAGTGGGAACCCACTGCGTCCAGCAACAGAGCTCGCTCAAAATTGGACATTTCGATGGAGTAATTCACGCGCCGGCCTCCTCTTTCGCCACTTCCTTGAGCACGCAGTTCAAGCCGGTTTTGAGGTTCAAGGCCTTGAGCGATTTTGCGATCTGATGGTTGAACATGTCATTTTCGTCGCGTGCCGTCACATGAACATCCAAAGCCAGGCCTGCTGCCTGGAATAGCGACTTCATCGCTTCAGGGCACTCGCACGCATCGCCTACCGTCCTCATGTAATCAAGCCCGGACAATGTACGCGAGGCGTTCTCAAGCTGCCTCAGCGCCTGGATCGAGGTGCAAAGCTTCTCCAGCAGATGGTTGTGCTTGTCATCAGGCCGGGATTCATCTGTCGCGTGCATTCGCATCCAGAGCGCAGAAGCGATGGTCATGGCCATAAGCGACGGTCGAGCGCCGGCTTTCAGCACCAGTGTCGCCTCAGCTGGATTAAGAATTAGAGGTCTTGCTTCAGTCATGTATGGCTATTCCACGATGATCATTTAGGTGGCGCAATGCTATCCGAGATAATCCTTTCAAAGAAAGGGGGTGAACCATAAACAATTGCTAAAAAATGCCTTGAAGTTAATCTCTAGAATGATACAATGAACTCATCAAAGCGATACAGCTGATAGGACGTAAATGATGAGCGCTTATTTCGCATCCCTGGTCACCCTGCCGGTAGTCATCAATGATACTGGCGAGTACATCACCCGTTGCGGTGAGCGCGTGAGTGTTCACCGTGCATCGGCCCACCACGACTTCGGCTGCTCTGGGGAGTACCTGGCGTGTGGAACTGCCGAGCGTTGGCACAAAAGCGGTCGGATCAACGCGACCTCTCAAACCAGCAACGATATCGTTCGACAAGCGGATGACGACGGGCAATAAGCTGTCGTCTGGTAAACCGACTTGGCGCCTGCGCTTGACTGACTTCGCGGCGCTGTCTTCCGCCCTGCCGGCGATCACTTGTCTCAAATGCCTTAAAAAACTCTCTGAGGTCAGCACCAATGAGTGAATCCAATTATCGAATCTGCGGCGTTTGCGATCAGCCGATGCTCCCAGGGCAGGCCTTTAACGGCTTGAAGGGCACTCACTGGGGCTGCTCGCCAGGCGGGCTGACTCCTTCATCCCGGCCACGTCCGAAGGTTGATGAGTCGAGGGTGACCAAGGAGGCATCCCAAGATCTCAACCGACCAGCTCCACGAGCGCCAGAAAAAGGGCCAACGGGAAATGACGTTGCCCTGGCCATGCGGGATCCTGAAGCCCGTCAGATTGAATCACGCCAGTGGGTTGAGAAGTGGCGGCACGCTTTGAATGGCAAGTCGTCAATCGGCCTTGAATGTCCCTTTTGCTACGAAGTCGTGAGGGCTTACTTGTGGTCATTGCCAAACGGCAAACGCTGCACCTGCGGCGCTTTCCACGGCAGGTTGCAATCCACCCACTGGCGTGAGCCGAAGGGTGAGTAGGAGTCATCATGAACGAAGAAAGCGATGAGGCAAGACTGATAAAGGGCCTCATATTCACCTGCATTGCTGGCCTTACTGGATACTGCGTTTCGACAATTCTGGTGTTCGTGATCTGCTTGCCCTTTGGCCTGGTTTTCGGGCGTAACGCAGTCTACTGGACTGAGCTGGCAGGCCTGCCTGGCGCCGCAATAGCAGTCATCGTAAGTATCGTCTATTTTTGGCGAGCTAAAGGCCCAAGCAAGATTGTCGAGGTCAGGCGGGGCATGTCCATCGAGCTGACCGAAGAAGAAAAAATAAAACCTTAGATTTACAGGAGAAACTTGCATGGCGATTATCAAAACCACCGGCGCCGAGCTGAAAAAGTTTTGGGACTGCGATGACCCAACTGTCTGGCCGAACGGTTCTCAGGTCGATGGGATGTACTGGGAGCTTAACGGTGTCGAGCAATCCGATGTCGATATTCACGAGCTCAAGGATACTGACATCGTCAAGTTCGAAGGCGTCATGCTGTATGATGATGAACGCTACTCAGATCTCGCCGGCGTGATGCGCAAATGGCGCAAGGCTCAGAACGAAGTCACCTTGATCGTTCAGCTTCCAACGGAGCAGCAAGCGGCTTTTGAGGAATTTCTGAAGGGGCTGAAAGGCCGCATCGTCAAGTAAGTCGAGACGCCCTCCACCATCAGGAGGGCTAGGAGCTCACCATGGCTGTTTTCATCATGGAATACCGCGTCAAGGGCTACCAGCTGTCTGACGCGATGCGCCCAGATCCCAAGTGGGGCAAGAAAATCTTCAACGTGAGTTCAGATGCCTTGGGTACCGATGACATCGAGGTTGTTCGTACCATGGCGGCTACGCCGGAGTCTACGCCTAAGGGATTCGAGTTCTTCTCGATCTACAACCGTGACGTACCGAACTCGTTGATCCTGGCGAACCCCGGAGCTCACCTGTGAATTCGAATATCGCTCAAACCAGCGCAAAGGATGCAGCCATTGGCATCTGGTTCATCCCAGTGTCGCTGGCTATCATCAGCCTGAACATCGCATTCGGTATGAAGATTGGCTACGCTAACGACATGACAGATATCGTGAATGTTACCGTCATCATTTGGTGCGGCGCCTGTCTGTGTGGAGTTGTTGGGCCGTGGCTGCCACCGTTCAAGCATTGGCGCCTAACCAACGAAGATGACTTCAGCCTGGTCGACACCTATTGCGCACCGGTCTGTCTGGCTATGATTTCCATCGCTGGCGCTTACGCGTCGCATAACACAATAGAGGCCAATAGATTTTTAGACGCCAATGTCGTTGTCCAAGAGTGGCAATTCCAGGCATTTGCCGCACTGATTGCCACCTGCGTTATCGGCTTCTCTACGCTCAGGTTGAGCACCCTAATCAAGCCCCAGAAAATTCAAGGAATAGCACGGATGTCCAACATGACCGCCCAAGAAGTCGCTGAAACCGCCATCAAGGAAACCGAAGAGTATGCTCGCTCCGTGAGTGCTTCGGTGCGCGAAATGATCGCCATCGGGAAAGCTGCACTGATCATTGACGCGCAGAAAGATACCGCCGACATCCGCCTGCTCCGTCTCAATGAAGCCATTTTCCAGATTCGCCTGGTGCTGAACCCGACCTAACATAATCAGCCTTCATCAGCCCGCCTAGAGCGGACTTTGCTTTGCCGCCAAACGGACTCTCGAAGTGAAAACAGTCAGTCACCCCAAAAGCGCGTACGAATACGGTCAGTACAAGTGGCACCTCGCCTGGACTGTGGATGTGCCCAACAAGGTTGCTGTCCACAATTCCGGCGCTCGCTTCAAATTCACCCCGGCGCGGGAAACCAATTTCAAGCCACCCCTTGGTGGCCTCTGCCCTTCTACTGCCTGGCATGGATCACTGGTCGGCGGCGTGGTAGAGGCTGATGATCCCGCAGCTAAACGTCGGTGCCTGGAAGCGCTGCAGATCTTCGATGATCTGGCCATGTTGGCTTGCCAAGATTGCCCTATCGACATCGGCTTCGATAACTACTACATGGTGCACGACTCGCTCTGGAAGCAGGCGCACCCAAACGGTAGTGGCATGCTTTGCCTGCCCTGCCTGGAGAAACGTGTTGGCCGGCGTCTGGTCATGAGCGACTTCACCAATGCCGTGATCAACCGTGGGCGCCACATCGAAGAATTCTGCGGTCGAGCGATTGGCAATTAATCGCTTTCGCTGTCTGGTCAAGCGCGAAGGCTGAACCGCAAACTGTATTGGATTTTTACACTTACTTGACCGCAAACGGTGAGCCTGGAAAGGGTGGGCCTGGAAAGTCTGCGAAATCTACCATTTGCGGAAAATATCAACCACTCGGACACCATTGATGACTACACCCAAAAATGAACGGCTTGAAACTCTAAGAAACGACTCGACGAAATGCCAGTTGAAGAACTGATCGAGCATTTGCGCGCCTGCGGCGGTGATGGTGAGCCGACCATTGCAGAATTCTCTGCCCAGCTGCAAATCAACCACGCAAGAAGCCCCGAGTCTAATGCCAGCAAGACCTATCTCGGTGAAATCTGTCGCGCATGGTCTGACGACCGCTTTCTTGTCGACATCATCGTTAAGTCAATGGCGAATGACGTGTACATGCAGGTGGGAAGGCATTGCGCCGTGGTGATCAAAGGCAGGTTTTACAAAGAACCTGAAGGGCGAATTGTTCAGCTCAAGGCACTCGGTGGCGGCAAAATCGAAATCAAAGGCCAAGCCTACCGCATCAAGTCTGCGGGGGTCTCAGAGGGGTTCCCAATCAAATATGACCTGGTTCTGATCGCTGACACTGATGGTCAGGAGCGGCTGGATCTGACCGTCGAATATGCTGCAGTGCGCAAGATGGTTGAGCGCAAAACCAACGTTCTCGATCTCGACGAGGATCATGGCTTGCTGATCGCCCTGAACGATATTCACGAAGGGCCCTTCACATTCGAGGGAAAGGAGTTCTACCTCAATGGCGAGGAGTGGACTCGGAGCAAGCCAGGCCATCGCGATCTGATGGTATTTGCTGCAGGTGATTTTAAAGATCAGCGGGTTATCACGCTCAGTGAAGACTTCATCAGAGACATGATCAAGACAGGTTCGACTTCCTTCGACATGCCGAAGGCATAGGCCTGCTAAGGCGTCGAAGCCTAGAGAAAAGCACCTAAGGTGCAAATCCACATAAATGCTAAGGATTTTGAAATGCAAGCTATTGGTAAAATTTTCGCAGGCGTAGCAGCTGGCATGGTGCTTTCGGTCATCTTAGGAACACTCATGTTCCAGGCCGCGATGTTCAAGCAAGGGATGGAATTGCTGTCCATCGGGACATACGGCTTCATGTACTTTCTTGGAGGTATCCTCGCCAGCATGATCCTTGTGTGCTTCCCTGGGGCCCGGAACTACAAAAGCATCATGTCCTTCTATCCAGGAGCCGTCCTCGTCGTCGCAGGTATCGCTACTGCTGGTTTTATGGCTGAGGCTGCTGGGGCACCAACCTCTGCAGGCATTATGAATATGCAGGCTATGATCAATGACCTATTGCGAGTTGCAGCCTTGGCACTGTTCTGGGTAACGCCAGCCGGCGTGACTGCGGCGTATGCCATTCTGTATTGGAACCACACTCAGTCAGTAGTAGCCAAATTCGACCTCAAAAACTACGACGCGGTGGAAAAATGAAGGTACAAGCCTTGCTAAGGGTTTTGTTCCCTCCCCTGGTCAAAATACCCCCGGCCACTCCTCAAGCTGATCCTAAAGCGATTCGAAGGATCGTCGCCTCCCTTTCTCGCGGAAACCTCAACCTGCGCCTGGGGCGCTACGTAACCGCAGAGCAAATGGAAGAACGGAAGCGAAAGCTGGCGCAGCAGCCAGACTACTAGCTTGGACGGGCGGGTGATGATCCGGCCTTATTCTAGAGGAACGTTGCATGGCTACCTGGCTCGAAATTCGCTGTGAAAACCAGATGGAAGACTCTGCGTTCAGTTCGCACGGGAAGCCTGAAGGATACTGCTGGACGTGGGACAGATCTAAAGAAAAGCCGAGCGCACTCTCCGACGACTCTCAGGCGCAAGTAATGCTCACCGTTCGGCGTGTTTCGCAAGAAGCAGTCGACCAGGGCTGGGTTAAAACCCGATCTGGTTGGTACTGCCCCTACTGCGCCGGCGAGATGAAGCGCAGTCGTGACAAAGGCGCTGGCAATTGATCATTTTCAATCGCTGATGTATCGTCTGGCCATGGCTACCCACGGCCAGTCGTCCCCGCCGATCATCGGCATGGTGAACGTGGGCGCAGTAACCTGGCATGCCATTTCCTGCAGGCAGTCGACAAAGGGGATATCGATCCACTCCGGGCCTGCACCCATGGAAAATTAAGCATGTCCAACCTCTCACCGAAAACCCGCGCCCGTAACCTCCAAAAAGCTCTGCAAGAGCACTTCAACCAGCCAGTGAAGCTGAGCCAGGCGTATGAGCTGATCGCTCAAGAAGAAGGTTTCAAAAACTGGGATACCGCCGCAGCAAAAATTCCAGTGCAAGCTCATTCAGACTGGACGTCACCTAAACTTCTACCCTGGAAGACAATTTATAACTTCTGGCAGGAGGATGGTTTTTCGCTGGACAAAATCTTCAAGAACCAGCCGTCCGCAGAGGTCTGGCTCAATGAGATATCCAAGAGTCTAAGCCTCACAGTGATAACTGGCCGCTCGGGTAGCGGGAGACTATCTCTAGCTAAAGAAATGTTGTTCAGGAGGCCGCATAAATATCATGCAATCTTAGATGAGTGCTGCAGCTCCAGAGACGGTTCCGAGCAATCCATGACGTTCAGCAAAGCTGTGAGTGCCGCCATGCGTTCAGCGCCAGAGGTTGTGTTCATCGGGGAGCTTCGAAACATGGAGCACTTGAGCATGGCCGTCACACTCATCAAGACCGGCCATAATGTTGTCGCCACGTTGAGATCTAATTACGAAAGGCCGCTGCACGAATCACTGGCTGAGGCAATTCCAGGTTGCGTTGGGACTGAGGAGCTGGAGGGTTTCCAGCAGTATGCAGGCTGGAATCAGCACCATGTTCACATTCATGCAGAATGGAGCATATCCAGCGTACACAACCCCCTAGCAAAACGGGAAATCACAACACTGTACCGATGATCACACCGTTTATCGGGCTCTTGCAAAAGCCATGGCCATGCCGTCTTCGGCATGGCCTCCTGTAGAATCACCTCTACCTGATCACATTGAGCTTGATCAAACCATCCGAAATGGCATTCCTCTGCATTGATCTTCATCTGCTCAGCTAGCCAGCGGTAGCCCTGCGTGCGGCTAACCCCCGTCTGCTCCAAGTAATAAAATACAGCCTTACTTCGATTACTGCTTGCCCGCAGCCCATCATTGGCCAGCGTGCCCACCGGGACATCAGTTTCAGGATGAAGCCCGACATAGGCCAGCAGCCGCTGATAAGTCGGAGGAGAGCAAAAGGTCGCCCCTCCCCGAAGGGGCTAGTACGACTACTTGAAGAACGGTGCGACGAATACAGACCACAAGCAGGTCATAACCAAGCACACCTGCAGGATGATGATACATACCCGCAGCGGCGCAGGTGTACCAGGGTACATGCGCATAAGAGCCTTCACGATATCACTGTCGCAGAAACGCTTGAAAAGCCTGAGCGGCATAGCCCAGCGGGACTTCAGCCACTTCGGGGGCTCCACGGGGGCTGAGGCGTAGTCTTTGGGGGCAACATCTGGCTCGGTAGTGGCGAGATTCTCGCTGGCCAGGTAGTCGACTGGAGCGGTCGTGCGGTTATCCCGCTCCATCGCGGCCCGAGCTGATGCCAGAGCCTCATGCAGCTTCGAGTCAAATTCCGGGCAGGCTGTCCTGGATCCGCTTGCGCTCCAGATCTGCTTGGCTAACTCGAGGCCTGGCAGTTCTGCTGTCGTTGGCTTTTGCATTGGTCACCTGAGGCTGTGGTACGGCAATCGGAAGTACCTCCGGTCGCTTTTCTCCCAGGATTTTATTGGTAGTCTCGTCAATATTCCAGTTTCGTTTGATCGCCGCCAAAGCTGCGTCGCTGTCCTGGATGTCGCAGTCCGCCGCACTGGCTGCCGGCTGCTCCTGATTCACCGCAAGCTTCAGGATGAAGTTGTAGGAGACCTTTGCCGTGGAATTGAGGTATTCACGCTCCATATAATCGGTGGCGTACTCAAGCGCATAGACGCAGCGACCATCGCCCTTCTGGGTGCCGACGTTGCCCGGCACCATCGACAGGATCTTCACATGGGGCGACTTGTACTGGACTACCCTGCTCTCCAGGACGTTCTTGTCCACCATCGTCCATTGACCCATCTCGCACGATGCGTACCAAACCTTGGGCTGGACAACGCGACTTGGCTCCTCACCTTCGCACGGCGTGCCGAGGTACGACGCCTCTTCAATCAGTGCCGGCAGGTCGTCCGGATCGATGGCTTTCTTCGGCTCAACGGGAACGCCACCTGGCGTCAGGGTGAGAAAGCTCGAACAGCCACCCAGGGCGGCCAGGAGAGCAATTGCAACAGTGAGTTTTTTGATGGTCATGGGCATGATGAAGCCTAAAAATTGGCAAGTTAATATGGAAAAGATGACTTGTTATGATTGGTACCGCGACTTAAAAAACCTGACACACATACAAAAAAGAAAGCCAGGTAGGCCAACAAAGTTGGCAATAACGATTCTCATCTTTCAGCAACCAATTGATCAAGCTATTTGTCCACATTTCCCAGCTCAAAGGCAGATTCGTATGCCGAGGTCAGCAGTTGAAGCTGCTGATTCAGGGCGCGATTCTTTCGATTGAGCCTGTGAACGTCAGCTTGGACAAGGTCAACACTAGCCCGTAGCTGATCGCCTTCCTGCGCCAGCCACTCAACCTCAGCGGTCTGCCTCAGGATCTCGCGCATCAGCCGCTGCTCCTCATTCTCAGGAGCTTGGGCGGGCGCTGGCGGGAAGCCCAAGAAGCTCAGGTCGAAGACCTGGCTAATCCCACCTGCGAGCCATCGCCTGCTCTCACATGTCATCGAGATCAATCTCGACGCCGCAGAGGGGGCAATTACCGTCCGCCTCACTCCGTTCCTGGTGGCTAATCCGACGCTTGCACGACCAGCAATCCAAGGTGTTTGACCCCGTCGGCTCAATCCTCGCCGCCAATGCCATACCGCGAATGGTTGCGAAATCAGGTTCGTTGCGCGTGTCGATGATTGCTACTCCAGGTGAAATGAGCGAGCCAGATACAAGATCAGCCGCCCGAAGGCAGCTGATTTCAAGGCTTCGCCTGTTGGACTCAGGGAATCCCCTAGGCGAAAACCACATGGTAAACATTGGCTTTGTAATGTCAAGTTAATGACACCGTTTCGAGGCAGTGAATTCGGGGTTTCACCTTCTTTTGGGTTGCACATATTAAAATTGACAAGATGTCAATTTATGCTCATAGTTACGATTTCCATACCTCTCGTTCTACGGACACTGAAAATGCAATTACTCATTGACGTTGGAATGGTCATCGTTGTTGCGATGGGATCGATGATGGCCGGCCTGGCGTGTCTTCTAATCGCCTGTGCCGTCCTACTCGCCTGTGCCGTCGCCGGTAGCTGGGTGATGGGCTGCTTCATGCTTATGCTTGATGGTTCGTTCCTGAAGGCTTTTCTGGCGTTCATCTTCCCTCCGTACGGGATGATCGCGGGTTTCCAAAGTCTGCTGGACGACCGTCGTCAAAACCGAAATTCTGGCTATTGAGGCGTGATTATGGAAGTTTCAAATAATTACAACGTTTTCGTTATCGCAGTTCAAATTATTACCCAAATACTTGTCATCAAGTATTTCGTCGAAAACTGGTTTGCGGGGCTTTCGGATTATTATAAACGCGGACAATATTTTTGGGCATTCATCGCATTTTGGAATCCTCTGTGCGGATTCTTTAACGGCCTGATGGTGGACATCAAAAAGCATTGTCGGGTGTCGGACTTCACAAATGCTGATTTTTTCGCTGCCTTGCTTGAGCGCCGCCGGGTCATTAACGCTGAGCGTAAGGTTAAAACGTGATTCCAAAGACCGGATAAATTGACTTATTGTCAATTCATGCTCATAGTACGGCACTCATATCTCTCGCACCATGGACACCGAAAATGCAATTACTCATTGATGCCGGCATGCTCATTGTTAACGCTCTTGCTTCCATGATGGGCGGCCTTGCTGCCCTTCTGCTGGCATGCGCTGTTTTAAGCTGCTGGTTGATGGGATGCGCGATGCTTCTGCTCGATGGCTCACTCCTCAGAGCCGTCATGGCATTCATCTTCCCACCCTATGGGATGATCGCCGGCTTCCAATGCCTGATGCAGGAGCGTCGTCAAAACCGGAAAGGCGGCCAGTGATGTTAGCCGTCCTGGGTGATATCTCTCTGCAAGACATCAACCGCTGACTGTCTGCAGAGAGCTATTGCCCTGATTTATGTGGCTTTGACATTTATCTCTTTACGGAAATTTCTCTCTGCAGGCGTCTCGCTCGATCCGCCAGCACAGAGCGGTACCTTGGTCAGCGCGGTATAGGAAATATTCAATGGAAGATTTGAAGGTATGGGTGGTTTTCCTCGGAGCAATGGCGCTGATGATCGGCACTGTTCTTGCGGCACTTTGCATCCTCCTGCTCTGGATGCTTGGGATTGCTGATTACCTGAAGCGCAGAAACTTCCTGTGCTGGGCGCTCTCGATAATCGTTCCGCCGTTCGGAATTTTCAATGGCGTGATGTTCGAGATCAAAAAGCGGCTTGATGCGGTATGCTGCTCAAATTTGGCGTTCATCATGGCCGTCTTCGCATACGTCAAGTTTCTGATTGCTCAACGGAAAACGAGATCGGCGTCGACGGAAGCTCACTGATAAACATCAATTGACTTTTTCAGCAGCCTGTAAATACAATGCGCCCGTAAGCGGCTGGGTCAACATGCGCTCGCACCCTCAACCCGCGAGTTGGATGCCAGTACGCGCAAGCAACAAGAGAAAGCCGCCTCCGGGCGGCTTTTTTGTAGGCAAATAACGAGATCGCACACCGAGTGCGGCGCAAAGGGCTATGCAATGATCAAGTCATCCGCTCAAGGTTCCGAAGATCCCATTCTGCAGTGGGTCACTTTCAACCTGGACAATGAAACCTACGGCATCAATGTCATGGGTGTTCAGGAAGTCCTTCGCTACACCGAAATCGCCCGTGTGCCCGGTGCCCCGCACTACGTCCTGGGGATTATCAACCTTCGTGGCAAGGTCGTGACCGTGATGGACACGCGCCAGCGTTTCGGGCTGCATCCGGCAGAAGTGAATGATGACTCTCGTATCGTGATCATCGAAGGTCAGGGTCAGGTTATCGGGATCCTAGTCGACTCCGTGGCCGAGGTCGTATACCTGCGCCAGTCCGAGATAGAGTCCGCACCAAGGGTCGGTACCGAAGAATCCAACTTCATCCATGGCGTCAGCAACAAAAACGGCAAACTGCTGATTCTGGTGGATCTGAGCCGCATGCTTTCGGATGACGAGTGGGCCGAAGTCGAAGCGCTCTAAAGCCTAACCCCCCAATCATCACGGGTACCTGCGATGAAGTTCCAAACCGATCATGAGCGCTACTTTAACCTGCTTGCAGCAACAGCTATTGGCGACAGTCTAGGCCTGCCGTTTGAAAACATGCCAGGCAAGCGGGTTCAAAAGCTCACAAAGTCAGGTTTGCGCCAGCGGTTCCTCTTTGGTCGTTTTGGCGTCATCAGCGACGACACGGAGCATGCGCTCATCACCGCTCGATCCCTACTAGATGCCGGGGGTGATCCCGACCGCTTTGAGCGCGTGCTTTCGAAACGCCTCAAGCGCTGGCTCCTGGCCTTCCCGCCCGGTGTCGGCAAGGCAACATTGCTCTCGATCATCTCGATGTGGTTTGTGCACCCTTCCAAGGCTGGCCGAAAATCAGCAGGAAATGGCCCTCTGATGCGCGCCCCTATCATCGGCCTCTACTACGCCAATGACGCATCGTTGAGAGATGAGATGATCGTCAGGTCAACCAGAATGACCCATGCTGACCCGCGTGCGTTATTCATGGCTGCTGGAATTGCAGAGATCGTTTCAGAGTCAGCGAATGGCCCGATCACCTGGTCGGATATGAGCCGTATTTTCAGATCTCAAACGGATAAACACGCCAAACCCGGTGATGCCAAGCATGTCCAAGAGCTGAAGAAATTGCTGGATATCCTGGACGATCTGGGCATACGCGCACAAGGCATGGCCATCCCTCTTCAAAAGATTGGCTGTGGCAATGGAATCGATGGGTACTGCTACCGGAGCGCACTTGCTGCAGCCTACATCGTAAGTGCGAACAGCAATACATGGGACGCTATCCGCTTCGCAGTCAGCATGGGTGGAGATACAGACAGCACCGCCGCTATAGCTGCAGCCTTGGGCGCAGCAAACTCAGATTTACCCGCTGACAAGCTGTCCGGGATCCGTGACTGGCCAGTGACGCCGGCGTACCTCGAAGCTCATGCTGGTGAGTTAGTGAAACGTAAGCCAACCAGCATCCCTGAGCCTGCTTATTTTACCCAGCTAATGAGGAACGCTTTTGTTGTTGCGCTAGATATGGGGCATATATTGCGCAGAATATTTCCTCCTTATTAAAACCTTAATTACAATCAAACGAAAACAGGTGATGACTAATGACTAAAGAATCAATCAATCGAAAAAAAGTCGGTAAAATTCTAGACGCAATTGTGACAGTTCTTATCGGCTGCGTTATGGTAGTTCTGTTTTGGATTGGTATCATCAGACCGCTGACGGCAGAGTTAGAGATAGATAAATTATCTATAAAGCAGGTGAAGGCAGTTTTGTGCGATGCCATTGGCGGCGATGAAAAAGCCATAAAAGAGCTGGAGAGGCTAAGTCATCGAAATCGTGTATCCACGTACCACGGACTTAGCGTTGTCTATCGATATTCATCAGCTCGTGCTGCAGGTTTAGACTTCAAATCAGATAACCTGGACTACAGCAAGGTTGATTTCGAAAAATCCAATGCGATTATCACTGGGGCTATTGAGTCGGCTGATGATATGGTTCTACTTTCCTTACTTAGGCATGTTGAACCTCTGTTTAATGACGATGTGAGAGCGGAGAAGTTAGAAGTCGCCAACAACATGAAAACCTCAACCAGAGTTAAAAATCACGCGATCTTTTCTCTATACACCACATTTAGCGACGGAGAAAAAGAGAGACTGAAATCCTGCAAAGCAAAGCTTGAGGATAAGTTTTCTGGCGATCTTTCCTTCCTACGATTTAATACTCGTGGCGCATGCATTGAAGATTTAGAGGACGTTGGATTCGACACGTACTGGAAAAACCTTGTGGAAAATTTACAAACCTCCTCAACAAAATCTGAGAAGTAGCTTATAAACGAAAACCCCAGGCATGCCTGGGGTCTTCAACACTGCATCGCGAAACGAGGTTAATGAATCACTCGCAGCTCCGCACTCCCGACTGACAATTGACGCTCAACATTCTTGATTATCACGGCGAATCGCGCCTGCACGTTGTGGGTTCGATCATCCAAGGCATTCTCTGCCTCAGACTGATTCTGGAATCGCTGGCGCAGATCGTTGAACAGAGCTGCCACCTGTTGATTGCTATTTACCGACATTCTTTTTCTCCTTTCGCTCAGCCTTCATGGCTTCTTTTATCCACTCGTCCACTGCGTTGTGGGCTTTATCCTGATGCTTGTCCATGTCGCCTAGGACAAACGGGGAGCCCTTTTCTGTAATGTTCAAGTAGCTGTGTTTGGTGTCAGTCCAGCCAATTTTGATCTGGATTTTTTCACGCAGCCAGGCATACCACTTGCCGTATTGGTTGAGTTCTTTGGCCTGCTGGCGGGACTTCTCGATCTCAACAATTGCCTTTCCCAGGGCATCAGCGTCGCGAGCGTCTAGGCGCTTGGCAATTTCCAGCAAATGTTGCAGGTTGGCCTTGCTATCACTCATGTTCCTTCTCCCCTTCCCTAACAGCTTCTGCTGTACCAGCCCTCGGTACGTCTTGCATGCGCCGCTGCACTTCCATGGAGGCATTCATTCGTTGCTGGTACGTTTCGGCCTTTGGCTTGGACAACCCTTCATCAAGCAGCAGCTGGCTGTACTCATTGGCCACAGTTCCAGGCACCTTCCGCAGTGCTTCGACTTCGTCTTTCAGACGCGTGACCTCAGCAGCTAGCTGACAAATGTCCTTCCAACGACGCTTGTATCTGGGAGCATACTCGATGACATCTTCGGCCAGATCCTCAAGCTCCTCCGACCATTCCTTGCCGCTGGTGTTACACGCAGCCATTTTCAGCTGATCGAACACGCAGGTGACGGCATCCTGCATCGTGGTCGACGACATCAGACGCCGCATATGCTCGATTAAGGCCTGGACAACTGCCGGATTCGCCGCAGTAATAAACTCAGCGTCTTTCAGCTCCAGGCCGCCCGCCTCACCTACAAACTCTTTTGCGCTCTCGATGCGCTTGATGCCTTTTAGTACCAGGCGCCAAGGGCCTTCCGTTGCCGCCTGAGCCAGACGCTCCAGCTCGTTTAAGTCCACCACTAGGAGTTCACCGTGGACTTGCCGCTCATTCACTTCAGTCATTTTTTCACCAATCAGTAGATTGAGCGGGCGCGTATGTCGCCGGCAGGTGTGATACGCCACTCGACACGCTCAGGAGTCGGCGCAGCTAAACCTTTGGCAACCAAGCTGTTGAGTGTTCGTCGGCAAGGGTTATCAGCCGCCATGGACAGCTTCTTTCCATGCGTCGAGGCCAACTGCACCAGCAACGACTCTTCCTTGCTGCTAAGCCTTACCTTGAATCTGCCTAGACGATTTTGGTCACCCAGGGGGCGCCATGCGCCAGCTTCGTCGCACCACTCCCAGCCTGCGGTGCCGCGATCAAAGCCGGCGTCATTGAGGATAATGGCGTCCTCCAGAGCATCGGTAGTGAAGATTCTCAATTCGGTGTTCCCAGCGTTCACCGCTGCGGCAATGACTTTGCCGACGGCGCCGTGGAAATGCCGCACTTTGGTTCCAACCCAATTCCGATCCATGTCTAATCCTATTCGTGCCTGGCGCCGGTTTACGGTTTGTCTTGATCGTTGGGAGAGTCTAGCCCGCCTTGATCGGCGGTACCACGATTAAAGTCTCTCCCCTTCACCGCTTTTGCGAAGCGTTCATCACCAGCTTGGGCGGCCTTGGCTACAATTACGGCAGGATCAAACGCGTGTTTTTGCAGCCGGCGCTTTGGCATTGCTGCCAGATCCTCTTCTGACTCACTCATCGTTAGGCTCATCATGGGGGTAATTGACCTGACCTTTGCACAGCCAGTCGAGAGCAAAGCGAGCTGCCTGGTAAAACTCGTCATGCGCAAATGAGTAGCCGTCAGTCGCTTCATTGGCCCTGCCATCTATATGGCTGAAATCAAGGGGCCCACCCGTGACCACCATGATTCCATCGCTTGATGGCTCACCAGAAATATTGCACCGCCTTAAGCCATCAATCGAAAGCGAAAGCCCTGTATTACTCCCAGAGCGAAAACCGCTAACACAGATATCATATGAGGAATCGAGATCCTCATCGATTATGGTTTCCATGATGTTGAGTACGGCTTGCGCCCGCTTCAAGGTGCTTGCCAGATAGATTCGTGCCATTGCTTTGACCCTTGTTTTATATTGACCCTGCAGTGCCCGTTAGACTGCAGGGGGCGGATTTATTTAGCGACAAGCCTGGTTGAAGCGCAGCTGCTTGCCAAACAGCGTGCGGATGTACCGCTCCATTTTTGGCTTCGAATTCGGCCAGTCGGATTGCCACTCATGTAGCCTGGCCGGCAGGTCTTGATCTTCACAGTCAGGGTGCAGAAGGTTTAGGAACTCAAGGCCAGCATCGGAGATATCCAGGTCACTCCCCCGTCGCTCCAGCAACCCAGCATTCAAGAGCGTCATGAAGATTGGCCCGCGAGACGCTGGGCTTCCCATTTCGCATTCACCATACCGACCAGTGCCTTTCCAACGCTCCATGAGCTGCAGAAGGGTGAATTCTTGAACTACCTGAACCCCCTGCTGAGCTCTCATCCAATACAGGATTTGGAGGCTGTTTTTGCCCATATCGAATTTTTCGGTGTTCACGCCAGCCTTGCGGAGGCGATCACCGAAGACGGCCATTGAATTTGTATTGAAATTGAAATCGAAAAAGCGCTTGGCCTGACCTTCAGCGGCCCATTCACGGAATTCTGGCATATCCGTCGTAGAGCCGGCAGCCATGGCTGAGCGAAGATATCCGCTTTCTAGAGACTTTAGGAAGATCGCAGGGAAAGCTTGAGAAGATGTGTCGATGCTAAGACACTCCGCCATCAGCACCTCAAATGCGTTAGCGCCTGAATGATCAGGATCGCAGGCAAACCAGATTTCGCCCGCGTCGCGTAGCACATCAGAGAAGTTGAGATCAGTCCGGGATGCCTGCCCATTGACAATCTCATGCACCATGCACATTGGGTATCCAAAGTCCCTGACCTTCCATGCCGGCTCACCAATGAATGGAAAATCAGCCATTTTCATTCCGCGAGGATAGCGAAACTCGTAAACGCCCATGTAATAAGTAAGAACCACAAACACGGGGCAATCTGGCCATTTTTCCGAGATGACGGAAGCGGCCCATTTAAGCTGGATCGGTTTTTCCATAACGAGCACGATGCTCGACTTCGAAGCGGACATTATCCGTACCTCTGAGTTCGCAGGAAATTAGGTGTTTTTGCCATGCTGAGGTTAGCGCTCAGTGGCTATCAGCCTGATTGAAGCGCAGTTGCTTACCAAAAACGGTGCGGATGTATCGCTCCATTACCGGTTTGGAATTAGGCCAATCGGCCTGCCACTCCAGGAGCCTGGCAGGCAGGTCTTGATCTTCGCAATCAGGGTGCAACAGGCGCAGGAACGCATGACCTAAGTCAGAGATGAAAATTTCCCTTCCCTGTCGTGCCAACAGCCCTGATCTGGTTAGAGATGAAACAATGAGGCTTTGAGAGGCCGGCGAGCCCATTTCGCATTGTTCATAGCGGCCAGTACCTTTCCAGCCATACATGGCCATCACCAGCTTGCCTTCGGAGTATGTCTCAACCCCTTCCTGGGCTCTCATCCAATAGAGAACCTGAAGGCTGTTCTTGCCGATCTCGAACTTGTCCGTGTCGACGCCAACCTTACGGAGTCTGTCGCCGAAAACGGCCATAGAGTTCGTATTGAAGTTGAATTCGAAGAAGCGTTTAGCCTTGCCCTTCGCAACACACTCACGGAATTTTGGCGAGTCAGTGCTAGAGCCTGCATCAATGGCCGAAATCAGGCTTTCGGAATCAAGAGCGCGGATAAAGATCGCAGGGAAAGCCGTGGCCGAGATGTTGACCCCCAGACTCTCCGCCATCAGCACATCGAAGGCATTCGCGCCTGAGTGGCTTAGGTCGCCTGCATACCAGATTTCACTATTGTCACGGAGAAGGTCTAATGCGCTGAGGTCGGAATTGATAAGCTGACCATGGATCAGCTCAAAAGCCGGGTAATGAGGAAGGCCCAGCATATCCCTGATCTTCCATGCTGGCTCGCCAACGAACGGAAAATCAGACATTTTGAGGCCACGAGGATAGCGAAATTCGTAGACCCCCACGTAGTAAGTGAGTATCGCGAACACTCGGCGACCTGGCCATTTATCTGCGATTAGAGGCGCTAGTCGTCTAGCTGCCTGATGCTTATCCATAACGAGCACAATGCTCGAATTCGAGTTCGTCATGATCCGTACTCCTGATGTGCAGGAAGGTTGAGTTTTTGCACGGCTTAGCCGTGGACTGAGGTGTAAGGTACTGCTATCTGAGGAATATTACAAGGCCATCTTTTGGCTAGACCGTGTAGACGGCGGAGGAAAGAAAAGTAACGCTTTTCCGCCCACTGCGTTCGCATACCAGGCATCCATGTGCAGAAGAGGATTGTATTCGTCCCCAGTGCCCTGTAGGGCCCTCAGGTAATCGAATTCCCGAGCCATAACATACCTGTCGGCATTCACTACCACCTTGCGAAGGCGATCACCGAAGAGATCTAGGGAGTACTCTTTTTTGAAATCGAAGAAGCACTTGGCTTGACTTCCAGGAGCCCGCTTGCTGAGCGGTGCGTCAGTGTCAAGACCTCTGGCCATGGCCACATAAAGCCTATCGAGCGCATACATAGAAGTGATTCCAGTCCAGGTTGAAGGCACTAGCGCAGAAGGTAGCGCCACGCAACCTTCGTTACAAGAGCTTAATAGGCAGAAATTGCCAAGATGTTGGCTTACATTTCGAGGGCGGCTTCACACTCATCGTCAGGCTCATCTTCCACGCCAAGAAATTCGGCGAGGCTGTCCCTGAGCGATTCAGGCTGCACCATCAGCGGCCCCTGCGAGGTGCCAAACACACTGCAGAAGCCGTAGCTTTCGTACCAAGTTTTGAGATCAAAGTCGCCAGCTTGCTCCTCGATCTCATCACAGATCAGCAGGTAGGCCGTGGCGCCACCGGCCTCAGCCTCCTGGCAGAACTGCTCTACCAGCATCCCGCCGAAACCTTGGCCCCGCATCTCGTCGTCGACTCGGATGTTCTTCAGCAGCGCAACCGTGTCGCCACGTTGCCGGAGATGCAGCATGATCGCTTTCCCGACGTTCGTGTGCTCGTTGAGGTAGTTCTCAAGATTTGGTTCACTGGCGTCGACGATGTAGCCATCAAGCGAGCCGCCGTCATTTTCGATGCTAATTACTTTCATTGCCAATTACCCGGTAAAACATGTGCCATGCCTATGCATAGGCATCAGTTTACAGGGGGAGCTATAGGCTGCGTCAGGCCAGATCCTCACTCTCCGGAGCAGGAAGATTTTGGATGTCCTGCAGCTTGCCAATGAGTATTTTCACGTCTCGCAGCTTATGGCCTCCCTTTCTCGCTTTGTAGTTCTCAAACGATAGGATATCCGCCGATGGCAAGAATGAGTCGATCAATGATGTGATCACCTTTCGGCTAGCATCACAATCCAGGATGTCATCACTATTCTCAAACATCACCAATCCCCGCTGGCGCCAGCTCTCGATCCAAAGGTGCTTTCGCTCCACGTCAGACACGGGGGTCTCCGACTTAACTACCGCGAACTCACCAAACATGTGGCACGAGAGAGTGACCTTGCAGTTGTAAGCGCCAAATTGCACGTCAGATACCAGGCCAAAGCCCTCCCGCCCCCACCAGTGGCTGAGTCGATCTTCAAAATTTCGAAGCGCCAGCTGCACCTGCTCGGGTGACTGATCCTTACCGATCAGACCCTCAAGCTCATGAATGCGCGTATTTGCACGCCGAAGATCTTGGTGACGTCGCTCGACGGCCTTCTCTGACTCCGTTTCAACCCCAAGCCTCTTGCCTAGCTCAGCGAATTGAAATTCCGCGCTCGCCAGGATGCTACAGGCGGCACCACGATCCAGGCCATCTTCGCTGGCGAGAAGCCGGTCGACGCTCCTCATCGCGCTGCAAATTTCACTGGTGATTCGCTTCACAACTACCCGACCATCAGCATCCAGGACGATCACCGGTCTACCTTCAGGAACTTCGCTCATCGGGGCCTCTCGAGTGGTTTGGGGTTTGGACACCGTCATCGGCGGCTGGACTCTTTCAGGTCGTTGTAGAACGCCATGCGCCGGCGATGGGCTTGCTGCTGGCGCTTGCGAAGCAAAGCCTCACCGCTGCGGCCTTGTGCTGGGAAAGGTCGCTGATCATCCTGCCCGAGTGGAGCTGGCGCCTCATCAGCGCTCAAAAAGTCCATTACCCACGACCTTGCGTAACTGCAGTCACTTCAAGCACTACCTTCCCATGCTGCCCATTTTCGTCATCGACCACGTTGATCGACATGGTGCTGCCGCTGTTTAGGACGTAGGAATTCACGAACTTTTTGTAGCCTGTGCTGATGGGAGTCTCTCTCATGATCGTAGTCCGAGAAAACGCGACAACCAGAGCGATTTTCCCATCATCTCCGACAGTTGGGCTCAGGCGAAGCTCATCACCAGACTCCAGGTGATCGAATTTCTTCTTAACCTTACCGTTCCTGTGCTCTTCGCTAGAAACGTACTCAGTCTTGGCGTTGTTCATTTCTGATGAGAAGCTGCCCCCAGAAGGCACAATCGCCGAGAGATTAGCGGTCACCTGGCCACCAGAGATGACCTTGATATCCAGCTGAACCTGGCTGTTAGGGGTGATCTCAGTCGCCGGCAGCTCAACTGCGCCGGCGTGAGCGCCAAGAAGCCCCAGTAGGGCCATGGCCAAAGCAGATTTTTTCATGGCAACTTTTCGCGTTTACGATTCGGGAAACGACTTTTACCATAAATTGCCAAGGTTAGCTGTGGTTGTGCCCTGTTTTAGAGGCCTGAGCTGATTCACTATCCTGCCGCAGCTTTTCCTTTTCTTCGAATCGCCTCACCTCCTCTCGAAAATAGGCAAGGGCTTCACGGTACCGCTCACGCTTCCATTCGTTTAAGAGCCTTTTCCGGCTTTTGACCGTACGGTCATCAATAACCAGCCCAGGCCCGACCATGCGTCGTATGCGCCGGATGACCGCCGATTTGCATCTGGATGTGTTCTTGTACACTCCACGTACATCACCCATAAGGTTTTCGTCATCTACCCGAAGCTCATACTTGTATACGATCCTTGGCTTTTCACCTTTCAGCTCCAAGCGATCCTTAAGCCATGCATTCACGCGACCACGGTATTTCATCGCCAGGTCGTATGGCGATGGATACGAAGCAAAGGTTCCGCCATCGGAGAAGGTGCCGAACAGCTCTACAAACACCTCGATTTTCAAGACAGCACGAACGCCCCGAAAATGCTTGCGCTGATCCGAATTGATGCGGATATGGTTGCGCTGATCCCGATACATCAGTGGCACATCTTCGTCCTGCATCTCGCAGTGACTGCCTCTTCTTGCCATTGTTACTCCTATTGACCGTTGCTTACTCAGGCAGGCCGGCCAGGGCTTCCAGCGCCAGCGCGTGGAATTTTTCAAAGAATTTAGGCACCAGATCTTCGTAATCTGGCCGGCCACGCAGCGGGAAGCCAATCTGCTCATCCAAGTAGCTGGTCAGAGATTGGGTATGGTCGTGCACGGCCATGTAGGCGTCATGGTGATGAAGCCGAACCTGCTCGAGCTCAATGCCCTTGTGCATCGCCACGTAGAAGTAGCTCATCGCCAGGTGCTGTTCAGCCTTCTCGCCAGGGTTCTCACGCCCATCCGCGTTCGACAGGAGGTAGCGGTGAATCGCGTGGTCGAGGTGCAACCAGCAGGCCTGCTTGAGCTTTTTACCATCGCTTTGGGCTGAGGGATTATCCCGAGTGGCAACTGATTGCTGTTCACTCAGATGACTTTGAGCTTTCACCACGATGTAGCAGGTAAAATGATAACGGTCGAATACGCGATTTACCTCGCGAACCTTCCATCCAGCCTGGGCGAGCTGCAGACCAATCTCGTGACTTGTGGCTTCGTTATGGTTGCTCTGGAAGCTGAAGCGCCAGAATCCCTCACCGCCCCCGCCACAACGCCAATCTTCTACGAATTTCGGGTCATTCATGCACTTGTTGAACTTGGCGTGAAACTCTTGCACATGCGCTTGAACGACCAGGTTGAGCGCCTGTTCAGCTGAAACCAGTAAAGACATTGCTAAACTCCCAATTATTCAGCTTTGGCTTGAGTATTAGCCTTACCACTCGCAGGCTTAATTGTAACAGCACCGTCTTCCTTAACGACCTTCGCGATCTTGTCGATTGTGCTGTTCAGGTGCTTGGTGACCTCGAAGTAATAGGCTGAACAGGTCATTCTCTTGCCACGAGGACTGATCATCTCCACCCCTATGCCGCTACGCTTCTCCCACTTGTTCAGCCATTCCTGATGGCCATGCATCAGGCGAGAGACCTTAACTCGAGCTTTGTCACTGATCATCATGTCCATCCTTTCAAATTTGCGAAAGACTAGGGCTTTTTCTGCAACGAATACAGGTTATCACCGCCCTTGAGATTCAAGGCGCGCAATTCCTCTTTCGCCGCCTTGAGCGGTTTCCAGGAGCTGCCGATGTCGGTTTCGACACGCTCTTTCCCTACCCATCTTGCCGTCACTACTCGATACATTTGCTGCGCCATGGCTCTCTCCGTATTACTCAGTAAGGCTGAAACGAGGCCCGTAGGGCCCCGCTCTGCTCAGGTTCCCTTAACGCAGATGACTTGCTTGAGGGTGTGACGCACCTCCACCAGGTCAACCTGGTTGGCCATCACTTCTTCGATAGGCTTGTAGCCGCTCGGAAGCTCGTCCAGCACCTTGTTGTCCTTACGGCACTCCACGCCCTGGGTCTGAGCGATCAAATCATCGACCGTGAACACTTCACGCGCCTTCGACCGGCTCATTGCCCGTCCTGCACCGTGGGAGCACGAGCAGTAGGCCTCCAGATTGCCCTTGCCACTCACGATGTAGCTGCGCTGCCCCATGCTGCCCGGAATGATCCCCAACTGGCCTTTCTGAGCGCTGATGGCGCCTTTACGGGTGATCCACAGGCTCTGACCGTTGTGGGTCTCGCGGGTGACGTAGTTGTGGTGACACTGGATTGCCTCATCGACAATCTCGAAAGGCTTCGAGATCTTGCGACGTAACGCAGCCAAGGTCAGCTCGAGCATCAGTTTGCGGTTCTCCAGCGCATAGTCCTGCGCCCACTGAACAGCGGCCATGTATGCGTTGAAGTCGTCGGTATCCTCTTCCAGGTAGGCCAGGTCACCATCCGGCAGCACGATGTACTTTTCTTCCATACGCTTCTTGGCCAGCTCCATGTAGCGGGAGCCGATCATGTTGCCGATGCCGCGAGAACCCGAGTGGAGCATGACCCATACGTTCTGGCTCTCATCCAGACACACTTCGATGAAGTGGTTACCGCTGCCCAGGGTACCCAGCTGCGAAGCCGATTTCTTCAGGGCGCCTTCCCAGCCTCTGTCACCAAAGACTTTGTCGCCAACCGAATCTTTCACCAGCGCATCTGCTTTCGGCAGGCGGTGGAAGTTTTGCTGGAGAATTTCGTCGCGCTTGTGCGAACCTCCGCCACCCAGCGGGACATCACGCTCGATCTGGTCGCGAATCGGCTTCAGGTTGTCCGGCAGGTCGCTCGCGGTGAGCGTCAGACGCACTGCGACCATGCCGCAGCCGATATCCACACCCACGGCAGACGGAATGACTGCTTTGTAGGTTGGGATAACTGAGCCCACCGTCGAGCCGATGCCTGCGTGCACGTCTGGCATCACTGCAACGCCGGTGCGGGCGATGAATGGCAAACGGGAGAGATTCTTGAGTTGGACGAGGGCCGGATCTTCGACATGGTCAGTCCAGATCTTGATTGGCACACCGCCGTCTTCGCGCAGAACAGTTTTCATCTTTCAATTCCTGATAAGTACGATTGGATAACCGGGTTCAAAACCCGAAAAGGTGACGCCGGCATCCTGGGTGCTTCCAGGCAAAAGGGTGCGTCTATTCCGTTACAGCGTTAAAACATCGTGGGCCGTGTTAAGCCTTACGTTCAGCCTCACGTTTTGCGATGGCGGCGGCATGCAGGCGATCACTCAAAACATCCGCGCAGGACTTACCATGCTCGTCGTTGAGCGCTTTGCACGCATGCGCTTCATCATCATTTTTGTCGACAAAAGTCATGTAGCTGGTGCCGCAATTTTTGCCACAAACATCGCAGAAGAATTCGGTTATTTCTACTACGCGCTTTTTCTTCATTTTGCGCCCCAAAGATTAACAGCCAGCCCCGCTCTGCGGGAAGGTTCGATTGTGTCAGTTCGCGCCAGCATCGCTATACAAGCCTTCGACGTAGCTGCGAGGAACACTGCTTGTACCGAATTTAAGATCTTCATGCTGAGCCAGGGCTGCCACCACGTTCTTCTCCGTAGTGTTCGCTGCGCCGGCGACCAGCGACAAGGTGTAGGAGATCATCACGTCACGCAGCAGGCTCTGAATGGCCTCGATGCGCTCCTGGGCGTTATCCAGACGCATGCCCCTGATCGTTTCAACCTGCATGCCAACATACGGGTCGTAGTCGATCAGGGCCTGGGCGGCGCGTTTGGCACTCATCTCGATACCCTACGCCGCTTTGCGCTTCAGGAGTTCCATGCGGGCAAACACCACCTTCTTGCCCTCCCCGTCCACGCCGATCACAGTGGAGCGAACGTAGCGTTGGGTGTACGGCGAGTAGATGTTCTCCTGCCGCATGTACCCGACCTTGATGTCGAAAGCCGTCATGCCAGGGTACTGGGCAGCAAAGTCAGCCGCGAACTGCTCGCAGTCGTCACCCTCACGGTAAGCGTACTGGGTCGAGGTTCTGAAATCCCAGGTGTGCATTGCGTTAATCTTGGACATGGAACAACTCCTTTGTTCGAAAAAATTAAGCTGCAGCATTCCAGGCCATTGCCCATTCGAAATCAGCTTCGCTCATCGGTACGCCGGTGCGGCAGATGCGCAGGAAGGCGTGTTTCGCCTGCTCAGGGGTGGCGTCCTTGATCGTGGTGGCGGTTACACGTGCGCTGGAAAACGCTTGGCGAGCCACATCGTAGAGCTCGTACATCTGGTCGAGAGCTTCTTCATCGAATTTGCCGTCCAGACCACGCAGGAGCTTTGCCGCTTGCTTGCTCATTTCTTCTGAGGCGCTGCTCATAACCACCCAGGCCGGGAGAGTCAGTGTGCTTTCTGCGACCTCATGGGTAACGAACTTCATGGACTTGGATGCCAGATCCAGTACCAAACGCTCGTCACCAAAAAACATGGCTCGCTCAGAGGGCGAATAATCAGCTTCTGGGGCCTGGCCCTGCAGCATCAGCCACGCCAGGGTCGCCAGGCGGTGCTGACCGTCCAGCAACAGGTACATGGGCGCCCAGGCTGCAGTCTCGCCGAACTCGCAGATTGGGCCGAGGCGACCTTTAGCGACCTTGCTTAGGTCAGCCTTACCACCAGGCATCCACAGCAGCATGCCGCCGATAGGGAAGCCCGAAATGACAGAGTCGCAGAGCGCTTCAACATCGGCCTTTTCCCACTGATACGACCGCTGCATCGCAGCCGGCATCATGCGGCCAGATACAACTTCAGTGAGCAGGGATGGCAGGAAAAGAGCGTGCTGTTCGATTTTCATTTCGCGTCCTTGGTTGCTTGCCACGGTAGAGGATGATCAGCAGAGATCATCTCTACTTGGGATTATAATAAACCTCTAGCGTTATACAGGCAACCACTTTTTACGCGAATTTCGCTGCGAATATTGGTCTTGCTCGCTGGCGCTAGAGACAAAGCACGCGGTCGGACAGATCTGTAAGGCAGCTGGCAGCCAATACTTCGTCCCCAAGCTCTGCGCAGCGGCCCTTCACCTTAACGGTGTAGGTGATGTTCATGTTGAGCTCGAGCGCTGTGTCAGGGATCTCGATATCTAGGGCCTCAATGTCCGCCCGCTCCTTGTCACACAGGTACAGAGTCGCACCATTTGCTTCACACCAGGCCATCGCAGTCCGAACCTGGGCAGAGGCGTTAGTCAGGTCGCCAATGTGGTCAAAAGCGACGATCTTGATGCCAGGGCTTGGCTCGCTCCAGGCTCTCGCGGTGGTGACATCCACTGCCAGCGGGTCGATCAGGAAGATGTTTCGAAGGCTGCGGAACGTGTGGAGCAGGTAGGATTTACCGGCGTTCACGCCACCAGTGATTAAGATCATGTGCATTTTCGGTGATTCCTTATGCGACGTCCCGTTGGGAGGTCGTCGCGAGCGCCTCAGGTGCGAGCATGCGGTCACTTAGGCCGGCGCACGCAACGAGGGGTTCAGGGTGATAGGGGCTGCCGGCGCCTGGCCTTCAGATGAGGTGAGTAGCCTCGACTTGCATGGTGTTCGCTGCGGCATCGCGAATCTCAGTGGCGTAAGCAAGCGCCAGCGCCTGGATTTCTGCAGAGCCATCGACGACAGTGACTTTGTCGACTGGCATGCTCGCCACGTATTCGCCGATCTTTTGGCGCACGATTCTCTCGATCTGCTTTTTCTGCTGAAGGGAAAGCTTCGGTTCGTCGTTGTTTAGGCACATCATTGGCTGCTGCTCGCTTTGGGATAAATTCGAAGAGGCCGTGGCCTCGATTGTTATGCTGCTTTTGCAGACTGTCCGTCTGCCGGCTGTGTATAGCGTCGCAGCGCTTCCTGAACCACCTCCACCAGCTCGATGAAGTGCAGGTAGCGGTCAGTGGTTTTGTATTGCAACGAGTGCGGCCAGTCAGGGCCGAAAATTGCCGACAGCAGCTGCCCTTCTTGCTGAGGGTCGGTCAGCCGACCATCGACCTGGCTGTTGAGTTCTTTGAAGTCCTCGGCGGAGATTTCCTTCTCCCGGCGACGTTCCCTCAGGTAGCGCTTGGCCTCTCTGCGCGTGGCTTTGACGTCATACTCGCTAGATGACGGAGCGCGGAGATTTCCGCCGAGGTAAGTAGCATCAGCCCCACAGAAGAACGGTATCAGCGTGCTACCCATGCTGCCCCAGTAGCCATTCCAGGTCTGCCCATCGTGCGTGATGGCGATCTTGCCGGCGTTGGGCGCCGTGTCCTCGTACACCACCTGGATGGTGCCGAACTTGAATTTTTCGCCCTTGGCTTCGGTGATCTCGAGCTGGGTGACCACTTTTGTTGCAATGTGCATGGGAAACGTCCTGTTCGCTGCAAAGTGACTGGCGCCAGCGCCTCAAGCGCCGACCGGTATTTAATCTCTCGGATTATACATTGCGAACATATAGTGTCAATTGCCATCATCGGCGGAGGTTTTGAGAGAGGTCGACACTCCGCGTAGCGGCTAAGGGCGGAGCATCCGCCTCCAGGGCTCTGTCGGCAACAGGCCGTGCGCAAGCGGATTGACAGCCTGGCATACGTTAAGCAAAGATTCGCCTTGCAGCCTCCTGGCTGATTCCTGCGTCGGTTAGATCTGGCGCAAGACACTGCCCTGAGCAGACCACAGCCACCGCGAGGTGGCTGTTTCATTTCTGATTCAATGACGCAAAGATCTATCGAAAATGTTGCTCCATTCACTTGATTTCCTGGACAGGAAATATAGACGAAATAGCGAATCAAGCGCTGTTTCCGCTTGATTTCCTGGGAATCAAGCTCGCCTAGTTTTGCCCTTTCGCGTGATTTTCTGCCCAGCAAATCAAGGCAAAACTCAAAATCAACACCTGTTTTTGCTTGATTTTCTGGGTGCACGGCAATTGATTCCAAAAAATTGTGCAGCAACCGCTTGCACAATTACCCGTTTCGGGTAATCTTCGCACCTCGAAACAATCATATGGAAATGCCATAAATGACAAAAATGCGAAAAAAAGACCATTGCCCATCGTGCGGGCTGACCGGGATGAAGCCGTTCACCAACCGTGATTTCACCGCCAGCTGCAAGCATGTGGCAGTGGACGTGCGAGGTCTCAGCGGCCTTGAGTGTGTCGACGATAGTTGCAAAGAGATTGTGTTTAAGGACGCCAGCGCCAAGCTATATGCCGCAGCGAGCGACAAAGCGGTGGCCCTCTATCGCGGAGAGAGATTACGGGAAATCAGGTTGAAATTGGGTCTCACCCAGCTCGAGATGATTCGTAAAGTCTCAGGCGGAGGCCATAATGCGATTTCGCGTTATGAGAACGGTGAGGTTTGCGTACCAACGCCTCTTTGGGTTCTCTTGGGCCTTCTGGATAAGAGGCCTGAGCTGATTAATGAGATCAGGGTAACGTTTTGATGTTGTGCGGAAAAAGAAAAAGCCCCGGCGTGAGCCAGGGCTTTTTGTTACAGGCCTACCTTTAGGCGCTCTACAGCACCCTATCCCGCCACCGGCTAGGAGTGACCCTTCAGTCACCAGGATCAGCCCCCCTTGTTACCAAGGTTCCAGTCGTGCTGACCCTCTCATCATACTTCATACACTCGGAGTAGCGGAAGCTGCAGCGTTGGAGTCATTCAATTTGAAAACCATCGCACGTCTCTCCCCTCGTCTTCCCATTATGATCCGAGCCGATTGACCTTCCATTCGCGTCGAATGAAATTCCCAATTGAAATACAACATGACTGCCAATTCATGAATATCGTTTTCATTCAGGTTCATGCCGGAGAAATGGTTTATAACTTCGATCTTCTGAGATTCGTAGATTCCGTTTGGGTCTGAGCTTTTCGGATCTTTTGTCCACTTGCATTTAGATCTGAAATAGGTGGTGGCGTCCAAGTGCTTGTGAGTGAGCTGACCATCTTCAAGCCAAAATTCATCAACTTTAGATCCAAGCCTTAGCTTCTCAGCAATCGCCTCTAGCTGAGTGTTTGATGCATCGGGAAATTCAGTTCTAGCTAAATCAACATAACCCTTGAGCACGCGCCGCGTACGTTTTTCTTTAATGGCACCAATCGCTGTCCATATAAGTAAAACCGCAACAATGCAAAGAAAAACTTTTGTGAAGAAAATGGCAGTAATGGCCATTACTGCTAGGGCGAGGATAATCATAAAAATAGATTCAAGAAGCATAATTACTCCGAAGCTCTAATTTTTGGGTTTTTTTAGTTGTTTGCGCCTTTGCCAGTCCTCCCATTCGCAGTACGCTCCCCACAGAAGCCAGGCCCCCACAAGGCAAAAAAACACTTTCGGATAAGCTGCTGCCGTCCCTACCAAAATACATAAAGTACATAAAACCATAATCGTATCAAAAACAATTTCAGACATGATTATACCTATTATTGAAGATTTGGTCGGATTGCGGCCTCACCTAAACTATACAGGAGTTTGGCTGGCTGAGCTCACCTACCGGTGGCATGGCCATGCATTTGTGCGTGGATTCGAGATCCTTTGTCATGAGTCTTTGAACGGCCTATCTGGCCAGAAATATCACGGGTGCATGCCAAGGTAGGTCATGTGAACTTTTAGCGGTCTGCTTGACCGGGAGCATCACTGTCCAGGTATCGACGATTCACTCACATCTTTGAACGGCCTACTCGGCCTGAAACGCAGCAGATCGCCGACGAGCTTCGCTAATACGCGCAGAGGCGATTTGATCACTTTGCTGGTATCGGCAGGCAGGTATTTTCTCACGTCGGGATCTTCAATCCAATCGTAAAAATCGCCAGGTTCAGTGCTTATAGCAGTACCTTTATAACGTTCGACGTCGCTTCCAAGAGCTTTAAAGTGGTGCTCGGTATCAGCTGTCCGCCGCCATCCTGCACGTCGCAGAGCCTCAACATGTTCCTGGCGACTGCTCACCCCCTGAATTGCCTCGCCCAGCCACTCCCCTAGCTCTCTGATTCGAGGAGAGATATTCATTTCATCCACCGTATCCGGAACGTATATTTCCCGCTTTCCCCGGACACCGTAGTCAATGAGAATCTTACCCATATACTCCCCTCTACCCAAAGTCAGCCAGTCGCAGCTCTGATTTAGTCGCTACGCATTATAACTTTATCACCGACGCTTTAACTGAGGTCACAAAATCCTAAAAATAATCCCGTATTGAATGCCCATATCATCAATTGGAGCATTGGCCTGTATTTTTACAGCTTGATCGGCCTGGAACTTCCCGTGCTACGGCGATGAAGTCTGGAGTGTTCTTTTAACGGCCTACTTGGCCAGGAGCAGATAGGTTTGCAGGGATAGCAATGGCAGCGATATTTGAGCAGCCTTGTGGCCGAGAGCCTTCATCAGACGTGATCGTGTAGTGATAGTAATCTTTGAACGGCCTGCTCGGCCTGGAACTCCGATCTCAAAGAGATGAAGGCGTACTGGGATCTATGAGCGGCCTGCATGGCTGGGAACGCATTCAAATAGACTCCGCCGCGTGCGTCGATTTCTTTGAACGGCCTGTGCGGCCTGGAACTTTCGCCCAACATTACCTGCAGCTCCATCAGCACTCTTTGAACGGCCTATCTGGCCACGAGCTACCTCGAGCAAAGATTTCTGTCTTTGAGCGGCCTGTCTGGCCGGGAGCAGGGACTCGCCCCTGTGGCGAGCGGCCAGGGGTCTTTGAACGGCCTGTGTGGCCGGGAGCCCCTGCAGGAGAGGCGTTTGTCGGCGGTCATCTCTTTGAACGGCCTGTGTGGCCGGGAGCAGCAGTCTCTTTTTTGACAGCTTTGCGGCCTTGTCTTTGAACGGCCTGTGTGGCCGGGAGCGGCTACTTCGCCTTTGATCTGGCTCTTGATCTTCTTTGAACGGCCTGTGTGGCCGGGAGCCCTCCCTCTATCACCTGAAAGCCAATAACCACGGGCTTTCCAAGAAAAATTGTACAAAAAAACATACAAAGTCTGATGTTCGAGGAAGGTTGTTAAAGAGCGTTAAATCAGACAATACATCACAATCGTAGCATTAAACCAGGAGGTCACCTATCTCTCAGTGCTTCGCGGCTGACAAAGCTTGCTCGATTAGCTGGTCTGGTGGGCTGTACCCACCAATCACCTGCCCATCTTCAAGGTAGATCGTAGGGGTGCCACGGACACCCATGTCCTGGCCTAGCTGGAATTGCTCAGCCACCGGGTTATCGCAGGTTGTGCGCTCGAGCTTCTCAGCAGCGCCTTTCGCCTGATCCATAGCCAGCTTGCGATCAGTGGCGCACCATACGCTGACCATTTTCTTGTAGGTCTCGCTTTCAAGTCCCATGCGCGGGAAGGCCAGGTATCGAACCTCAATGCCCTTCGCAGTTAGCGCCGGTAAATCTTCATGCAGCTTTGCGCAATACGGGCAGTCAACGTCCGTGAACACGGTGATTATGGCTTTACGCTCGGCAGCCGGGTAGATGACCATGTCAGACTCCTTGAGCCCGGCGATCTTCTGGCTGGCCACCTTCTGCAAGCCCTGCTCTGTCACGTTGAGAACGCTGTTTCCGTCGACGTTTTTGAAGAGGTTGCCGGCAAAGACATACGCCCCATCTTTTGTCGCATACAGGGTGCGGCCACTAGCGAGCGTTACGGCGTACATATCTTTGAACTGAGATTCAGTGATGGCCTCAACCTTCACATCACTCTGCAGGATTCGAAGGGTATTCATGATCTTGTCTGAGCCTGGCAGCTCTCCTGCCTTCGTTGGCAGTGGAGTAACGGCGGCAGGTTTCTCGCGGTCGCCGATGTAAATCTGAGAAATGGAGTACCCAACCAGGGCGAGACCAACCATGGTCGCGAATCGACCCAACAGCGCTTTTTTCATGAAACATCTCCGAAATGAAACTTGAGTTCTTCTTTGCGATCAACAATGCAGATATATTGACCATCATAACAAGAAAAACATCACTCCCGGTGAAACATGCATCTCCTGCGCAACGCCCTCCTCCTCGCTGGCCTCGCCCTCCTGGTTGGCTGCTCCGAACCCAAGATCGATGCAAGCTCCGATGAGGCCCTCAGCGCCTCCCTGGACAAACTCTACGAGACCTTGCCGATCAACGAAAGCGAGAAGCTTCGCCAGGATATCGACAGGCTCAATGCTCACTTCGCACAGCGCATTTACAAGGGTGAGTCCGCCGAAGACTCGAAGGCTCAGTACATCAAGATGCTTGACGGCAAGACGCCGAGCGAAGTCGGTGATGAGGTTAGCAGCCTGCTGCCGAGCCCCTTCGCCAATGCCTCGGCTCAGTGATGGAGCCCTGGCCTAAAACCGGGGCCTACAACGTAGGGAGGAAGCGTACTTTTCTCCCCAAGCTTGGCAGGAAGACACGAATGAAGACCACTATGACACCAGACGAATTCGCTGCCGTACTTAAGCAGACTACTGAGGCCCAGCGTGAAGCGCTCGATGGGGCTCATTGGCGATACATCAGCTTGATCGGGCTTGTTCACGATGCCCTGCCAGCAGAAGTGGTTGCTGCTGACCAGAAGTCCTTCCCTCACTTAATAAAGCGGCCGAATGGCTACCCTCTCTTTAGTGATGCTGATTGCACCGCGTTCATGGTCGCAATCACCGGACTTTCGGCAGAGTTCTGTGAAGCTTGGAAAGATCACGATTTCTATGAATTGCACGGTGAAACCGCCGAAGAAATGGCAGCCCATGAAAGTACATCCAGTTAATGGAAAACACCGATGAAGCACAACTTCCCGTAATACCCATCCGTCCAGGCAACAGTAGAGCTAGCGCGCTACATGGAAGCTGTAGAGGCACTGACGGGCGTCCGCCAACTCTTCTGTGACGGTGAATCCATCCTGTTGCCAGAGGCCGAGGTGGAGGCGATAGAGATGCTGCGCTCCCGCTTCAATGCGACCGCTGTTTATGGGCAAGCCAAGGAATATGAGTTTGCAACCAGGGCGTGCAATGCCGGCGTCCCGATTGAGCTGCTAAGGCTTGGGCAGCAGTGCGTGACTTAACCGGCCAGGATGCCGAAGAAATGGTCAGATCTGCCATGAGGAACCCAGCGCGACGCTTTTGGCATGGTCGGAGCTATATCGCAGCAGCATGTCACCAAACTAATCACGGAAACCGGCTGCTTAACACACGTTTGGTTTTACCCGTGATGCTAATTTCCAGAATCAGCTATCGAGAGGGAAGCATGGCAAAGCGAAAGGTTGTTAGCACCACGTTGGTCTGGTGGGTTTGGCTAAATCAAGAACCAGCTATCGAGGTAGCTACCGAGGCAGAAGCAGCAAGGTTGATCAGCGAGCGTGGGCGAGAATATTCCGGCGAGGATGACCTTCATCACGACGTGGCATGCCCTGTCCAGCAGATCGTTTGGGATGAGCCATTGCCCACGGGTCGAGAGTACCACCGGATACTGATTGAGCCGACCACCATGCTCAACTACCGTGGCCAGGCACGAAAGATCCTTCCAAGGATCGTACCTTCTCGCTTGAAGCGAATGCCAGCTTCCTGGATTGAGCTGTACGAAGCTTCAGCGAACGACAGTACCGTGATGCCAGTCTTGCCGAGAATCAAGCTGATTGAGCAAATGGCGGCCCGCTGGCCGTAGTTAAAGAGCCAGCCTCTGTGAGGAGGGTCGACTTGTCTGCGCAGGGATCCCTGAGGTCTGCGCAAATTGATTACTACTTGGCGCACATGCCATCATTGGGAATGACCATGAGGGCGCTTACATGACCAAATCTCCGCAAGAGTTC